>Ga0209671_1002068_pt1 | contig 17863 bp, 11 predicted proteins | sample WorMetHERISLAND2_2_FD_187401 | JGI IMG/M metagenome (GOLD analysis project Ga0209671, IMG submission 187401) | Marine gutless worms symbiont microbial communities from Max Planck institute for Marine Microbiology, Germany - Olavius geniculatus... | ecosystem: Host-associated > Annelida >...
GGTCTGCTTTTTTGTCCATCTGTTTGTCTGCCAACTGGATAACTCACAAAGTTGTGCATAAATTTTGATGGAATTTTTTGTGGTTGTGTTGACACGGACCAAAGCAGTAACTGACTAGATTTTGGGGGCATTCGTTTGAGAATCTGGACACAGGCTTCTTGGCTTTTAGTCAGTCAAGATGCAAGCTTGTAGTTTTTTGAAGCAATTGCTGCTGTATTTTTGTCATATAATTGACATGTTTGCATTTTAGACATTTACGTCACTTAATGCTGTTGCGTATTGTGGCTAGTAGTTTGTAGTATTATGACAACTTAAGTTAGATAAAATATTTGAAATTTTATATGTGAAAGCAAGTTTGCATGTGAGATATTCTTGGTTATTTTATATGCTGTATTACTTTCTTGGTTATTCAGGATGAGGTGAGGATTTTGCATTTATTTTATCTGCGTGTTAGTGTTTATTCAAGTTTCTCACAAGCTGTTCTATTTTCATCTTGATTTGGTTGTTTTTAAACGCATGTAATGCATCCATTACTGGTAGTTTCTGGACATTGGATCTCCATATGACAACGTTTGTTGAATGGATGGAATGCAGCAGTTATTGCTAGAAATATAACAATGTTGTTGAGATATATGTGACTTAATTTTATTAGGTTGTTGGATATACAATAGTATGTCCATGACTTATAATGCCAACTGGTATGTTTTATGATGGTTTCTGAGATTCGACATTATTTGTTCATGAGAGGCATATAGTCTGTTAAAACGAGTTCTAGCACTGTTTAAAAGTTTGCTTAGGAGACATCAAATGATAGCTGTTTTTCCGGGCACAGAAAATTGGCTACCGAGTGTGTCTGGATCTGTGTAACTGGACAACTAATGACAATGTACGATAGATTTGTGGCGGTGAAAAAATTAAATTGTGCAAGAACTATACCTTGTTTACTGGTACAATAATTGGTGGAACCTTGTGAGAAAGAGATGGCTTGTCTTCACATTTTTTGCCAGCAAGTGCATCAGTTGATTTTCGTATTCATTTATTTTAATCACATTGGAATAATGCGCTTGTCATATTGTAATTATTACAGTGTTTGGGAAATGGGAAGGTACCTACCTGGCAAACTCGACGTTATTGATTATTGAGCTACGATCTCCAGATGTCATCACATTGATGTGAATGACGTCTAATGCAGATCTCACTGAAAGAACTGGTTGTTTCCGCCAAGGAGGTTATGTGATACTTGACATTTATTTATCTGCCAGTTTGTTAGCAGGGTTACACAAAAAGGTAGAGGCTGATTTTGCTGAAATTTTCAGAGATGGTTAGACCTGGCCCAGCTTAGTGACGATTAGATTCTGGTGGTAATCCGGATCAGCATTCGAATGTAAGACAGGATTAAAGGATCCTTTATCATTGCTAGATAGGGGCAAGTTTTTTTCCCATGGTCGCCAGGGAGCAACACTGTTGTTGGCGGAGGGTTGAACTGTGTGAGCACTTCTTACTTTTCTCTTGCCGTAATTGGAAAGTGGCACTTTTTATGTGAAATTATTCTAGCTGGTAATATCTAATATATTGTGTTATGTGATAGAAGCTAAGTCCATTGTTTGTTGGTCATAGTTAGTGTTTGCATTTCCAAATTCCAGGATCCCGGTTGTTTTCACCAATCCCAAATCCCGGGATTGGCAGTGTTCTAATCCTATGATTTTGGGATTACAAAAAATTTGTTAAAATTGTACTTTTTCGGGACTGAATGATTCAAATAAGAGTATAAAAGATACTAAAGTAACGACTAATCTGTAAGCCTAATCCTGAAATTGGATTCCGGGGTCCCGGGATTACAAATTTCTCAATTCCGAATGCTGGGGTTGAGAATTCAATCTTGGGATTGCAATCACTAGTCATAGTTGAAGTAGTAGCCTATAGACCGGTAATGCGCAGGTGCTTGAAGTATGCATTTGCGTGCTGATGGTCATTTTGTGCGTGAGCCGTGCTCGCAGTTTCCACTGTGTATAATATTGCATACCAAACTATACATTGAATGTTGATATACTCTGTGTATGACAACCGGTATAATACATGTATTTCTCACTCAATGCAGCTTTCAGTCTGTATGTCTTAAGATGCATAAGCAGCTCTGCAGTGATGTAATGCATCTATTCTGAATGTTATTTGTCCAAGCGTGTCTTCTGTTTGCTGTGTTTATATGCTGTTTCTCTGCCGTTATTTATTTAATTTGACATTGAGCTATCCAAGTCGCTGCCAGCAAGTGTGTACTAGGCATACTGCAACCGTTCTATTATGCCATGTTAATTTTTGCAGCATTTAACCATAGTAACTGATATTTATGGTCAGTTTATCTGTTGAGTATCTGTGCATGCTTGTCTGCACGGGCAACGGGGGCCCGCCTGGAGATAATTGAACAAGGACCGACCAAATTACTGATTGTTGCTGCCACCTGGTGAATCATAAATTAGAAATTACAAGTTTCGGCTGACGTTTAGGCCTAACCTTCAAAAGCTCCCATTCCCTTAGAGAGTCCTCTCACCCCACAAGTGTACCTGGCGTCTAAATCCGTCGAACGGTTGAGCAGGGTGCTCATATGTGACAGTCGACAGATGGACGGACAGACCACGCCACTGAGAATTGTGTAGCTGTAGGCGGAATAGTTTACACCAGAGTGATTTCGCCTAATAATGCGTAATTGCTTCGTTTGAGTAAGGTATCACAGGAGACTACAGTTTGACCTTTCGAGTAAATGTGACATTGTGACACCCCAATCAGCCACCGTAGCCCTTCATTTTCTAGCCTGTAATATACTATGCATTTCACATCCTGCTGAGGTTAGGAGGCTGAGTTAGTTGTGGCAAACATCTTATTATTAACTCGTGCTAGACGATTGATTTTGGCTCCCCCCACCTCTGGAGAATATTTGTCAATCTTTTGTGACCAGTTATGCAATATATGGTGAAACGTGAAAGTGACCGACTTTTTTGATGATATGCATCTTTTAATTTTTTTCTCGATGGACTTCCTGTAAAATCACGTTTTGTGCACATTTCACAGTGGATGCTTTGTCGTCAGCAGTCACTGAGTTCTGTGTGCATTCAGGATTCATATTTTTGTGTGTATTCAGAGTTTGCATTATGTTGTAGTATGCCCGTTTTATATTTTTTTTTGCACAAAGCTGCAACTGAGTAACACTTCCATTTTTGGAGAATTCGTTGTTGTTATATTCGCTCTGTGCAAGTAAATTCTTCCACCATATTTGCTTTTCTTTTAAACCTAACTAGCAGTTGTAGTTAACGTTACATTGTTTGATGAGTTACTGTTTTAATTTTTATTTTAATGCATTTGTAGTAGTGGAAATTCTCCGCAAGTTTGTCAGACATGAGAGCAGTGGTGTATGCTGGGTACGAGTCTGTGTTCTGTGCGTGCTTTTATCAGCCTGACTTTTACTGCTGCGACACAGGATAAATGCAGAACTTTTAGTTCGTTGGTCTTGGAACATCTGATGTGTTCTGTGTATAATAATGAAGATGTCTTACATATCGTTTCATGTAGTGTCTAGCCTCATGTCGACATCATATCCACTGATGTATTTGGTTATGTTTTATAATGTTATTACATGTATTATAAATGCTGTTATGCGTTTGTTGTTGATAGTTGAAGCTGTATTAAATGAACAACAAACCGTGGATTGGTTTTATTTGAACATAATTGTCAAATATCATGAACGTGTGGTCTTTAGGCCTATATGCTTTTGATCCCCAGACCATCTGGAAATTATGGTCAGGGTCTTGGAGTAGTCAATCTTGATTCCAATCATGTTTTTGTGACTGGATATTTTTTTGTTTTGTCTTAGATCACTGATAAACATGGAGAAATGGTAACATTCATTAGCATGTACAATTAGTGGAATATGATATTTCACAAGTTGAGATTTGGAAAGAGTGTCTTGTAGGCCTATGATGACGTAGGCCTTGAGTCATGAATTGAATAGAGTGGCTGATGTCAAGTTTCGTGTTAAGTTGAGTCTGAGGCTTTGTATCTTTGTGTCATTGTATCTCACCTGGTATCTCACCTGGTGCGGCTGCACCACTGGAGTCACGCTTTAACTAGGTCCACGTTCCAACATATAGACACAGATCTGTCCTATCCAACGGTGCCATTGCCGATCCCCCTACGACGTACGGTTTAGCCACAATACATACGTTACAGACAGACAAACAACAGATAAACGACACATCGTACTTAAGTCTCGACTTGTCACAAAGAACGTCTTTGGTTTTTCTTAATTTAGAATAGTCCAGAGTGCTGGATGACCAACTTGGCTCATTTGAGGCACTTCTTGAGCATAGTTTGAGCGTGTGGGAAATAAATATTCTAAGATATCATAATGTTGACATTAAATGGTATACTGTTGTATTTTTTAAAATCTGTATGTCTGTAGTTCGCTAAAATAACATTTTAGCGCTTTATTTTACTTTTAGTTATTGGATCATTTAAGTCATTTGAGTCTTGCAGTGTTTGCTGGTCGGCACGCCGGGTCCTGTCTATATGTGAAACATTCCGGATCCAGTCCCGCCCATAGGTCCGATTAGATTAGATGAAATGAGACGACACCGTATACTTACTTACGGTCGGCCAAAAAAATGGTACAGAAAAAATGATGAATGACAAAACAAAGCTTGTCAAAGAATCAAAAAACGACAAAGCAAGTCGTTGTTGTTGGTCCGTCTATCAAAAAAAAATGGGATTAGGCGAAATGCGATTAGGCGAAATGCTACCCAACCGTTGCGAGATGCAACATTTTCAAAAACGTCCTTGAGTGTGTCCACTTCAAAATATTTCTGACGTGCTGCACTGTGACGGGTGCAGTCTAGCAAAATGTGCTTGACTGTGAGCGGAGAATGGCAAGCTGCACATACTGGTTGACTCTCTCCCTTTAGGAGATAAGAGTTTGTAAGTCTTGTATGACCAATTCGAAGACGGTTGAGTCGTAGCGGCCCAGTGACGAACTGACACTGCGAGCAACGACCTTTTGCACACTGTAAAGTTTATTTGATGTACACTGGTTCCAAAGTTGTCGCCATTCTTTAACACACAATTGGTTGACACAAGTTAACAAATCGCTAACTGGAAATCTCATGTTGGTGATGGAGACATCCAGTCCTGCCTTAGCAGCGATGTCAGCATCTTCATTTCCTCAGATACCCACGTGGCTGGGACAGCACAAAGTTACCAGGATAGGGGTATGGGTTTAGGGTTGGGGTTAGGGTTGGAGATTAGGCGAAATAGGACTACTCCTTATCTGTTTATTTTGCTATGTTGCTATATTGTTTGTACATAATATACTTTTGTAAGAGGTTAGATTACTTGTTGTTGTTTTGTGATAGGTTTTCGGCTGTTGTCCAGCATAAGCAAATCACTGTTAAGGTAACTGATAATTATGCATGATGTATATTCTCACTGTTGCGTTAGATTATTCTGTGATGGCATTGAGGTGTTACATATTGTACTTTGTGGCTGTGCAATTAGGAATATAACTGGGGTATAGGAATCACACTAGTTTGTAGACAGCATTCTGTTTTGTACTTGTGGTTGTTGCTACATTGTAAAGTTAGTCATATTTTTTCTGCTTTTTTACACATTTTCTGACTTATTACAGTCATTGTTTTATTGCACAGTAGCAATATTAGTTACAAATAATTAGTTTTCGGTAAAGTTAGCAAAGTGGTTGCATTATTAGTCATATTGTATTGCACAGAAGTTAGTTGGAATTTGCTTGTTTTATTTGCTATATACTAAAGCTTATTTCTTGATTCTACATCAGATGCTGAAGCACTAATGACTGCTGTCATGTGCACACAGATTAAATGTGGAAACCAGTTCAGTTGATGTAATACATCGAGCGCTCAGTTGCAGTGCATTGTTGTCAAGGAAAGTGCGTGTACACAGGGAACCACAAGTATGGCCTCTATTCAATGATGTTGTTTATCCTCTGTCACTCCCGGATGAGCCATTGAGGCCAGCAGTGAGTGCAGCCAAATGGTTCTTTGACTGTAAATGGCATAGTTAGTTTCATTTTAGAATAATAGAGTTGTAATAAAATTCCAGTTTAGTGTGATTTTGTAGTCGTTCAATTTTTCTTCCATTGTTCTTGCATGTTTGCAGAGTTAGATAGTTAATAAAAATAGCATTTGGTGATGACATGTTCTCAGAAATAGCACTTTTGCTAGTGGCTGTTGTAAAGGCTGTTGAATTAATTTTTGTCACACTTTGCAGTACCTGTAATCAACTACTTTAGCATTTTCTGTCACTGTGCCATATTTTTAATGGCATGCATAACAGAAGAGTCTGTATAATTACCATGTCACATTTTATAGTGTTTGCCAATCACTGCTTAATATTTTCTGAAATTTTATTACCCCTGGTAGTTTTATGTGGAATTTCTTACTTAGCTGTAGGTGGTTTAATTGATTTTATCTAGAGCTGTCGAAGCATTAATTTTTATAATGCATTAACGCACTGCGTTAATTTTTTAAACGCATTACGTAACATGTTATTAACGCAGCCAGACCCATCGATAGGGAAGTAGGGGGATAAGTTACTCCAGGTCCCACAACATTTGGGGGGCCCTGCCTGTAGAATATAGAAAGTTAAAAACATATTTTAAACGTATAACCAACAATAACTGCTGTCATAGCTAGCATAGAAATCTATTAGCCTGCCATCAAAATAATTATTTATTTACAGTACCGGTAGTGATAGAACGGTAACTACAGTTTAGTTACTTGGATTCATTCCATTGTCAAATAACCACAGTTTAACAGAATATTGGAACTTTTGCTTCACGGAATTTAGTAAATTAACATAAATTTACCTATGTGCGTTAACTATTTTACTGCATGTTAATTTATTAACGCATTAATGCATTAATTAATGCGTTAGTTTGACAGCTCTAATTTTATTTGATTGTTTCTTATGCAGGAAGTGGTACACTGTCGACCCAACATAAAGTACAGTACAAAGAAGCTATGGTACATAGCAGCCATGGTGCGTTACTTGTGAAACTGTAAATCTTGGCATTTTGGCACTTATTGTTGCAGCTTTTGTATAACTAGCCCATCATTTTGCAACATTTTGCTTTACATTTTTATGCCTCCGCCAATGTATTGGCCAGAGGCATTACGTTTTCGGAGTGTTCGTGCTTGCGTCCTTTTGTTCGTCCATGTTTGCGACTCTCAAACAAACATTGTTAGCAAGATATCTTGGGCATTTGTTGACAGAATTTGACCAAACTTTTACCTCTGACAGACTTCATGGCAAGGATGAACGCATCAAATTTTGGGGTCAAAAGGTCAAGGGTCAAGGTCATGGTGGCGTCAAATAGGTTGGCGGAGATATAATAGTTGACGGAGTCGTAAGAACCATCTAATTGTTTTTGGTACATTGTGTTACATTTTTCAAGCAGAGCATAACTGATACAGAAGGGTGCCATATTTTTACGCGCGAAAGCAGGAACTGCTATAGCGTGTCTTAGCCATCGCAGTTCTGTCCGTCCGTTTGTCCGTCTGTCACACATGTGATTTCGTCAAAAACGGTACAGGCTAGGATCACCAAATTTTTACCGTCATCTGCTCGGAAGACTCTAGTTTCAGGAACCGTAAAGCTTTTCCATAAATTCGAAGGGGTCACCCCGAACAAGGATGCTAAATGAGAGGGGGTGGGAAAAATTTGATTTTTAGCCAATAAGTCGCTGTGTCTCAATAATGGTGCGAGATAGGGCCTAGGTTACTATTAATCACTAACAGGAAGTTGTACACTGGCTCTCGATTGCGACCGAATTTAATGACCTTGGATGACCTTGAATGCAAAAATAGAGTTTTTAATGGATTTTTTGGCGATTTCGGGCTGCAACACAAGTCTATAGCATTTGCAAGATGGCGCCACGCAACTAACTAGTTATGCGATGAGAGATTTTGGTATTTGTATATTAACTTAGCGTGAACACCCCAATTTTTTTGTGCGCGAAAGCAGCTACTGCTTTCAGCGTGTCTTAGCCATCGCAATTCTGTCTGTCCGTCTGTTTGTCCATCCGTCACACGGGTTGATCAGTCAAAAACGGTGCAAGATAGGATTACCAAATCTTCACCGTCGGCTGCCTGGAAGACACTAGTTTCAGGAACTTAAAGCTTTTCCATAAATTCGAAGTGGGTCACCCCAAACGAGGGCGCTAAATGAGAGGGGGGGTGGGCAAAATTTGCGATTTTTGTCCAATAAGTCGCTGTATCTCAGTAGTGGTGCGAGATAGGGCCTAGGTTACTATTAATCACTAATAGGAAGTTGTACACTCGCTCTCGATTGGCGCTGAATTTAATGACCTTGAGTGACCTTGAACACCAAATAGGGGGTTTTATGGATTTAGGAAGATGGATATGGATATGGATTTAGGAAGTCGTACATTGGCTCTCGATTGCCACCGAATTTAATGACCTTGGATGATCTTGAATGCAAAATAGGGTTTTTAATGGATTTTTTGGCAATTTTGGGCTGCGACACAAGTCTATATCATTCACAAGGTGGCGCCACGTAACCGTAGCGTGAACACCCCAATTTTCAGCTAAACTACTGAACCGGAACTGCTATAGGCTTTCACGCGTCTCGTGAGCATTAGCTCAAATTTCTTGTTGGAATATTAACCACAGTTCTGTTCTTCAAAAATGTGTAGAGTGCCACATTGGTGATAGTGAACATATCTTTACGATGTTGTGTAAATTAATGTGCCATCTCTTGCAGTTGTAAATTATGTAACGTGGTTATGCTACACCTAAATAAGTACTTCCACAGTAATGTTATGCCAAAGTCCATAGATTATTTTTCCATTTTTTTTAGCATACAGCTTACATGGTTAATGCTAGTGCAGTTGTTAGTGTTGTTTGTAACATTGATGGCGTGTGCAATTTTCCAAATCTTTATGGCTGTTGGCTTTACTAAATAATTAAATTTTTTGTATTTTTCAGTTTTTGTCTGTTGGTACATGGTAGATTCGTGGCATGTCTATTGATGAAGCATTGAAGCAGTTATCCTTTTATCCAAGAAAAGGAAGTGCCATAGTGAAAGAGGTAATTATTTTGCTTTATGTGAACTCTGTCATTATCATCTGCCGTGATCATATAATCTGCGTTTTTGATGGCCTACCTAACAGCAACGCATTAGGCATACCTGTTGATGGCACGGCAGACGAAAAATTGGAAAAAGTTTTGTTTTGTTGTATTGAAGCAATATTCGAGTAAATTTGTTTTTTCGTGCTCCGGCTTCGGCACGAAATTAGCGTTTTTATAATATACTTATCTATTAACTAACACTAACGCGTTAGGCATAAAAACGCAGCTATAGGTTGGTGGATCATACCCACTAAAATATGCATGATGAATATTTAATGAAATGGGCTTCAACTTGCTTCAACTCATTGCATTACGCGAATGGTGTGTCTACTTATTTATAGGTCTGTGGCCATAACTAACTTGGTAAATGTTTCTGCAACTGTATATTAATAAGCACAAAGAATGTAAAGGGCTGATGTAGCCCTAGCCGTATAAACATTAGAACTCCTGCTGTTCGAGCATCCAGCTTGTTGTTTTCAAGACTCGAGTCTTGATTCTTAGACGTGTTGATCATGTGTTCAAAGTCTTGATGGTTCCAGTCTTGAAGCTCCGAGTCTCAGTCTTCATCTTTGTCTTGAAAGCATGTACTTCAGCTGTGGCATCGGGATCTAGAGTCTTTTGTGATGACAGTTACAATTGCAACAAGTAACCTTGCCTCCTAGCGAACTAGGCAGGTGATAAAATAGTAGTTACCACTGGTAACTAATAAGTAATCACTCATTGTACTGCAATAGTGTTAGTATGAGAAATACAAAAAAGTAATCTTCATAAATTATTTCAATAGACTAGTTGGAGAGTACTGCCACAAGACGTTGCTAAGACACTTGCATCCAGTATTGTCAGTTCCAGGCTCGACTGTTGCAATGCCGTTCTCTACGGAACACCCAACTCGACAACCTCAAAACTACAGAAGGTGCATAACTGTCTCGCTCGCGTAGTGTTGCAGCGGCGGAAGTTTTGTCATGCACAACCTTTATTCAAATCATTACACTGGCTTCTAATATCTCAGAGAATCAACTTCAAACTGGCAACTTTGGCTTTCAAGATACAGTCTACTTCACAACCTGAATACCTTCATTAGCTGATCTCCAGTCAACTCCCTGGTTCATCGATGACATTGTGCTCATCAACTCGTCCTCTACTTCAAGTACCACGCACCCGAACTGCATATGGCAGCTGTGCTTTTAGTTCAGCCATACCAGCTATCTAGGACAATCTTCCAACTTCAGTCATTGAAGCAAACAGTTTGCCTGCATTCCGTCGTCGACTCAAGACACGTCTGTTTACTGTTGCTTTTGAAAACAGTAGTTAACTGTAACGTAGCCAGCGCCTCTGTATCTTTACACACGTTTAGTTTTATGGCGCTTTATAAGTTTGTTTTTAACTTAACTTTAACTTACTCGGTTTTATGTCATGTATGAATATTTTGACACTAACGGATTCATCACATGCCACTAAAGTTGAGTGTCAAATTGACGTTTTCAGTTGCATTATTGAAACAACTGAGTATTGGTCCTCAGTCCAGTAAAAATGGTTAAGTCCTATATAGCTCTTCATAGGAAACCCATCTCAGATCTACAGAGCGTCACCTGTCGTATGGGATCACACAGTGTTCTGATGCTAGTGATTACCCCAGCCAAATAGGCTGGTACTCGATTTACCTACCCCAGAGGGATAGAAGGTTGAGTTGACCTAGGCGGCTGGTTACATACCGAGATGGTTTACTGGTCTGCACGGTCACCCATCCAATTACTAACCCGGCCTGGCGTAGAACAACTTATATTGGACATGTGTTACTGCTACGCCATGCCACCAACGTAAGCACATAGCTGTTCTGTATTTGCTGGAGCTTGTGAGCGCAGGACTGCACATTGTGACGTTTGTCAGATCTTGCTGGAAGCTCAGGAGATGGCTGTTCGTGATCACAATGTAGAGTTCAAGTCAAACCTATGGATAGGTGTGTTATTTTTGTCTCATGCTTGTGTATGGCTGCTTATCTTGTTAGCTTGTTTTCAGGATTTGAATTATAGATCTGCTCGTGTATTGGATTACAGCAATAAGTTTTGTTGGCCGGTAGATTAATATATTTTTGTCCCTTCATTTCTTTTTTACGAAGCATCTTTAATTTTGATAGAGCCATTTCAGTCATCATGCTGCACATATAATGCAAAGCTTCAAGAAAGTTGGTTCACAGATGCTAGAGAAAGTCCTTTAATTTGTAATATTATATCGTATCGTCTGAGGATACAATTATTCTAATATGAAAACTGCCAAAACTTCTGCTACTATCACTACTACAACTCCTATTAATGTTCGCACACTGTATTCCAAAAAACTCTATACCAAGACATATCACGTCTTTGTCAATTCTCAACAAATATTAAATGATAGTTTTATTGCAATCTTTCAGAGTCTATCGGTGAAAGAATTTTGAAAATCTGTTGACAGTTGACAAAGATATTGATTTGTCCTGATGCACCAGTTTTTGGGGGGGACAGACTTTATATGTGCCCCATAGATTGTGTTTGGTTAATGCAAGATGTGACGTACCGGTTATTGCGTGAAAATGATGTTTCAGAAAATTCATTTGTGGGGAAGGCAAAAACTGTCAAAGGTTATCGGAAGCACGCACGGATGAGGTACGGCATCATTCACTACCGGTACACGCACTACTTTGTCCGACTGCGCGAGGGTCGACCACCCAAACACTACTACCCACCGCGACCGACTGGCAACGAAATGCTGACAGAGTATCTGGAACGGCTGCGACGCCGGCGCATCTTTCATGCACTCTAGACTCTTGCAGAGGATCATGGACTTTTCGTATCGTGGGATATTCGTACCATTCCCGCCTGTGAGCTGTGTACTTTTAAGTCTAGTTGCAGCATACAGCAGCTTGGAAGTTGCAGCTCCATGGTCCAGAGCTCAATAATTGAATTAAGTTAAATGTTATTAAACATTACTAACTTCAAGATGTAATTTGACACTAAATTTTAACATGTAACCACGTAACTGTAATGCTAACAAAAAAATTCAAGTAGTACTCTAGCACTACAAAAAACCCTCAAATAACAGAAGTTCAATTTTGATCGGTAATAAATAAACAGTACGAATAGTCCATGGTACGAAAAGTCCAGTTACCCTTGTGGATCTGTTGTTATGGATGAAAATGAATCTGTGTATTTCTGATATGTAGGGGTATATTACCATTAAACTTCTAATACAAGCCCCTGGCTTCTGTTACTACAAGTTACCCACACCCCTGGTCTGTTTGACTTGGCTTATTATGCACTGTCTGCTTGGCATATAAACTTTTCTGTAGCATACAATTTGTGCAATTTCAAATACTGGTACGGTACCCCCCAACACATCATGACATGTTTATATTTCATTTTGTCAAAACAGTGACCTAATTCTCAACTTTCAAAACCACGGGTTAGAAGTCAGTTATAATTAATCAACAAAAATACTGTTATCATTATCAAAACTTAGCTCTTTTATCCTCACTTCTAGGCATTTCACACAGCTTGTATTGGAGCTCTGGCTCCTGTCTTAGGCCCAGCTTGTGTTAGAAGTCTTATGGCAATTAGCAGTAATGAAGTACTTACGCTCAACTATTAATTTTGTTACCTAGTTTGAACTTAAATGACAATATCTATGTTCATGTCATCATGTGTTAAATTTAGTATCAACTGAGTCCTAGCAACATATTGTATACTGTTACTGACTACAATAATGCATAAATAAATACAGCAGGGTTCCTACAGGTCTTCTGTAGCACAATTCCCTGACTTTTCCAGTCATCAAATGACAATTTCCCTGACCTTATCGAAACAATAACGCTATTGCACGAATGTCAGAAATGGTACCGCTACGCTACATTATAAGGTAATGAAACCGTATGTAAATGACAAAGAAACTGGTTGGGGGGTCAGGGGGATGAAGTCCCCCTGAAGCTGAAACACTTCTAGCTTTTGGACGTTCAATGTAAGCCACAAATTTGCCTGCTTTTCAATACTTGTAGATGCAAAAATTCACAGACATCTGCAGTCTGCATGATCCAAGATCATCTTCCTTGACTTTTCAAAAATATTTTTCCCTGACCTTTCCCTCCTGCCCACACAAATTCCCTGACTTTTCCAGTTTTCCCTGACCTGTAGGAAGCCTGATATAGACATGAACAAAGACAAATCAGTATCAAGAGATAACAAACAATATGTATAATTATAGGTGAACTCATAGCCGAGTGTTCAGTAGCGTAGCAGCAACAAGCCGCTCGTAGCCGCTAAGTTACTGGACGCGCCTCAAATGTGTGCCCACAATTACAAAACTTGGCACCGATGAAGCTATACATAAATCAGCACTACTTACAATATATTAACATCAGTCATTACTGCATTACGCACATTATCTGGTGGTAAGCAGAATAAAGTGCTAAATACACACACAGTATATGCCACAAACTACAGATTGCTTGACTTGCACACATAATGCTGAAAATACGGCCAAGATGCCAAATTCACTTAAAAAGTTAGCTGTTTGAAATTAATCAAATGTTTACACGAATACACACCTATCAGCTTCTCTTAAATCAGTCGACATACTGGTGCTATAACAAATTCGTTTCAAATTATTATCCTCATTATATTAATGTGTTGATTGCAACTAGTGTATGATCCAGAACAAAAGGAGACGGACCACAGAGCCATAACCAAGAGACTAGGTCCAATGACAGCAACCATCAACAGCATCTCTAAATTCACAAATATCAGTTAAACAGTGAATTTCAACTATTGGAGACATACAAAGACCAAGGCAAAAACCAAATCATTCAAGACGGACACCAGGACCACATAGTCTGGTCTCGATACTAGAGACACCACATTCTTGAGATGATCCTTGACTACCAGTAAACGATTCAACGTCATTCACAACATGCTAAATTGCTAATAGTAAAACAAGAAACAACATGGCAACTATGTGTGATAATTCTTACATCTAAGAATATACTATACAATAACATATAAATTGTTTGCTTCGCTGTGAGTATTCCTGGCTCCTGGCAATCACTTGCTAAAAAAACAAAAATGCCTCCAGCCCATTCACTACACACAAGTTCAAGAAAACACACAGTATCGGTGACTGAAGTACAAAATTCAATGGTAAAGTAGCATGTACTTACATAATATAGTAATACTCAATATGTGTGATGTCTTGTGCTATTTGGTGGGTCATGTGGAATGGGCTGAAGTGCAATAAGATCATATGATGAGTTGACACAATACTGAAGTTTTTATGACTTCATCTCTCGTGAGAATCATGCCAATGCAACACAGTTCCTATAATGAATGGCATACTGTTACTTGGCACTAGTTGGAATGTATTCTTTAGCGAGGTGAAAGTTACAAGCTACATTTCACTGACAAACAGCTTGCTGGGAGACTTAATAGCAATCCAGGGCTGGAAAAACATGGGTTTTTGATAGATTTTCGAGTTTTTTTTCGAAGATTTCAGTGTCCAAGAAGACGGGACACAAAAATTTTAAGACTGAGGAAGAGCATTTTTATCACGATTCTCTATGTCACATCGTTTTTGTTGAGCGAATGATGCGGCACCAGAACTCAAAAATCATGACTGAGATGTGAAATTAAATTTGATTTGCATAATAAATTGCACTACATATGACAACCTTAAAAGACATAAATTTTGGACTTTAAGAGTTTTAAGGTTTTTTTGTAAAGTAAACAGTATTTCAAACTAACTTTCCAGCCCTTTAGCAATCGCACGGTTCATATATCAGCGACTGGAACTCTGACTGAGTCGTCGTCATCAACACATGGAGATAACATTCTAGGAGGCGTCGGACATCGTCGCGGTTTCACGCACTTGCAGCTGCGGGGAACGTGCATTTTACGTGACAACAATGGTGGTGTTCTACTTGACTCAGCACAAAGAGTCTCCTTACCAATGCAGACGTGCTGGCAGTCACGGCACACATAGCAATGTGCCGGCAAACAGCCCATCCTTGGTAGGGGTGCCTTCAAGGTATCTGCCATGGAGCATGAATTCTGGCAGGGTGGCCTGTTCTTACCAGCAGCAGCTTGTGCATCGTTAGTTTCAACAACATTACCTGCATCGAATATAGTATGAGTTCCCATTCGAAGTGGACTAGCCAGCTTCTGGCAAGTTTCCGGTGGCGGTAAGGACGTTTGAGAGGCAAGGTCTGTTGTGCCGATGTCTGACCTAGGCATTTCCAGCTCCCAGTACACGGGCGTCTCACCCAACCATGGCAAACAGAGTTCATCCGGAGGTATCTGAGACACGTTATTCAAAAGCTGTGCCTCGAGTGGGTAACAGGACTCAGACTTTGATGTAGAGAAAGCTGACTGGCTGGAACAAGTACAGACCGACTCCATCAACTGACCATCTTCAACCTGACCCGCCCACGACAGCGGTCGGAACTGCCTCGAAGGAAAACCAATCACTTCTTTGTACGATGAAGTGGAACTCAGAAGACCTTCAAAGCATGACATGGACATTTCAGAGACAGCTGGAAGCGGTCGATCAGTTCTCCTGGTCTGATGAAGACTGTCAAACAGGCTGGCAGCATTCAGATCAATACCAAGCTCATCATCATCGTCATCATCTGGTAGAGAACTGTTGCTGTAGCAGGGATTGAAGTGTGCCTGGAGTGAGGAGTTGCATTCACTCATTGCAGGATCTGACGGTGACACTTTCCTTGTGCGTCCCGAGGCTGTTACAGCTGGACTAGCAAAGATGTGTTTGTGACAGAACTGCACGAAACCGCAGCCCACATCTGACCTATGCTTCGGACCCACTTCGGTGGAGTCCTGCCCTCGGACAATGTCTGCTTGTTGCACCATGTGCCTCTCAGTCGCTTTGGCTGCTGGACGTCGCATGCAATCCGATCCATTCCTCACCCGGCGGGTCTGGAAGCCAACATGTGGCTGTGAGTGCCGTGCTGATGAAACAATGCTTCCATCGGTGCATGTTCCAGCTGACCGAAATGTCTTTGGCAGCAGTGGGCAGGCGACTGGCTGACATGGGCACACCAATGGACTGTTGAGAGTACAACCCTTGCATGTCATGAGCCCCAGTGAAGAGTGTCTGACTGCCTGACTGCTGCCGAACGCCGATAGTCAGCTGGACGGCAGCCGGACCACGCACGCACCGGCACGGCCAATGCACAGGCTGCCCACCTGAAAAACACCAACAAGATCAACTATAAAACTAGAAAGCAGTCATAGCCCGCAGGTACCTCCGCCAAGGCAATGCTATTCGCCAGGTGGCGTCACCGTCTTCGGTTTTGCAGCAGTTCCCTTATGCCCCCTTTAATGCAATGGTAACAAAAATTTCAAAGTGATCCAGAATCCAGGATTCCTGCCGGATCACGCCCAAAATTGAATCACTTGTAGCTTATGCCATGCCTGACACACCTTCAAAATTTCAGAAAGATCCATCTATAACTTTTCGAGTTATCTTGGTCACACACAGACAGACAAACAAAAACCAGCAAACATTACCTCTTTGGTGGAGGTAATGATAATGGTAATAGGTACGACATCAATATCTGTCATCATGGCACTGCCATGCACTGTGACAGTTTACCTGCTTCACATACGCATTTGCATGACTGATACACCTTACGATGACAAACCACTGATATGTATACTAACCAAATGTTGCAGAATTACTCAAAGAAACGATGTTAAATCAGTCGGCTTTCTAAGTGCCCTTTTGGCCTTTCTGATCCAAAAGACACAATGTTATGTAAAGTTTTAATTTGTACTGCATATGTGCTATGCTTGTGTTCTTGAAATAAAAAAATAAACTTCAGATTTATAGTAATGAATAAGAGGTTAAGGGTAGCCTGAAAAGTTAATTTATAGCAAACTGAGGATGTACGAAAAAGAAATTGTATTACTACCTCTAACTTCAGTTTTTCTATGGTGCAGTTTCTGGAGTTTCTCCAGATAAGGCAGAAAACCTTTTGAAATAACAGAATATTATATTTTACAGGCCTGCTGTACTTGTTGACCAACCGGAAAGAGAACTGACCATTATGGGATTATATATGTTAAATACTTGTTAAAACAAACTACACAGGACATGGGCCATAGGCCATAAAAAGTTGCTATATCTGCACCAAATATCAATCAATTTTAAAAATTCTTTGACTGGCGCACTCTGTGGAAAATTTGCGATGAGCTGATTATTGAATATCCACCACAACCTGCATATCTGTGGTTATACGACTGACCTTGTGGTTATATGACTCACCTTGGTCCATTCATTGGTCTGTGGGTCATAAGCTTCAACATCATGCCGGTACATGGAGCCATCGTATCCGCCGACAGCATACAGCTTATCTCCCAGCACGCAGACTCCGACCGCATCACGTGGCGAGTTTATTGGCGCTACGATAGTCCACGTGTCCGTCTTTGAATCATACCTGAGAAACATCATCACAACTGAAAATAAGTCAAACCGCAATGCATTGCGAATATTTCTCCTTACATCTACAGACATCAACACCTCAGTTGATTACTAACTATTTAGAAAATTTGACAATAAAAATGCAACTGGTCTACTACTGGAGTTTTAGTCGACCTAATTAGAGACATATTTATGTAAAAAAACTGTTCAGTTTATATACAGTGTAAAGGTGACATCGT
>Ga0209671_1002071_pt1 | contig 17855 bp, 16 predicted proteins | sample WorMetHERISLAND2_2_FD_187401 | JGI IMG/M metagenome (GOLD analysis project Ga0209671, IMG submission 187401) | Marine gutless worms symbiont microbial communities from Max Planck institute for Marine Microbiology, Germany - Olavius geniculatus... | ecosystem: Host-associated > Annelida >...
TCCCCACATGCTTTGTCCCCATCCCCATCGTTATATTTATGAAATAATTGCTGCTACCCCAATAGCAAAAACTGCACATTTTACTACTCTTGGTTACTAACGTACTGTAAATTAATAACATTTTACAACACCCCATGTTATCAGTGTGCATAAACACAAATGGTCCACATTTCGAAACATGCCATGTGATGTACTAGTACTATTGGTGAAATGTATTCCCACATGTATTTTTACAGCAACAACTACAGATGAAAATTGTAGTTGTCCCCACTACCATGGGTATACCACAAATTCTGTCCTCATCCCTGAGGTACTACCATGGATTTTTATCCCAATTTTTGTTGGTATACTGCCATTATTGTCTCCATTACTGCGGTAATTACCGCAGTATTACTGCCGTCCTCATCCCCATGTCACTCTTTAGTATATTGATTACTGGTAGCAAACATAGAAGCTATTGCAGTGATGTGTTATAAGTAGGTAGCGTCATGTATAGTGTGCAATTGAGAGTAATGTAGGTAGGAGAAACATTCCAAATCTAGTTTAGTTTGTTTTAATGAATATTAAAGTTACACTAGTTTCATATGCACAGTCGTGTTATATACACATTTCAGTAAAATTAATTTGCTGTATCTGTGAGTGGCATGGCTTATCGTTAGCCATAATGAAAAGTTGCAGCTCTGGCAGAATATGATAATGCTTGTGTATTCTGCAAATTATTCAAAGTCAGAATTATATTGTGTAAAAATATGCATACTGCTAGCAGGTTCTGTGCAATTTTTTTCAGTTTGTTGCTGTGGTCATTTTTAAAGCAGATAATAGATTGGTTTGGACATGTTGGACACACATTTGATGATGCTGGTTATGTTGAGGAGTAATTCGTGATTGTGTAGGTCAGTTTAACTTTACATGGGAAAGATGTGGTGGGAACATGTTGAGCAGGATGTGAAAAACTTTTGGCTTGTATTCTGCCTGCACAGGCCATCCCCGAAATGACCTATACTGTGTCAGGCAGGACGTTAAACCTTACTCACTCACTCACTCTTTGAAAGAAAGTTCTAATGGAACATGAAAATCAAATGTGTACCATTATTGCTAACCCATGTATGCATGAAAAATGGCATTAAAACAGCATATGTCTGCATGTTACTTTGACATGGATTATATGATATGCTGGAGTGGAAAATCTATGATTGGCTTTTAACTTCAATGACCAGTTGTGGAACTTAATTGAATAAATCGCCCGCATTTTATTCACGTGTAAGTTGGTAGCAGTGAGCATATGCGTGATGTAATAAGAAGGTGCACTTTTATTTAATTTGTTTAAATTGTTGTGGCGAATGATTGTCAGGATGTGAAAAAGCAGTCTCGTGTGAAACGCAAGGAACTCAACAAGCTGCTTGGCTACACGATACGTCATCTCAAAGACAAGGTTTGGCCATCGTTACTCTGTTGCATTCGCTGTGATATCTTGGACTTAAGTACTCCAGTTTGGTCAGTGTTCTGCTTTTTTAGAATGGCAAGGGGGTAGTGGATATTGCACCAGTCGGAATCAGAGCCATAATCCAATGCTTTCTCAGAAATAGCATTGTGCTTGAAATAAATACCTGTTGCAGCAATATTATATTCACAAAAGTTTTTTTGACCGGAAATTTTTCTGAAAAGTAGACTCGTCGTTGAACAAAAAGTGGAATTAGTAATAGCGCTATTGGTAATTTCAGTCTTGCATACAAGCGACACCATTAAATGTGCTAAGAACATGGCTAACCGTGACTGACTATTAAATTATACCTTCTATGTTTATCTTATATACTTATTGACTTATTTTTCTCGTTGTTTATTTATGTAAGCTGAAGAAAGTCCCTTGGTTTACTTTTGTAATTGTGTATAAATTACAGCCTCCGGTTGTGGCATGTGGTTATTCTCATGTCTTGTGCAGTAGCAACAAAGCGATGTGCTTTTTAAGTGTGAATGGCAAAATTTTGACCCCTCTACTGCTTCAACGCTTTTCAAACACACAAACATTTGATGTTTATAACTGGCTACTAAAGAGAGATGGCGAATGTAAAAAGTTAAATGTGTAAGATGGTACTCTACAGAGTGGGCCAAAAAACTGGACCTGTTTGAGTGTTGATAACTCAGCAATGGTTAGTGGTAGAAAGACGTGTGATATGTCAAAAGTTTCAGAATGCTGTAAAGAATAAATGACAAATTTGCATGGTGAAGCATTTAAATATTCTTTGCCTAATTTGCGTAAATCTTCATTATCCCTGAAATTAGGCATTTACCAGCACTTCCATGTGCCCGAGTTCATTGAACTCAAAAACTCACTGCCAAAAAGTCCGGATTTAAATTCTGTGAATTATTCAGTGTGGGGGCATTGCAACAGATAGCATGGTCACAGACTTTCAGTAACTGACCAGCTAAAACGTGTGTGCTAATCGAATGCTGGGCTCAGCTGATCCTGAATACAATGATGCCAGCGATTGATCAGCTGCCTAAAAGGACTGATGATGGTTCTGAATGCAAAAGCTGGGCAACTGCCTATGTCGATTTTCATCTAAACTCAACGTATGTGTTAACGATTGTTGATATTTCACTGTATGCTGAATGAAAGTCAACTTAAATTTATGTGTTACTGCCAATTTAGCATGATTTTAGGGGTGGGGCAGTTTTGTGTAAGTCAGGCAAAGAATATTTAAATGGTAAGACATGCAAGTTATACACTTTTCCTGTACACAATTTTGAAACTTTTGGCATATTATGCACCTTTCCATCAACAAACGTCGCTAAGTTGTAAAAGCTCAAATATCCATGTTAAATCCATATGTTACAATCAAATTTGGCAGAATTTCGAGGATGACGAATATTTATGCAAATCAGGCAAAGAATATTTAAATGCTTTATTATGCAAATTTGTCGTTTATTCTTTACAGTATTCTGAAACTTTTGATGTATCACACGTCTTTCTACCACTAACCATCGCTAAGTTATCAATGCGCAAACAGGTCCGGTTTTTTCGGCCCACCCTGTAGTTGCACTTTTTGATTTTTGCTCCATTAAATTTAGGCCTTGCACAACATTAAATAAAATGCTTGCAGTTTCATTGTTTATACAAACTTTGTATAAACAATGAAATTGTATATTAATACTAACATATGGTTGTGTCAGTTGAGAGAACTGCCGTGGTTCCGAGGTCAGGACGTCGGTCTTGAGCGTTTTGTCTATCATTACGTTGACTTTGAGACGATGGAGGCCAAGACGTCTGCTCGCAAGTACAAGTATCTGGAACAGTTCTACGCTGACGCTCGCACTATCCTTCATAACATCTTCGTCTGCTTTGGCGGTAATGGGCATTTTTATAGCTGTTGTTTTTGAAATGGCTTTCGTAAAATGTTAAAAAAGTTGCAGTGATCACAGATCTTATACTTCTGATGAGAATAGTGCTTCCACATGGCAGTACGAAAAACTTAATCTTGTTATCTCCTACAGTTAAAAAAATTCTGGATTAAAGTTAACGATTAATCTAATCGTTAACGATTAAGGAATATTAATGATTGAAAAAATTTTTAACTATTAATCGCAAATATTATATTGCTTACTTACTTGACATAACAGAAGTAGTTTTGGGGCGTAAAGTAAACAATAATGGCCAACAGCAAGTTATACAATACTGAACTAGTTAAATATAAAGCCATTTCTGGTCGTATGTTTGATTATTTTGGATTTAAATTGTGTGGCGATGATACAGTTGTTTCTGCTGAAAACGTTTTCTGTATGATTTAGCACAAATCATTCGCTTATTATGGTTCGAAAACTACCGCCCTGGTTTATCATCTACAGTGCGCACAACTAACTAAAATTACCGATTAATTAATCGTTCAAACAGTTAACTGTTAAAAATTTTTCATCGTTACCAGCACTACTAAAATGTGAACACTTCTTTGGTCCATGCTGGAACGCTCTGTAAAAATTTTACCGTTTTCCATTCATAATTTTTTTAAACAATCCCGCAGAATTGAGTGAGCTTCATTCGTTGATTCAATTCAGGAAAGTGTTAAGTAATCTTGCGTCTTTAACACTCCGCACATGACATACGTTTGCTATTATCGTAGTTTTTCCTTGATGACGATGATTTTGCATTTGTGCGAAGATTTGGAGATAACACCAGGAGATGAAACTCTGATACTTGTATCAGTAACAGTCACAGAGGATTGTCAATGTGTAATTTAATTTCTTGCGGTGCCTGATAACTTTATCGGTTGATCAATTTTAACCATCTGTCTGTTTCAACAGATTCTGGCGTAGTTCCTGATCTGGCACGACTGATGATTCGAGACTGTCGATATGACGTAAGTTGATTGCATTTTTCCAAAAAAGAGTAGAATATTGAGCTTTAGCTTGTTGCTTGTTTGCTGTGTTCAAGTTGATGATGATGCTGTCACATGGCTTGCAGTCAGTGCAAGGATAAGTGTAGATAACAGTGAAAGACAAGAAATCTGAGTTAATGCTCATGAGACATGCGAGAGCCTATGGCAGTTCCTGTTCGCAAGTAATCTTGGTCTATTTTCATCCATTTCATCGCAATTCACTCTTTTGCAGCCAAAAATCGCCAAAAAATCACTTAAAATCAATATTTTTAAGGTTCAAGGTCATTGAAGGTCATCGATGTTGACATTCTTAAGAAGCTCGTCGTCAGTGCTTCAGCTGGGGCGTAGTTGGGGTGCTCATCTGCCACTCGCGGCCGTTGAGCCCATAGGTGGATAAACCACTTGAGTCAGTGACGCATGGCCAGTGCGACACCAGACCTACAGTTACCTTCCCCGCCTCGGGGCATTACCACCCTTTGACCGGTACCAAATTGTACTGCTTGGTGACAGAGGCGCATGTGTATGAACAACTTGCCTAAGGTCGTTACCCGGCAGTGTCTTGGTGCGGAGTCAAACTTGCGCCCCTGAGTGACCTCAGGATTACGAGTCCGGCACATTACTGTTAGACTACCGAGCCACACGCTGACGTCATATTTCCGCATTTGTAAATTTATGGCTTTTACCATTGAAGACAGACATCTGATAGAATACTTATGAGTCAACAAGGGTTATGTAGTCACAAGTTTGTGCTGCGTGTTTCTGGGCAATGGACAGGCAATGGAATATTGATAGAATGAAACTTTTAACTGATAGCTGGCAAGTGGTCATTTACACAGTGACACAGTGTGCATACACTTGCCAGCATCAACAAAGTTGAGAATCTCGCACTCAGCCAAGAAGATAAACCATGGAAACAGTTCAGAATAAAAAATTGCATTGATTTACCATATTTTGGAGCCAATTAACACAATGACCAATTGATGCATTTTAACATTTCATCAAATGTCTGTCTTCAGCGGTAAAACCCATAATTTACAAACATGGAAATAAGTCGTCAGCATTACGTCACCGATAGCAAAGAATATCTAACTTTTCCATTTTCTGAATACCTGTTTCCTAGTAAACACTCCCTGAAAATTTTGTTCCAATCTAAGCATTTCCACAGATTTATCACGGAAAACATGAGTGGGTGTTTCTTTGGCGGACACAGTGTAGATGTTCTTATTACTTTATACCAACCAGTATGTCTTCCTGCATTTCAGCTGGACGAAATTCGACAGTGCAAAGACTGTTACTATCATTCCAATGCTCGCATGAAAGACTGGTTCTGCCAGCCTTGTGTACGTATTGAGTATACTACTAAACAGCAACAACAACAACTACTACTACTGCGATACACTCTATAGTCTACTTTCCTGCTTTTTGTTGCTAATATTTTTTTCACTTCTACAAATAGTTTTGAGAAAACTCGGATAGAAAATGAATTAAATCAAATTCTCATATCATGCAGACCAAATGAGTTTAAACCCAAACTCAACTCACCTTTTTTGTAGTGAGTTATATCAAACTCACCAAGAAAATGAATTAACACATAAATACATTTGGGTTTTTTTTGGTTACCAGTCAATTAAGCAATCAAGTAGTGAAGTTTTTTTAGGCTGTCGTAAAATTCTAAAAACCCATCAATCACCAAACAATTGCTGTTCGGTTACATCGGTGGTCCACAAAATATTTCTTTCTCAGTTAATCAGTCGTTAGTCAATCAACAAAATTCACCCAGAGAATCTTAAACTTATTCTGTTTCTAATTACAGTTTATTTCCTGTGATATTTCATATTTGCTTTCACTAACAGAAATTTCTTAAAGTTTGCATCTCTGAGTTTCAGTCTGTCCGCTTGAGTCTTTTTACTGAAGCGAATGATGGCACTTTTGTAGGCCCCTAATAACTTATAACTGCATGACTTTTTCGTGATGTACCATCAAAGTAGGTGTCTTTTTTGGGATGCTATGTAGCAGTGGGTTAAACTGCAGGATATCTGTGTAGCATTGGAAACAACATATCTGGATCCCGGAGATATGAGGACACTTTTGTATCGGCAACAATAATTGGAAATAACCGATTCAGTCCAGTTAGACGTTTGTTTTGGCCGCCATGTTGACCACAGATTTGTTGACTTGTTGTGGATCCGTAACTTTTAACTATAAACTGCCAACTTGCAGTGAGTTGATTTTCGACTCACAACTCACACAAATACTGAATTAAATTAAACTCATATCGCACAGTTATTGGTGTGAGTTAAATAAAACTCACAATATCTCGTGAGTTGAAGCTCATTTGAGTTAACTCATGCCCAACACTGTCTACAAACAATGCCTGCATTTTAATGCTGTTTGAGACTTTGAGTTAATTTTTAGTGTTTTCCAGCCGTCTTATTTTCCCCTCTGGTTCTGTACTATTTAGTTATATGCTTTTTGTGATGTATCATGAATGTTCAATTGCTAGTCATGTCAGATGAAGAGAAATAAGGTTTATTAAATGTAAAATAGCCATCACGAGCAAATAATATGATTTACTATCGAATTTAGGTCTTTTCATTTATAGGCATATGTTGTTCGATTAAATTAATGAGTTCTGCATTGCTCATTGGCTTAGAGGCATCATGGTTAAGATGTTAAGTAAAGCATTTATGCTTTTAACTGCCAGCCTGGTTGCTATTAAGTGGTTAATACTAGTATGGTGACTGCCTTTGGATTGGGTGAACTATCTTGGTATGTTACAGACCACTGGCAGGTCAGCTCAGCCTTTTATCTCTCCGGGGTAGGTGAATCGAGTACCGGCCTGTCTGGCTGTGGTTATGGCAGGGCGTGGTCACCTCTGACGGATGGCAGTTGATGCTTTGCGATCCCATATAGTGTTCCTGTAGCTGTACAGCCTGTAGCTCTTGAGACGGGTTTGCACTAAGAGTTATAGATGCCCTTTAACCTTTTTTGTTATTAAATATGAAATGCAATATGAAATAATGAGCATGGGTTGATGGCATCTGGCTTTCTGCGTGTGGTCTACAGCGACCGCCGCATGATCTAGTCTATGCCAAGCAGAAGGGCTTCAGTTACTGGCCTGCCAAGGTGATCAAGATAACACCGGAAGGCTATGATGTCCGCTTCTTTGGAGGTCTACATCAGAGGTGAGTTTATTTGTGTGACTATTTTTTTAAATCTTCAGACACAGTTAAGTAAGTAAATATGTGATTAGTTTGTTGAACATGTTGAGACGAGAAAGAATACGGAACACAGTGAAACAATTGCAACTAGAAATTTGGGGCAAAGCCCAACGTGAGTCTCAGCTGCCCGGTGCCGTAAGTCCAATTGGAGATCGTGGGGTGAAATTTTTCCAGTAGCAAAGTCACGTGGCCCAAACTCAAATGCATTAGCATACGCAGAATGCCCAATGTCGACTTAGGGTAGGTCAACATGCGCACCTATAACTTTTTTGTTAGTGGACCAAAGTTCACCAATTTTTTTGTTCAAGGGGGGATGAATCGCCGTTTATAATGCCATTTACCGCTTGAAAAAATCTCTATGCATTCCAGAGATATTTGTGATCAAAGTTGAACATTTTTTGCTATATCGCACTAAAATTTGGACGTCTTTTGCCCTCCAAAATTTTAAGGGGCGTGTACCCACTGTATCACCCCAACCTAAAGGCACGTCATGTGACAATTTGAAAAAAAATTGTAAGGGGGACCCCATCCCTGGTGGGGGTGCGCTAGTAAGACTTGGTCATTCTCTAGCGCATGTGAAAATTTGGTGGCGCAACACCCCTTAGGGGCTAAAATATGGTCTTCCAAAAAAGTCAGCTTGGGTGGGTACGATTTTACCGCTAGATCTCCGTGATTATTGGACCGATGTTCACTGAATTTTTTCACCAAACGTGGGAGGAATCATGGTACAAAATGTACTTGTCCGATTTTGAATATCTTCATCCATTTTGGAGATATTTGCCGTCAAAATTGGCTCATATTTTGCATGTTTTTGGTTCCTAAAATTTTTTGAGGTAAGGTTCCCCGAAATTTTGGACTGGCATTATAAAATTCTGCCTACTACTGATTATATGTGCAAAATTTCATGCTGATCGGCCAACACATCTTGGAGATTTCGCGTTGAAATAAGAAACAAAACATCTCGAGTAAAACTTAAGTCTGCTCCGAAAGCTATCGCTTCTGGGCGGACTAACAAGATAATTAGCACAGGCAGTAAAGCAATTGCATATATGTAATACAATCTATATATATAGTTATACAGAGCTCGGACAAAAAATTGTTCTTGTCGCAGTCATATTAATAAAGAGAAGTATAAAATTGTGCCTTGATATTTGAGTCTGGTGTGAATGTTCCACAGGGCAGGAGTGGCATGTTTCAGTTTCGCGGGTTAGGGTTACTTTTAGGGTTGCACGAATTTGGGCTGATGGCACTTGACTGAGCTGTTTTTCTCTAGTTTTTATGCGCGAGAGCTAGCACTGCTATAGCGCTTATTAGTTATGGTAATTCTGTCTTGTCTGTCATGTCCTGGTACTGTTCCAAGACCAAGTGAGATAGAGACTTCGGGTTTTCACCGTATGATAGGTAAGTGTCTGTAGTATTTTGAGACAAAATTTCATGCCACTGGGTGAAGGGGATCTCCACAAAAGAGGGACACCCCCTTAAAAAGGAGTTATTCTACCGTTATTGGCTCGTCTAATGTGAGAATCATTGCAGATAGGCACAGAACAGCATTTGTGACGAGCTTCTTAGAAATGTCAACATCAGTGACCTTGAATGACCTTGAATCCCTTAAATAGGGGGTTATAGTGAATTTTTCACGATTTCGGGCTGCGATGCACATTTCAAGAGTGAATTGCGCTGAAGTGGCCGGAGATAGACTAAGACAACCTGCATACAAAATTTTCAGCATTGAGTGTAGATTTTAGCAATTCAAGTCTGGACCCTCTGGGTTCAAGGAAGCCTGCGCATGTGGGTGTCAAATAGGGGTACCCTTCTAAAAGTGGTTATTTATCCACTGTTGGCTTGTCTAGAGTGAAAATGGTTGTAGATAGGCCTTAGGCACAAACATGTTGCTTAACATAACAAGCACTGTCGACAAGCTTCTTAGGATTGTCAACATTAATGACCTTGAACCTTAAAATAGGTGCTTTTAGTGATTTTTTGGTGCTTTTTGGCTGGAAAAGAGTGAATTGTGACAAAATGGATGGAGATAGACTAACATTACCTGCAAACAGGAACTGCTATAGGCTCTTGCGCATCTCATGAGCATTATCTCAGATTTCTTGTTTTGTTGACAAACAAGCTGAATGAATGGGTGTGAATGAGTGTTTATTGCTGTAACTGGCTGACAGGGCACTGATTCCGGGCACAAGTATAAAACCGGTGGACACCAATCTCAAGACATTATCAGTGAAACGGACGATGGGGTTTGTGAAAGCAACAAAGGAGTTGGCACGTCACCAGGAGCTGATGTCACAGCATGCATCGGTGACACATGACAATGATGACAACGACAATCTTAGCGGTGGCGACAATGACGTCGATGACGAACAGGTTGGAAACACAAATTTAGTGAGTTAAACATTGGTCTCTGCTCACAGTTACAGAGATATTGGGTTAGAGCTGTTTATGGAAACACATCTCAGAGCTACTGAGTGTCACTTGTCATATGTAGTGATTGCAATCGCGAGATTGAATTCTCAATCCTGGGATCCGTGATTGAGAAATTTGTAATCCCGGGATCCTATTTCGGGATTAGGCTTACAGAGTGGTCATTGTTTTGGTATCAATGGTGGACTTATTTCATGTATGAGGATGTAGTAGGCCGACCGTACGGAAGGTATTGCGAGTGTAGGGAGTGACTGTGAATCTGTGACTGTAAAAACACAAATTACAGTGCACAGAAGGAATAGGACTCTGATGCTCATCAAATATTTTAGTTATTAGATGACTATAGAATTGTTGTTTGTGCCATTTAACTCTCTAAAAAGAACTTTTGTAATTCCAAAATCCCGGGATTGGGATACCGCCAATCCTGGGATTCAGGATTGGAGAAAACGGTCGGGATTCGGGATCCTGGGATTGCAAACACTAGTCATATGGGATCACACGGTGAGTGATATCTTTCCAGTTGCACTGTCTCTATTTACCATCACTGTTTATTTTTATTACCATTGTTACTGTTGTTCACCTATAAAGCTGATACTTATCTTTGCATCCTGTGAGTTGAACGCAATGATTGGGGTTGGTTATATGCTGAGGTGGTTTATTTGCATGCACTATTTCTATGGAGGGTGCCAATGAAAGGATTTGAAAATTAATCAGTATTTTCTAGTAGCAGATGTCTAATTTTCCGATGATGTGGCTGTGGTTGGAAATTTTAGGAGAAACCCAAGACTAAGCTGGTGATAGAAAAACGACCAAAAGGTCGCCCCAAGAAGAAGAGTAAGCACCAGCGCAATGACGAGGTATGATGTGTGTCATAACATTGGTTTTTTTGCAAAACAGCTCCACTTAGATGCACGTCGGTTATAAGCTCACTCCGCTTATTTGCACGACGCACGTCTAGTCCCATTTGAGTCTATGCTGTGTCAATGGCAGTCAACTTCGCTTATAAGCACCAGCCATATATGCACAATTCGGCTATAAGCACACACTCTTTTGGTTCCAGCGCCATGACTTGCTTCAGTTATAAGCAACTTGGCTGACACAGTGCATATAACATCGCCTGTAATCAGCCACTTACGCTCACTGGGATGCCGGTGACGACGTCCAGACCTCAGAATTATGCTTGTAGGCATAGCTAGTGAGCGCCAGGCATCATGTGTGCTACAGTACATTTTCCTGCCCCAGCAACATGCAGCATCATAATGAACTTCAAACGGCAGTTTGCGGGTCACTGGTGCTACTCCACCTGCTGTCTGAGAGTTACTGAGACGACGGATGGACAGGCGGACGGTATGTAAACTGACACTACTGGCGTGACCATCGTCAGCTGCTACATGCTGCCCCTGATGTTCGCGAAGGAGATGAGTGAGGCGATTGTTTCCTTTGGCATGGATGACCACCTATTGTAACTGCGTGTTGTAAATGACTGCAATGGTCTTATAAGCTAACTACGGTTAAATGCACGCTCCACTTACGTGCAAGTCAGCTTGCGGTCCGAAGGCCGTGCATATAAGAGGAGTCAACTGTAGTGATAATAGATGATTGTTCACACTAGTGTTGTGCGATACCTGAAATTGGAGCCATAATAACGATACCATCTCAGGTATCGAGTACCATATCGTGATACTACTGCGATACTGGAAGTTTATATGAACTGTTAGTTGACAGGCTCGTCAAGAGGGGGGTGAAGTTTTTCCGCAACTCACGACGGCAGGGCCACCCCTGTGATGTTTGGGTGGCTCGGCCGTAGCTTAAAAATATATGTTTACTGTATGTTTGACAAGCTTTAATATGACGTGTTTTTTGTTGAGCACTGTCACGCAGTGTGCAGTAGTTGTCAACAATAGAGCGATTCAGTTGCAAACTGCATAGTATTGAAACTGATATCGTCACGATACTTGGCAGTATCCTGACACCGAGATATATCGAGACCTGTTCAATACTGGTATCGAAACGTTGGTATTCACGATACTTATCGAGGTATCAGAGGTATCGCACAGTTAGTTCATACTAAAGTTGATTTCAATTGAGAATACGTTAATTTTTTTGTTTTTTTTATGCATCGGTCGACAAACAAAAATTAAATAGTGACAGAGTTTGGTTAAAGATTTGTGTCTTTTTTAAGCTGTGCTCCATTATATTGGTCTATTTTTAGTGTTCTGATGTTGTATATTGATTGCTGGGAATCACAAATTCCAGCTGAATATTTTCGAAAAAGTTCACTATTTTACAGATGTGCTTAAGCTTGGACTTGTCCGAGAAAAGTGGATCATTTAATGGAACCTTTATGTGACTCATTCGTAGTTAGGGCCCAACACAATGTAAACGTGTGTAGTAGTCATACACATGTTCTTTTATATACAAATTGCCATATTACATGACTTCGGTGATAATCCTGACATGAGGATTAGAAACTGAGGATTTAATAAGGTCAGATTTGATGTCTTGGTCAAGCTATGGATTACAGTGATAATCAGAAATTACATATTAATTGGGTTATAATGGCATGTGTAATTTGTGCCTGTTGATTTAGTCTGGTTCGCTAGAGGACTCGTACGTCGTCACATCTAGTGAAGATAAAGTCCGTGGATCACGAAGTCCTCTGTTTTCCGATGCTCGAATACAGACCTCTCGCAAGGTTTGCAGCATTTATGAAATACATATTTGACATAGTCTGGATTGATGAACTGTGGTGTGTTTATTGGTTCAATCGATTGCCTAGCAGAGAGATTTTGATGTCAAAAATCTGTTTATAGAGCTCATTTTTGTAAAAAAAAAAATGTCTAATGCGCTGGACAGACTAGAACCAGGAGAACTGAGATGTATTGAGTCTGTTTAGATGTCAGCATTTGGCTATCAATTGCTTATCCTGGTTTGAGGCCAGGCTTTTTTGGAGAAATTAGTGCCGTGGAATTTTACTAGTTGTGCCACGGAATTCACTTCCCTTGGGGTTGGTAATGTAATGTAATTGGGTTTGCATGCTGGTAGAATGTCATCAGCTTGGATTACATTAAATGAATATATGATGGCACAATTTGCCACTGCGGCCCAGCAAATAACTTAGTCCATTAGTGTAAAGTAATATTTGTGTAATGCATTTGTTGTGTGTGTGTGTTGTCGTCAGCTGTGTGCGGCTAACAATCCTCACAAAAGCACTCAGACCGAGACTTCTCTGTTCGGCTCATCATCATGCACTGCTAATGGCACAAGCAGCTCAGCGCAAGCCGATGACGTTTTACCAGCGTGCAATTGTGATGCCAAGACGACATTCAACGATCTAAGGGCTCAGCTGCAGCATGAGCATGACGACGATAAAGACAAAGCACTCAAGAGTCTTGAGGAGAGGGTAGGAATGTGTTGCCATTTTATGTGCTCTTTGTCTCCTTTTTCATTTTCTGTGACTCTGTTCTGTCAAATTTTTCGCGGAATGAAAATCGATTAGATGAGTCATTATTTCAACTGAGGAATTTGTTTAGACACCTTGTGCTGTGTGATATTCAGTCACTTATCACGTGCGACACTGGACACGGATAGATTGCGAGGATGACATACGCAGATTGCGACTTCGACTCTCGGCTGGTTCACTGTTCTGGTGCAAGTTGTTCACAAACATGTGCCTCGGTCTCCAAGCAGTATAATTTGGTAGTAATGGCCAAAAGGTGATGATGCTTTGCAGCTGGCAAGGTTATTATACCGTGAGGCCAATGGTAAATAATAGCAGCCTAGCTTTGGGTTTGTAGGCTGCATCTTAGTCTTGTTGTAACGTTGTTGGTCACATCAACGAAGTTACTCAACTTTGGGCTGGATTAGTATTAGTAATGGGATGGGTGACTGTTTGCAAGTGTGCCATTTTTGTATTCGACCAAGCCATCCAAGTCAAACGCAGCCTGGCCATCCCTCCATGGGTAGCCAAAATCAATATTGGTCAAGTGGTCATGGTTATGAGCATTGCTGACGAAGAAACGGCAAGTTCTGCGTAACAGTAGGCTCTTTTGCTCAGTCGCTTTAAGGCACTGGCTGTTCAATAGAACCAGCCATTCAGTTTACATGGGACGTATAGTAGCTTTATTATGCTTAACCTTTGTCGGCCCGAGGTGTGGCAAAAGGGATCAGCTACCACACCTGTCTATGTGAAATCTTCTTGTTTTTTCTGGGTTCGTGACTGTTACTTGTAGGCTGACAGCTTAGAGTTTGGGATCAGCTCCAGATTTTATGCTCGTAATCGTGTATGGGACTACTTTGCCATCATTTTAATCACACTCTAAATGTGTCATTGTGCTGTTTACAGTTGCGCAAAGACTATGAAGACGACAAACAGCGAGCAGTGTCACGTGCACTGGCACAGGCTCAGCGTGACGCTGACAGTACTCGTCGACAGACTGAGGAACGATGCAAGGACGAGTTAGCCGAGGAGATCAAGAAAGTCGTCCAGAAACACAAGGCCGAAATCTCAGCCACCAAGAAGAAACAGTGGGTTCGTAGCTCTCAGCTGTATCACAGCTTGTAAGGGCTGTTGTATGAGTGATATGTCTTGTCAAGCAGGAGGAAATTTTAACTGCACACTGCTTGAACATTTTGAATCGGTCTTTCTTAACCAAGAACGAGTGTATGTGACTGGGAGATCGCTGCTCATGCAAAATTTGACAAGGAGGCATTGCTGATTACATACATACATTTGGATCACTATTTTCATTTCCCTTTGAGTCTGGGGTATCGTGGAATGTGGTAATTGTATTATGTTTCTGAAACATGGCTTTTGCAAAAGTGCTATCTAATAACTTTGAAATCGTTACTTTTGTGACATGTGGTTAGTGCCTCAGATGTGTGAAATGTGTCTTGTGCGACAGTGCTATAACTGTGAGGAGGAGGCGATGTATCACTGCTGCTGGAACACCAGTTATTGCAGCATCAAGTGCCAGCAGGAGCACTGGCACGTCGAGCACAAGCGAATGTGCCGCCGTAAGCGCAACTGATAACTCACTGACATGACAGACTGCTGCCATTCTGGTGTCATCAGTGACATGACACACTGTATAGGTTTTCTGACTGAGTGTCACACGTTGTGCATCTGATGCCGTGGTGTACAGAGGCCACTTCTGGCCCATGGGTCGTGTCTGATTATCTGGTCTCACTACGTGCAGGAGAAAAACACCAAAATATGATTGGTGAAATTACATGCTTTGCACATTTTATTTAAATTTAATTACTTGGGTTTTGGACCTATTTCAAAGTGGTGCATACCTCCAGCTTCAGGTGGGAACACCACTGAACTATGTTAATAGGCAATGCAATGAATATATGTCTGCTGTCATTGATGATAGTAGCATTTTGCATTGGTCCAGACGACAGTAACTGCTAGGGTCTAGACCATGTTATGTGACTACTGGTGCAACAGGTTGTGCAGGAACCGCGGATCCAAGTTGAAATGTCGATCACTGTCAAAATCTGATCAATTGTGACTTGTCCTTGCTCCAGCCCCCTCCAAAATAATACCAAAATCTAGGTGCATCTTATTCGGTATCAGTGCTGACAGACAGATGTGAAAACCCTAATCTTCTTTTGTCAGAGTTAATTATGCAATTATAACCAGGAAAATATTCCCGATAGCCACATTGGTTTATGAGTAACCAGTACCTGTACTGTTGGCATTAGCAGAATTGGACAAAGTTTGAGGTCTGTCATTAGCCTCTTCAAAGTTGTTGAACAAATTTGTTACGCGATTGGTTGATAACAGTTAAGCTGTACATATGTGCGTGCTGCATAGCGTGACACTTAGGCTGTTGATGCAAAACAGTTTTTGAGCAGTTGGCATTTTGTTGTCATAGTGATTTACCTAAAGGGTAGAGCATAGAAAAGTAGAACGTACATGCTTGCTTAGATAACTGCTCGATTGTGGCTTCAAAATGATTAGCCTCGATCACTGTGGTAAAGTGCGGTCATATTAGGAACTTTTGTGATCGATAAACAGTATAAATTCACCAAAATTGAACTTCAGTCAACTAGTTTCTGTCCGCCAGGTGTTGCTATGATGAACAGTAAGATGTCAGATGTAAACGAGGATTTTGATTTTGTGACGAGTACTTTTGATGTGTTACATTAGCAGTCTCCATATGCATGGGATGTGCACCGTATAAAGGGTGCGAATAAAATTTTCTAGTTGTTTATATATCATCATGTAATTAATTACGTCAGATATAATCAGCAACCGACCGAAATTGGTTTGTGCATTTGCGATACCATCATGCGTTGGCCCGAATTCTGATACCGACATTGTGAAATTCTGTTGAGTTGGTGGTAGCTTAGATTGTTTGCCAGTAGATGGAGACACTCTTCACTGTGACTGTTGCTTTTTTGTATAATTCTTGGTGTCGTGTGTTGCATTGTCTGTGTGTTTCTTTGTGTGTGTAAATTATGCACTTTTTGTTATAATGTGGCCCCATGATTAATTGTTTTGAATGACGTGGTATTGAAATAACATCGATTGACCTATTTACATTATTATGTGTGGCAGTAGTAATAATTTCGATCCACTACCCACCTGTATTTTTTATAAATGTTTGTTAGTGAAATACTGAAATAATTTCCAGTCATTGTTTCCGTGAGAGCCTGAAATGTAATTTTGTCACAGGTCACTTTTGCTCATTATGTAGAAGTTGTCGATGGTAAATAGAGATAAGGTACTATCAGTGCATTTGTACTGTCATATTGCTAAAGAATGTGTTAATTGTTTGCATATATGTCATTTGTGTGTGCGAATATCTGCATATTGAAATCTGCACTTCCTAGTCTATCACCCTTCAGTCTTTATGACAAGTTGGGAATAATTGGTAATTATAGCTGATTGTCAAAAGTGGAACATAATCCATATTCGGTCAGATTTTTGCAGAAAGCAAATATGTGCATATGACAGCTTGTAATCAACAAAAAACATGAGTAATCACAGTCTCCTTAGAGTTGTGTTCTGGCTGTGGTGCCCTTCAAACAGCATCAGATCGTTAAAGATAAGTGATGATGATAATAATTGTATTCTACAGGGTGCAGCAAAAAAGTGGACCCCTAAAGTTTTTCGCTGTTTTCTCAGCAATCGTTTGGAATTTTAATTTGAAATTTTACGGATTTATTTACTAAAACCTTCTAAATCTAACCGCCTTGTAAAATGTGATTCTGTTGAAAAACGACAAAGTTACAGATTTTTTAACATGACCGCCTACCGATTTTTCAGCATTCAAAAATGTTTCGGCTACAACACCAATTTAATAACATCGTTGAAACAACGCAGTTAAATGATGATCAGATGCCAGAATTCCATTGTCACTGCAAATGTTCGAAGTGTTTACCGCCAGCTCCAAGCTACAACATCAACCTCCAGTTGCTTTATTTGACAAAATCTTTTACAGCCTTGTTGATCTGTCCCTGTGGCAGGTTGTCCCAGATAACCTGAAGCACTTTCTTGAGTTCGGTGCTTGTTTTCGGCTTTGATTTAAGGTTGCGGTAGGCCTCCAACATTGCACCCCATACGTGATAGTCCATTGGGTTTATATTCGGCGAATTTGGAAGCCATTGGTCTTTTGTGATGATATCTGGACAGCTCGCCCACAGCCAGTTCTGTGCACTGTGTGGCGTTGCGCGCTGTGTGTGTTGACGCGCCGTCCTGCTGGATGATGAATCCGGTGGGCAGCCGGCGATTGCTTTAAAGGAACGATAATTTAGTGATAATTTATAAACAATATAGATTACTGTTTATCAACACGTCACTGTGACGTCATCGGCATTAACG
>Ga0209671_1002072_pt1 | contig 17849 bp, 7 predicted proteins | sample WorMetHERISLAND2_2_FD_187401 | JGI IMG/M metagenome (GOLD analysis project Ga0209671, IMG submission 187401) | Marine gutless worms symbiont microbial communities from Max Planck institute for Marine Microbiology, Germany - Olavius geniculatus... | ecosystem: Host-associated > Annelida >...
ATTACAAAAGGTGATATTATTCAGCAGCACATTGACACGCAGTCAGTGTGATGCGGGCAATATCACCTTTTGTAATTTTTGCTGTTTTCGATGTGCAAGTCTTTGAATGTTGCCGTTAATAAGTGTATAAACTAATGTTTTGTACATTTATCAGTAAATTTAATCAGTACACATACGTAACAGCTCTGATCATGGTCCATTCGACAGTATTTGCAGTAATATGCAGCAGCAATTTTATGGGACGCTGTTTAGAAATATCAGTCAGCTCAGAAAGTGACTGACTGGTTGAAGTCTGAAGCAGAACATTATCAACACTGCAATCAACGAATGGAGAATGCATCTGCCTGCCTGTTTTTGCACAAATGGCCGATATTTCAAATATTTACTGTTAGCAGTTGCACAACTAAACAATTCGATAAACTCTCAATTAAAGTGCTAAAAAATTTGGGGAAAATGTGCTAAATGTGCATTATTTTGATCAAATTATGAATTAATGATATTGCATTCAATAAAAATGTAATATTTTGTTTGTTTTGTTTATCTGAGGTAGTGTAGAAGCAGATGTTGGGTGAGGTGGGAAACTGAACAGCCATTTGATGGCCAGTTGTGTCATAAATATGTGTACCAAAAATTATTAAAATTGGATAACCCTTCTTCAAGTTATGGTAAAAAAATTTTGCATGTTTTTTATGCCTCACAGTGTATAGTCCTATATATAACTTGCACATTTTTGTGATTGATGTTGTAAAACATATTTCTGATATATACACTGCATTGCAAAGAACGAGATAAATCTGAACTAGTTTGCATGATTGCCACTGCTTAATTTTCTAATGAGTTTCTAGATTTTATTATCACTATGTCTGTAGTTTAATAACCGTTTTCTGCTGAAAGGAGTATTTTTACTGTATGTTGAAATTGCTATTAATTCCATCATTCGTAATTGGTTGATTTTTACATAGTTATAATGCGTGTCGTCTTCGGTTGTAGATACGCATTTTCAGCTATGCCGTCGGTCCAATAGCAAGTCCAACTGCTGCCGTCAAGTGGATTGGTTGCGTGAGCAGAGGTCAGTATTTTTTTTATAAAATTTGTAATTTTCAAAAACTTTATTATTTCAAACGCTTATTTTAACTGCAGAGTATTTTACATAGCAACTGCAGCTTAGTGACTAATGCATGAACTTTCACTGGGGATGGCCGAGGTTCGATGCTCCAACTTTCGTTCATGCGGCGTAATGCTGGCTGTTGGAACAGCGTTATCATAGTGAAGTTCGTCCGTTTGTCTGTCTGTCACACTCACGCATCATGCTAAAGCCGTCGAATGAAATGAGACGTCGTTTGACAGACTTTTTTTTCATGACCAAGTAGCATTGTTACTATTAGAGAAAGACCTCGGTCATTTTCACTAAATTATGATTTTAATTATGGTTAAACCATGGTCGTTCTATGTTTGTGTAGGTGTTTTTAGCTGTACAGTATGTGTGCGTATTTCTTTTTCTCTCTCTCTCTTATTATCAGGCTGTGATGCTTTGATGCGAAATAAAGTATTATATTACAAATAGTAGAATGGATAGGCTTAATACAAACAGCCTATAGGAACTCAGCAATGCCTCATTTCTTAGCAGTGCCACCTGATACTAAACACTTACTAAATGACTAGCTTTTGTTTAATTTGCCTGCAAAGGAATTTTTTTGCATAAAACGTTTAGCATAAAACGTGGCAGTGAGCAGGACAGTAGCAGCAATGCCAGCGTCTCTGCAAAAGATATTGTCATTTCAGCTAACTTTGATGTTTTGTTTTTTTAGGAAAATTTTATCAGATTCCTGCTATGGGAGCCATTAGATCTACAGTTCAGGTAACGAAATTAATTCCATCGGTCTCTGTGCCATTAGCCAGTGTTGTTTAGAGTTTTGTATTAAATTCAATTTGTTGATTGCTGAAATTTAATAATATAATACGAAGTGGAAATAAATTTTGTATGCATTTAGGCTAGGCGTTTTTGTTATTTTGGCGGTACCATATTATCGTTGTAGTGATATTGGCAAAGGATTACTTGTTCATGTGTTTGTGTATTTTGGGCATTTTTGTGCAATTGATTTTTGTTAAAGTAGAGATGCGTAATGACAAAAAATCACTTGTTATAGAATATGATGTACGTACAGTGTAGCAGTATATGCATTTTGGAATAATAGGCTGCCAAAAAATTGGCGTACACTGTATGCTTTTGCTTAATGTTAGCACACATATTTGTGAAGTATTGCATTTTTATTTTTTTTCTCTTGTTAATTTAATATTGTTAGTTGGGCAACAAAAACGGCATCCTGCCTGTAATGGGTTCTCCAACGATTACTGTCAGACTGAAATATGCCTATCTCTGCCCAAAATTGGCCAGTTGAAGGAAAATCGAAAAATGATTTTGGCTGTTTTTTTTTCAATAGCTTACTGTTTTATTGTGACATTTGCTTACTATAGGAATATGTAAAGATTATTAGTCTCGGAGTGCGGCCCGAGATTGGTTTGCCAGTAACCTGGTCGCGCCCGTATCTAGATAGTTATGTAAGTCATAGTATTAGTTTAATCGCCTATATACTTCTTGATCCGCGCATTCCTTTTAGTTATTTCATATCCAGCTTGGCAGTTTTCCTGCTTGCATTAAAGAATACTGTGGGGATTTGGTATTTAATGCTACTGTGCATGTCGCCTGTTTCCTCTTGTCAGAGTAACGTGTTTCATGCATTTGACGCCTTAGAGGCGTATAATAGGCACGGACAGGCACTGTCGTAAACCGTATATACAGACTGTTTGAATATACACGCGAGCTCAGCTGTGGCGCATAAATCGTTCATCAGATTGTTCACAAATAAAGTAGTTTCAGGCATGACAGACAAGAAGCCCAGCTCTCAGTAGAGTAGACGCGCTACAGCTTATAAGTTCCTGTTGCAGTACTGATCTTGAAGATCATCCAAGGTCAATAATTTTCATGTCAACTGAAAGGGCGTATGTCACTTCATATTTACCTTGGCTCTATCTGTTACCATTTTTGAGATATGGCTAATTTTCCGTTGAAAAATGCACGTTTTGTACTCTTTTTCATTTAAGCTCAAATTTGAAAATGTTTTTTTTCACTGCATCTCCCAATTTTTACGAGCGAAAGCAGAATGCTTCGCGCGTCTTTGCCATCGTCTGGGCGTCCGTCCGTCCGTCTGTCTGTCTGTCTGTCTGTCTGTCACACTCGTGATCTGTATCAAAACGGTGCAAGCTAAGATCACGAAATCTTCACTGTGGGCTGCCCCAAGGTCTCTAGTTTATCGTGTCAAAATTTCGTGCCACTGGGTGCAGGGGTTCTCCTCGAACGAGGGCGTCAAAGAGGGGTACCCTTCTAAAAAGATGTCACTTTGCCGTTATTGGCTCGAATAATGTGAAAACGGTTGCAGATAGGTACGTACATGCTGCTTATCATAACAAGCACTGGTGACAGGCTTTTTGGATTCATGAACGTCGATGACCTTGAACGACCTTGAACCCCTCAAAAAGAGGTTTTTTAGTGAATTTTTCGCAATTTTTGGATGCAGCGCACATTTCAACACTGAATTGCGACTAAATGGCTGGAGATAGACCAAGACAACCTGCACATGAAATTTTCAGCACTCAACGTAGATTTTAGCAGTTCAAGTCCCGACCTCCTAGGTTCAAGGAGGCCGGCGCAGGCGGGCGTCAAAGACAGCTACCCCCCTAAAAAGTGGTTATTATATCGCAATTATCACGTGTAGCGTGAACACGGTTGCAGATAGGCACAGACATCCTGCTTATCATTTGCACTTGTACTTCGCACTTGTGACAGGCTTTTTGAATTCATGAACATCGATGACCTTAAGTGACCTTGAATCCTAAAAATATTGATTTAATGTGATTTTTTGGCGATTTTTGGCTGCAAAAGAGTGAATTACGACGAAATGGATGGAGATAGACTACGATTACCTGCGAACAGGAACTGCTATAGGCTTTCGCGCGTCTCGTGAGCTTTGCTCAAATTACTTGTTATACGCAGCGAGCCTTTACACAGGGCTAATTATTTGTGCAAAAAATATTTCCGTAAGACCTACCCGTTAGCCAGGGTACGTCCGTGACATACGGACGGACGACGGAAGACAATCACGCCATAGTCGCGCTGTACACAGCATCAACCAATATGAGTAATTATTACATTTTTGCTGTATAAAAAAAAGTGTGAACTGGCTGTACGTTTAGCACTAATTGACCTTTTTTGAATTTAAAAACAAGCAAAATTGTCTTATGTGAAGGCCTATTTGGTAGGCTACAATGCATTTGGTGATTCCTAAATCCAGAATTGGGGCACATGTTTTTGTTACAATTATATACTTTATGTTGCATAAAAGCAGCATAAATTAGTACAATGAACTCGGAGGACAAACTGGCAAACCTAATGTGCATGATGTTTTTCACCTTTTCCAATCTTGCGTTTTGTTATCTGATAATAAATATTTTCAGCGAATGCTGTTAACTTAGCCTATTGGGAATATGAATTTCTTCCACTGGCGATGCTACGGTGTGACTCTACTGTTGCTGCTGGTGTTGGACTGTTTATCCATTGCTGTTATTGCGAAGACAATCACTGCTTTCCTGTTTATTCGCTGACACTCATTTCTATTTTTGTTGCCGTTGAAGGAGTATCTGTCTATTCTAGCAAGCCCGCAGGCCTATGACTCCAGTAGCCAAACGTGGACTTCACTGTACCGGGATACAATGGTAAACGATAGCAGCAGCGTATGGCGTACGTCCGTGTTGTAAAGTCATTTTGTCGCTTGATTCTGTAGTCAGTCAATGTTGTAGCACCGTAGTTAGAGACATGATCACGACCAGTAAGTAACAAAATGACAATGTAACAGACAAGCAGTTTGATTGTATTTCGCGCTAAACCGATGGTATTCAGCTAATGCAGATGCAGTATGCCTATCCATAACTAAACAATGAGTCAAATCGCAGTACGATTGCAGATTTAGGCCTATATTTTTTCGCATGAAGTAGGCCTAGCAAAAAGCAAACATAGGAATATGTCATGTTTGTCTAGCTACTGAACTCAGAAAGATACAGACATTTATTAAAAATGATTGTACGCATTATACACTTTTTCTGATCTAATTAGCTTGTGTACTTTATTAAATTTTTCAGTTTTGTAAATCCGTCATTGTTTAATAAAGTTATAGATCTACGTAAGCTATTAAACCCGACGGCTTGCTTGTTTGCAGCGCACAAGTCGGTGTATAGTTATTTTTAATTTGGTGTTCAGTTACATCAAAACAAAATAGTGTGTATTTAAAATACGATGAAAATTTTGTCATACAAGTGAAACACATAAAAAATAAAACAACTTTTTCTGAAGTCATTTGATGACAAAATTTTCTGCTACCGCAACCAATAAGTAAGTGATCAGCAGACAAAATAAAATACTTTTATTAATCAGTAGGACTAAGAAAAACATTGGTCTTGGTCATTAGACAGTTTATTGTTTTGTTTTGTTTTCTTCGCATTTTTAGAGTAAACGTATAGCACCAATTTGTAATGTGCCTCACTTTTTCTGTAGAAAACGCAGCATGAAAGTGTCGAAATTAGCTAGTTACTAATAATATGTTTTTGTCATTGTCTGCCACTTCCATTTTTTTGTCCGTTGTTTTAAACCGCACTCAGTATTGCGCCGTGAGCTTTAGGTGTACTTATCAGTAGTTGTCACCATAGATTAATTGTATTCTTTAGATTGCACTTACAGATTCTTAAACTGTTTATAAATTTTATTTTAAGCTTGCAAGCTTTTTTAGTTCTTATGTTTCTTTTATTCATTAACTTTTTTTGATTCCTCCCAGTTGTACATGTTGACTGTATTTGTCAGTTTTTATGCGCGACAGCATATGGTGTGCTATGGCGCGTACTAGCTATCGTAATTCTGTCCGTCTGTTCGTCTGTTCGTCCGTCTCTCACGTTCCGGTACCGATTCAAGTATAGGTGAGATAGAGGCTTCCGGTTTACACCGCATGATAGCGTAGAGACTCTAGTTTTTGTGAGAAAATTTTGTGCCGCTGAGTAAAGGGATTTATGTCGAACGAGGGCGTAAAAGAGGGTTATCCCGCTGCAAAATCGTTATTTTGCCGCTATTAAGTTTTCTGACACGATAATAGTTGCAGATAGGCACAGACATGTAGACGAGCTATCTGGTAGTACTAAAATCAATGACCTTGAACGACGCCGAACCTGAAAAATAGCTGAAAAACAGTTACTGGAGATAGACCAGGACAACTTCAAATGAAATTAAACCTATGCTGTTACGCGTCACGTAAGCATTAGCTCAGATTTCTTGTTGAACACACTTAACGTGTTCGCTTTGCGCCATCGTATTATAATTTTAATGGATCAGATCTATAACCAGATATTTCGAGCAGCGACGGACGATGACTTATTAAACATGTGAACATGTCACCAGCTGTAACTGCGAATCTAACTTTTGATCTTAGGCGGCATCGGCCCGCTACCGGACACAGGGTGAAGGTTAAATGCATCGTGCATATACTACACTATATATATTAGCGGCTTTTCAGAATAGTTTACGCGATTCTAATTGCCCACTGCATTGTACTGTTTGCAACTGAGTTAATGAGTGTAAACCTACTGATGTAACTCGCCAACTGAAATTTACGCATTTTCTTTTTAGTTCAATCAAGACAGTTTCGCGTTTTCCATTAGGACATTGAATTTGAAATGACTTTAATGTGCCACGCTGTGTTGCTTTTTTTGCTTGCTACATCAGCGTGTATGCATGCTCAGTACTTCATTTTGCATGAAACTAACTAAACGCGATAATATGTGCACTTTGTAGCTGTGCCGTAGCAGTGCATTTAGAAAGTGGTTTTGCTGAGATATATTGGCTATTTGGTGGCAGTGATTTTCGTTTTATGATACACTTTGTGATTTGTTTTAACAGTTTGATATTCAACATTTTTGCAACTTTATATAACAATTATAGCAAAGGCAGTTCAGCTTTAACTTGCATGTTTCAAAACAAAAGCCACTGCGTTTCAGTATTCTAATACGTGTAATATATTACGGATAATTGTGACATTGTCATAATTGACGTTGACGTACTTCTGTTGTTTCTATAGTATATTTTATTATTAATATGCTAGTAGTATATTTTGTATATTAATTTATTTTAGTAATTTATCTTTTGCGCTATTTTAAGCAATAAGGTTTATTTAGTAACAACCGAATATGTTGGCTTCTGTAGTTGTAGATATCGTACAAAATAGTTAGAATCAAACAGGTATCAAATGTACTATAGTACATATTTTAAGCCAATTTCTAAAACCGCAGTTTGTGTTTGTTTGATAACTCTGAATGTATTCTTAACGCGTTGTTTTTTTTGTAGAATTTAGGCTTAATGACAACGGTGACAATGCCCGTCTTCAATCGATCCATGGATCTTGTGAGTACGGTATAGTTCAGTAAATAATAAATAATGACCAACTAAACAATAATCGTAGATGCGTTTTAATGTTCGTGAAAAGTAAGCGAATAGGCTTATATTTTGAAAATGTATTTGGAAGCTTTCCATAACGTAAAATTAACTTTCTCAAAGCACGAAGATTGTTTCTGTTTTTTTTTCTGTGCTCGTGATTAGTGAAAAAGTTTTTAAAAAACAAATGTTACTGATGTTTAGAAATTGGAATGCGGCTTAAGGAACAGCTAGTTGTGTTTTGGTGATTCTCTGGATTATGATCTAGATTATTGAATATTTTACAGGATTTTTTAATCTTTTATCTTGTACCATCACGATTTTTATAGATGGCCAAAAATATAATAAAATACGGCTCTTAAAGGTTTTTACTTTTTGAGTTTTTTAGTTGATTAATTGTACACTTAATTTATAGTTTTGAATTTACACTTTGGAAAGATTTTAAAAATCAGAAGAAACTTCAGTTACATGTTTCGTTAGTTAGACATCTTTAATTATTGCAATTGAAAATAAATGTAGCAGTACTTAAATGGTAATACGTATTGTAAGTTAAATCTAATACTTTAAAGGAAATAGTACCCGTGATAATGTTTTTCAGTTTTTGTGTTTCAGGCCAACCAGACAATTCTAGGCGTGATGGGAGTAGATCTTCTGTTATCTGAATTTACTGACGCTATTCCACTGGAAAAGGTAAGAATTTTACACTATGATGGCTTTTTGCATGTTATTTACTACATATATTACCAGACCTAATGTTACTAATTCAAAATAATTTTAAAATAATTTCCATTCATGTTATCTATACAACACGTATGCAGTATATTACATGGTAGACAGATTGTGGGGAACTACGTAAAAAAGCAAACTATTTATGCTGTAGGTCAGAGATTTTAATGTCCACATATAATATAATGACGTTACAGAAAACATACTTCAAGCTCAATGCAAGCGTATACTGCCTTTAGCAAATCATGTTGAATGCACAACTGTTTTATTCAATGTATTCAGCTACGTCCAACTGGTTACGCATTCATTATCAACAGCAATGGAAACGTGGTCTGTCATCCACTGCTGCACGATGATGTAAGTGAATTCGCACAGTTTTTATCACTTCAACAATTTCTTGAATTTTTAGGCGGAACTGCTTTTTGCAGTGCAAACGATTTTGCATATTCCTACACATTTCTCTGTAGCGTGCTCTGTCTGTCTGTCTGTCTGTCGTCTGTCACATTCATACTGTTTAATTAAACCGTTCGACGGATTTAATGCCATTGGCAGGTACACTCATAGGACCAGAGTAAAATGTATCCGAATCCTAGGGAAGGGGAGCTTTTGTGGTCAAACACTTAGTCAGGACATGTAATTGCAAGCTGCTGTTGTCACCGAGCAAATATAAACGAGGATTCGGCGATTCCGCGTTTTACCAAATTACTTTCGTTTTTGTTTATGTTTGCATGTTAACTGTTAACGTGTTAGTGTGGTTTGGATAATATGCCGCTGCAAGCTGCTTGGAAAATGAAAATTATCCGTCCAGTGCAGGAAATCATTGGCCATAATATTGACCTGTGGCGGACCGTCCAATAGGCCGCATTACGCGTCTCGCCGGTCCGTCTGTCTGTTTGTCTGTCCCATACTGGCTTTAACTCAAATGCAAAAAAATCGTAGAAAAAAAACAAAATTGCTGTAAACGTTACCCAGTGCAAGAAAACCGCTGTGCCAATTTTCAGTTTAAAAAGTCAACAGTCAAAAGTCATCAGACGTTAAAAACTTGAAGACGTGATGGATGTCACGCTTCGGGCGGCAGTAGCCTTGTGCTGCATAGAAAAAAAAGAAATACAATCAAAAATTGTCAGCGTAAATTTCCTTTAGCAACTATATCTGATGCGTTTGACGGTTATGTTGGGAATTTCGCTGACAACGCTGATGTTAAGGGGCGAGATGCTCAGCTGGTGGACGGACTGCCGCATATCATGCCGTCACACGGCGCCGACATCTTTCAGTGTTTGTTTTGTTTCAGGATGATGACCCATCGAATATAGACTATGTCGAGATTGAAGAGGAGACGCCAGAAAAGAATCAGGTTGGTGGCACGTTTGTTGCCCGGTTCGGCTTAGTGTTCAGTTATGGACATTCCATAGTTCAGTGAATTAGTTGCACCGTTACATTTTCTCGCAGCTTCGGATTCTGATAGTGATTGTGTGACCATTGTTATTGCGGTTCTATTGTTATTTTTAACGTATGCAATGTATGCAAATTATCTCTTGATCTCATTGTATTTGTAGGTGCGTAAAGACATGATCGATCAGGTTTCCGGACAAGCCACGTTGGACGTTTTTGTCATTGGAATGGACGACGTGAGTGTTCACTTTGCATTAATGTGATTTCTGTCAATATAATATTAATGTCTTGCTTTATTATCACTGCAGGGACGCTGCTACAATGAAGCTGTACAATACAGACCACAGTGTGCCAGTTGCAGCGCGCAAGCTTTTGTTCAGCGGGAAAAGGTTTAGCAGCTGCTAATTCAAGGGTCGTTTCATATGTTAGTTACAAAACAACATCATTCTGTTAATTTTCAAATTATTAAAACTCTAAAATATGCACTTTGGAGTAAATTAGCATTTACTGGTTTGTGTGTTTGCATGAACAACACATTATAGTGCTGGTTAGTTGATAGAAATACAGTGACAGTATTTCGTTCTTAAGTGAATGTCGTTGACTTATTCTGACATTGTTCGCTATTGCAGCATCATGCTGTCCAGAAGAAAAGACGTTATTACTATGAGCCGATTCCAAACTCAAACTTTAGGTACAAAAAATTTGAGTTCTTACAGCATAAATTATAGTAAGGAATGGTTTGATTACTGTTATGTTCATCGATTACGATTAACACGGTTGGCTTATATCTTTTTACATATCATTAGTACCACAGAGTTTTCTTTTCTGGTTTCATATTTATTACAGAAAGTGATACCTTTGGCATTTTAAGTCAAAAACTATCACTGTACTAACTTGTGCACTAGTTTTTCTTCATTTTTAATGCGTGAAACATTTAAGTTGATTGCAGACACAGCTGTGTGATAAGATCGGGATACTGAGTGCAAATATTTGCTCAGAAGGCAACACTGTAGTTAGTGAGCAGCTTATTCAAGTTTACCATTAGTCATTAGAGCCGCCTTCTAATCCGTGCTCCATTATACCCCATTTACACGATCGAGCAAACATCGAGCTGGCTCGTCCAGCTAACGTATAGCCAGCTCGTCGAGCCAGCTTGATCGTGTAAACGGGGTATTACATTTACTTTGAGCAATGTCACGCCATAGGCGTGACGGGATGCAGCCACTGGCGGTGTTTGGGGTTCCTTTGGCCATTTTGGGGCGCTGACCTCTTCCTTTCTGTCGTTTCTTTTCACAAAGATTTTTATTCATATTAAAGGTAATTGTCATTGCGTTTGGCATTTGTTTGCTGTTCAGATAGATGTGATCTGTAATCGTTGAGAGCTAAATATGATTTCAGCTATAAAAGTTACTGGTTTTATAAAGTTCATTTTATTGCCATGTTAAAAAATAACAGATTATTGTAATCTAACTTTGATTTTTGGCTAATGTATCTGGTCGACTCATTGTTGTTATTGACTGACTGGTTTTGCTGCAGGATAATTATTTTGTGATTATGGATGCGTGCAGTTTGGCAATTGTTCTGCCAGAAAACATTGATTACTCGGTGGACAAGATAACCGACCACAGTCCCAGTACAACAGGTAAGATTAGAATACTGTGTGTAATATAGTAGAAATACTAGCAGTAGCAGCAGCCCAGGAATAATAGTGATGATGATAGTGAGATAATAATGATAATAAGACGTTCTTATTTCGACCATTGTAAGAAATTCTTTAGCGTTTTACCTGTGTTTTGGTCCATCACATTGTTTATGATCCAACAAACAGCCAGATCTTTGGCCATTCCGGTGTTTGTTTTTATTATAGATTTTTAACCCTCCCCCTCCCCAGGATTTTTGCTACAGGTCATATAAAATAATAATAATCAGAAGAAATGCAAAATAGCATTTAACTTGATGGCATGATGCTTTACGTTTAAAGCAACTACTACATGTATTTAAAATTATTTTAAAGTGGTGTGTCATAACAGCTACATCATTTTACTTTTTGTACCCTATACTCATGGTTAGAAGTCGGCCAGGATAGTGTTTGTTCTTTCTCTAACAATGATAGTCATTCATGCCAGTGTGTTTAATGATACTAAGTAATTAATGCATTTCGCAAGTTTCGTGTATTTTCGATAACTTGATTTTTTATTATTGTGATTTTTATGTTTTTCTGCTATTCGAATTCTTTGCAATCTTATTGGTGCATTATTGTATTTGCTGTATAATTGGCTAAGCCGGAGGCCAGCCACTGTGTGCAGGATAAACTATTTATAAAGACCAACATTTTTTGTTTGCAGATATTGAAGAATTAGAAAACAGCCAAACTGCCGTCGTTGTGAATTACAAGTAATATTAGCTTTTGTACTATTTCACTGTTGTTTTATGAACGTAGATAACAAGGTAAGTCTTACAATGCAGGGTCATAGTTCTGACTGGTGAATGGAAGCATTTGCCATCAATATTTAGAATTCGTCTCTGGTTAGAGTAGCGCCAGTTCCTTTAGGTTGGCCGAGTTATATACTGCTCTTGATAGATCAGTTTTAAAAAAAATCACCGTCCGTTTTTCTCAGTGCGTGAAGAGAGAGAAGTTTATTCTCCAAAACACATACAATCAATAATTCCACAATAATCAATAACATAAGAGGGTGGCCAGAAAGGCATATGCCCATCAATGCTGGCCACCCGTGGTTACGACACGAAATAACTACAATTTGAATACAAGAGATATTTTAGATTGTGACCAATCTAATGTACTCCTCGTGCCCATTATTTTCTACTGTATTCTTTTAACTGCGTTTTAGTTCCTTTCTTTTCACACCGCAAATGACGTCATCGGTCACGTGACCATTCGACTCCCGGGGCTCGACTTCCTATAGTATAGGCGGTCCATAGTGACCGTGCGTCTATCTAACACCGTTATGAAGATATGGCCGTTTGAATTTTTTTCAGGAAGGCTCTTACAGGAACAGAGGTCGGTCGTCGGTCGGTCGTCGGTCGGTCCTCAATATTACACTGATCTTGTACACTCCTCTTCGCTACGTTAGGAACGTAGCGCCCGAGGAGTAAAAAATTGGGGTCATAATTTTGTTCATAGAGTGACCCATGTACTCGCAGTTATTTTATTGCATTTTGCTAAATGCTGTGCAGTAAATTGGACAGAGCATCTGCAATAGGCTATGTAGTAGTTTTATTTTTGGCTGATGTATTTTGTTGCAAATATTATCATTCATCGTGTAGTGTAATAAAGGTATGAGCTTATTATTCATTCCGTTATTTTGCAGCGACTTCTGCAGTGATATTCAGCCGGTTTCAAACATTTCAACGGCGGCCGAGGATTTCTATGCAACTTTACAGCACAATTATTCACAGTGTGAGTTTTCATCGGTTTTCTACGAACATTGAGTTTGGTTTTCAGCAGCTTTCTTTAGGTTATGAGTGGCGAGACAGTTACTAAAGTGATAATTGGTTTGATACATGTATAGCGTAGATTTATTACTATAGTTTCAGTTGCCATATTATGGCCTAAGTCAATACAAACGTCAAAAAGAAACCGTAAAAGAACTCGACGAAGAAAAACCAACACGACGCTGGTTGTGTACTGTACAGGCACTGAACTAAATGACTTTTTTGAACGTTGCCATGTTTTAATTACTTTTGTAAGTATTTTCAAACTAGCTAACTTACTCGACCGTTGTACAGTACTGTAACGTCACAGAGAAAGCGCTGCCGTGTAGCATTATGCACATAATGTCTTGTAGGCCTAGTTTGTTAAATTCTGTGCATTCGTGTCGTAATATCTTGCGTTATTATGTAGGTGACGATGAAAAAGTGCGTCAACTTATGTTTGACATTGAAGCAACCAAGTGTAGGGTGACTTCAAGGTATGTTGGCACGTTCTGTTTACGTATTTGTGAGATGAAAGTTTTGACTGTTTTTACGTTGTTTGACACAGACACTGTTTCTTAGGCAGCAGGAAAGCGTTCCTTCACATATCTGGTCTGTTGAAGGTTCTTCTACAACTGTAATTCTCAAGTTTGCTTTCAGAGTTCAGGTGGTCTGGCTTTATATGTAGATAGCTCTTGTGAAATGTCCAACTTAAACAAATAACAAACGTAAATATACGTAGTAGTAATAGCAGTAGTAGCAACTAATAATAGTAGTTAGTAGTAATAATAAAAGTACACTCATATAAAGGCATCGCAGTCAAACATTTTGAGTAAAACGTTTGCAATTCACGACCAGGCCCGTTGAGAGGGTGGGGTAGAGGGTTAGCTACCCCGGGCCCCGCGACGTTTGAAGGGCCCCGCCTTCGGCCAGAAAAGTACGCCAGAATGTACCATTTTGAAAAGAAAAATTCCCAAAAATTTTTCCCAGAGGGGCCCTGTGCAAATCTTTGGGGGCCCGCAAGAATGTTTCCCCGGGCCCCGCTGTGGCTCTCGACGAGCCTGTTCAGGGCAGTTTAATTGTAGTTTGTGCTCTCTGCTGATAGTGATATTTGCACTGGTTATGGTAAAAAGCCCCTAGCTTTCTAACTTTTTCACTGCATTAAACATTGAAGCCTAACTCGATTCAGTTATTTTTTTAGATTGCGTTATATTCAGTAATTAGTTAACAGTAGAAGACCTATTTCACTCATTTAGCTACGTATACTACTAACTGTCTGTGTGGTATTTTGACAGCGATGGCGTCATTAGTACGTTTGTTGGTGTTCAGCATGGATTCGTTCGTGTTTATCCTGCTGAGTGCGTATATTTGCCACTGTTCTCTCATCACTGTCACAGTATTTGGGTATAAACATGTGTTCTGAATATTGAGTAGTTGCATGGGTATTGGGCAGTCGTTTTCAATTATGAGCTTTGTTCACATGTATGGTTTTGTTCAATGTCACGTTATTGAAAACTGATAATTGGGTTTTCGCGTGTCATGACAATAGACTTTGTGGCGGTACTCATGTGTAGCTTTTGCTTAAATTTTGATTGTACTGTTATTTTGCAGTGATACTACATATTATGAAAAGCACCCACAGCCGTGGAAAGAAGCGTATTTCCAGCGAACTTGGGACACAGACAAATGGATTATTACAGCCGATGGTATGAAATTATCTGCATAGGTGCGGAGTTGTCTTTTTCTCTGAGTGCAAAATTCTTTCTTTCTCCACTTTTTCATTTCTCCTTTCCCTTATCCTTTTTTCTTTCATTTTTTAAAATTTCTTTTTTTATTGTCTTTACTGTGAAGTCGCCCAGCTCATAGTGCTTAAATAAGCTAGACGTATGGACGAGTGCTTTAAATCCGCCAGTGAAGTCCAGGGCGAAGTTACGCCGCTAGTGCATTGCAGGTAAATTGAAAGTCCACAAAACGCATTCAGCGGCAGCTAATTACGTTCATTTTTTTGTTTAACAAGTAAGAGAGTACATTAAAACAGTTAGCACGATGAGCATTTTTAAGGAGTAAATTTTTCTGGGTGCTACACACCGTAAAGAATATTGTTTTTCGAGTTCCGGGAAGTTGGCGCTTGTGACATTATCAGTGTTTTACTTGCCAATTTGTCCGTATAATTTCCGTAATTATTTATTGGATACTATCTCCGTCTGTTAGTAATTTTTCTGTTTGAACAGGTGAGCGAATGTGGCAGAACAATAGTGTTGCGGTGCTTATGGCAACGAAGGCCGTTACTACTGAACAAAAACCTCGGTTTAGTCTTGCCGGTTAGTATTTGAAATTTGTTGTGTATACTCAAAGCTGCCAGTGTAATAACATAATAAAGGACATAAAAACATAATAAGCAATTTATTTACCGTAAATATTTTTATTATCATCATTTTATTTTAAGAATTGAAATGCATTCTGTGGAACGAGGTAATCTTGTGATGACCGTCTTTGTAATGACTGTTATGAACAAAACGAGGCTGAGCTGCATAAGTTGCGAGGGGGCGCACAGATTTCGTCGATCTCGCCATCATCCGCGACTACGTCACCGCTACTTATGACACAAGGCAGAAGAAATGCATCGGCGGGACCTTCTTCGGGGACAAGGTCATCGTCGACGTCTGGCACGGCGCAGAAAACGCATAGACAAGCTACAGAGTCGACTGCAATACCAAAGGTAGTCTCGTCGTATGCACGATATGGGGCTACACCCCCTAAAAATGACAGTGTTGGTGAAAAAGATAAAGATTGTTCAATGTCAGTAGAACATTGTCCATTGTGTGATGAAATGGTGAATTCCTCTGACAGCTCATTGAAATGCAACATTTGTGACAGTCTAGTTCACTACCATTGTTCTGGCTTAGATTTTGACGTCTTCACCAAACAACTTGACATTGTAAAAGTGACAGGATGGTCTTGTCTTAACTGTAGCGGTGTGAGCCGTACCGCCTTACAGCAAATCTCATCTCTTCAGACTAAAATGGTTCTGTTGTCTGAACAGATGGCTGATGTGCTTGCCAAAGTTGACGGCTAGAAGCAAGATTGCATAGCTGTAAATGCAGTAATGATACAAATAACAATAAAGAAGCTGTCACAAATGTTGACAACCAATCACCTGCAAATGTGAATCATACTGATGTTGCTGCGGAAGTACACCGCACACTTGCTGATGCCTCGCGTAGGCGTAATAACGTTGTGATCGTGGGTCTGCCGGAAAGTGAAGGACATTCAGATGAACTGGCGAATAATGATCGTTTGGCATTCAGAGAGCTTTGCGAAAATAACTTTTCTGTAGTTCCTGTTATATCTAAACTTGGTTGCAGGCGTTTGGGTAACAAAACCCAGTCATCATCCAATGGCAACAAACCACGTAAGTTACTTGTTCATCTCGAATCAGAAGAATCTGTCACTACGCTTATGAAGGAAGCTCGTCGACTGCGCGAGTCCGACAGTACCTATATTGCTGAGAATGTATTCCTAAATCGTGACATGTCACCTGCAGAATTGAAACTTGCTTATGAGCGGCGTGTTCTTCGCCGACAACTCAAGCAGCGTCCCAAGACAAGTGATGTTGCCAGTTTGGTCGATGTTGTTGACAGTCTTGCTGCTGACGAGTTTTCAGGGATACCGCTTACAGGTAAACATTGTCGGCCATAGTTGTGACAGTCCGGTAATTGCGGAAGACCTGTCATCTCAGTCGCCTCATCAACATCTGCTGACCGCCTCGCGACATCAGGTGCAACAGCAACAGCCCTTTGTCGATGATTGCTAGTGATACTGATAATCTAGTATTGAAATGTTGCGTGTTTAATGGACAGAGTATTGTTAACAAGTTGTGTGAGTTACGATTGTTACTCCGTACAGGTTCATATGACTGTGTGTTCATAACTGAAACGTGGTTAACCGATGATGTGGGTAATGGTCTTATAGACCCGCATTCAGAGTATACTATTTTGCGTAAGGATCGTAAGGGTTGTAAAGGTGGAGGTGTATGCGTATTAATTAATAAGAAGTTTAACTTTATTCAAGTATCACTAGCAGACAAATACGCTGATCTCGAGTTGATAGCTATTGATTTACTGAATGTTCAGCCTAAAGTTCGCATATTTGTTGTTTATCGTCCTCCATACTATGATCAAAAAGCTATGCTTTACACTGACGTTATGATTGAATGTCTAACTAAATACTCATGTGGTAATCGATGTCATGTTGTGGTTGGTGATTTAAACACCCCTAAAATTAACTGGGAAAATGTCACTAGGCCTACCGACAGCATAAATAAGTCCATACTTTGTTGTCAATCATGGTTACTGTCAGCTTGTAAATTTTGCAACCCGTGGCAGTAATACACTTGATGTTGTATTGACTGATTCTGAATTGATTGTATCTTCCATTCGATGTGACCCTCTACTGGGGCAGAGTGATCACAACATTATTGGGTTTACCATGTCATTATGCATGTCATCTGTCAAACAAGTGCCTAGTAATTTGTTTCACAAAAATTAGCTGTGGCGTGATGCCGATTATGATGCAATGAATATGTACTTAAATACAGTTGATTGGTCAAATGTTATCTGTCTCAATCCTTGCGCCGAACAAATGTGGGATGCCTTTATTACTACACTGTGGAATGCAATTGACATGTTTGTTCCATCCCGTAATGTGCGTGTTAGCAATAACACTGGCCAGACATCACGTGCTCTCCCTCGTAAACTTCGTAAATGTATGGCCG
>Ga0209671_1002073_pt1 | contig 17846 bp, 9 predicted proteins | sample WorMetHERISLAND2_2_FD_187401 | JGI IMG/M metagenome (GOLD analysis project Ga0209671, IMG submission 187401) | Marine gutless worms symbiont microbial communities from Max Planck institute for Marine Microbiology, Germany - Olavius geniculatus... | ecosystem: Host-associated > Annelida >...
CGCTTAGACGGTATACAGTAATACACAGATGACTAAGACAATTAAAACAAACTGATACCTACAGTTCGTATAACATTCATAGTAACAAAAAACTTAGTGAGCAGATACTCGAACATTGAAACAAGTCTCGCGATGTCCACCCTTGCTACATGGTCTCACGTTGTCCAGTCTCGCTATGTCAGTCCCCACAATTTTGATGGTCTCGCGATGTCAGGTCTCGCGTTTTCAGTCGCCCCGTCATGTGTGGTATTTGCGGTGGGGACCATAACGCGTGGGTGGAACGTAGACAAGCAAAAATGTCGACGCGCTGTGTATGCGGCCGTCCGTGAAGTAGGCCTAGCTGTCGACCGAGCCTGCAGTGTGTAGTGGGCGAGGCCGCCGAGGCGCGTGAGCAGGCCGGCTGAGAAGAAGCATTGTACGCATTGTACACTTTCCGGAGCTCTTTGAAGTCCGATGATGACCTTGACGTTTGACCTTTAGAGCTGAAAATCGACAATAAAACCGATGTATAGCTCCTGCCTTGGAAACGCTTACACCAAGTTTTTTCTACGTTTTTTGTCTGTTCAATGCAATGCAATAGCATTGGACAGAGTGTAAAATCACCTGAGCGTCCGTCCGTCTGTCCGTCCAACTTTTTTTAAGCTATCTTCCTTCCACCTTCCCCTTTACCTTCCTCTTCCCCTTCCCTTGCCCCTTTTTCTTCCCCTTTTTTTCTTTTCCCTTCTCTCTTCCAATTTCCCTTCCCGTTTTCTTTCCCTTCCTCTTTCCTCTTCCCGTCTGTCCGTCACAGATGTATTGTGGCCAATGGCGGATTCAAAAGGGGGCGCCCCTCTATTGACCGAATGCATCTTAAAACAGGCGAAAATTTTGCACGAAAATTCACTATTTTGCATAAAAATTTCAAAAATTTTCTGCGGAGGGGGCCGAGGGGGCATAGCCCCCTTCCCAGATCCCACCCTCTACCCTTTCGCCCTTATTACAAATTTTTGGATCCGCCACTGATTGTGGCTAAACGATGCAAGATAGGGCCTAGGTTGCTATTGATCACTAATAGGAAGTGGCATACTAGCTTTCAAATAACATCATAAAAAATTAACCTTGAATGACCCTGAAGGCCAGTACTGCAACAAAAACGGTATAGCCTTTAGCGTGTCTTTTCGAACAAGGCGTTTTTATTCTCAAAAATGTTTGCAATACTTGCGTCCGATATTTTTTTATTTACTCTGTACCTGTTTATATCATCTGTTGAGATGACCATGTGCATGGAACTGTAGCTATTTATATCGCTTGGTGAAATGACCATGTGCAATGTCTGTTATGTTAACGTTTATTGTACCTTTCCAGACAGCTTGCCGTTAACATAGCGTGCATGAAACTGTGTCACCTCTGACAAATCGCTTTCTCTCGGTGATTGGAAGTCAGACGCTGGGCTTCGGACGTAGGCGGTACGTTCGGCTTTTCTTTGCGATAGCTGGGCTTCTTGCTTTTTCTTTATACGTTAACTCTCTACACAAGCGCTCTTTTCATAGCAAGCCTACAGATTTTCGTCCACCCATGCCCATGCAGATATGCTGCAAGTAAGGTTTATCCCCATAGCCGCAGTGCACGATGTCATTAGTGGATTACTGAGATGAGAATGTATACCGTAGTATATAGTATTCCGCTTGACTTCAGACGATTATACAAGAAGATACGCCCAGCCCTACTCTGGAGGAGGCAGTTTGTCTGTCAGCTTGCGGACACTAGGCCTACAGTCTCAATGGTCAGTCTCCAATGTAGTAAATCAACAGATTGTAAATAGAGCCGCAACATTAAAGCACAACCACAAGTTTTCAGCCACTGTGTCGTTTTACTCGTTTTTATGTCTGACCTTTCAGATGCCGGTTGGCCTTGATCCTCGAACTGTTGTTTTAAGTGGCGAAATAAAACAACTTTTAGCCCTAACGGACATTGCATCACATACATGTAGTCTTGAAGTTGAAAGAGTTAGTCTTGACTTCAAATCTGTGTAGTAGCATTGCGGTAGTACTGTAGTAGTAACATTTATTCATTGTTATTTTGTGTCACTGTAAAAATGCAAACGCTGGCTGCTGTCTTTTGCTGGTAGGCATACTCATTGTGCCTACCCATGGAGGGATGGCCAGGCTAAGTTGACATGGGTGGCTGGAGCTATACCATTACCATAGATCTAGATTGTTGACGCGGCACACGCATTCAATCTGTAACCTGTAAAGCTAAAACATAGAGTCTGGTAATCGCTATAGCGCTGCTTACAAATGTGAGACTGGTGGCCAGAAGCGCTACGATATCCGAAGTGGCAGCTGATTGGCATGAGCTAATGATACCGCAGCGCACTATACGGTCATCCATTGCCCGCGCTAGCGAACCCCTGGACCCATGGAGCATCCAGCAGGCATACCACAGTTTCCATCAGCCACACTCCGCCGTAAAAACTCCTCACCTGGTGGGTGCAGCTTGCGCCCAGAAAAATATGGTTGAAGTTATGTTTAAGAATTCACACTTTTAACATAATTGTCCTCATAGTTTTTATCCGGCAGTCTACACCCATTACAAAACTTTCTTTCTAGGGAGGGGAAGGAGCCCGAAGAGAGACTGAGGTCGAAAGCGGGGGGACTTGACCCCGATTTTTATTCCAGATTGCGAGGGATAAAAGCCACTGATTTTCTATATCCGCTGAGGGTAGGAGGCTGAGTTGAACGGTGTGTCTGTTGTAGTAAATACGAGCCGGTGCTCGGGACGTCTAGCATTGCGACGTCTGCAGCCAGGGAGCTATCCCCTCTGTCTCGTGATGTCAGCGCCGCCCATCAGTCGCTAGGGGGCGACACCGTCGCCTTGGAGCGTCTAGTCATTCCACTTCAGTCCAGTAGCACCGTTCCCACCAGCACTGCCGCTGCGCTAATACCCTGCCGCCAGGTAGAATACAGAGTTGTAATTAACTTTTATAGTTTGCATTTTGTAGTAATTATTTTAAAGGTATGCATTTGCGTCAGCTGTCTATGTTCTCTGCTTACGATGTTTGCTCTGTTGTGCAGTTTATCCCTGTCTATAGGGCAGGGCCGGATTTAGCTGGTGGGAGGCCTGGGGCCCAGTGGCGTATTTGGGATTTCAAAAAGGGGGCGGTAATCCCTCCCATAGAATTACGGGTTTTAAAAATTGAGGGGTTTGGTGGGAGACCCCCTGTTGGTGGGAGGCCTGGGGCCCGGGGCCCCCGGGCCCCCACTAAATCCGGCCCTGCTATAGGGTCTACCTTGTCCGTGTTCTTTAAGTTTGTGTAGGCCAACGTTTTATCTTGTCATTGCTCTTGTCTGTCTGTGCTGTTTCATGAGCTTTGCTCTCTGAATTAAATTAATTAATGAACACAGAACGCGTTTTATCGTTTTTATCGTTTTTTATTATATTGACTTTTTATATTTAGAGTTTAAAAAGTTGAACGGTTAGTGTAAAAGTGTCGGTAATTAAATTTACAATAATTATATACAAGTAAAAAGTTCGAAATGCCGCTGATTAAGTAAAACTAGTTTTTTTGTGTGTAGATTTATTTTTTATATAGGGTAGTAGAAATCCGATGATGATAATGAGAAAGATGTATCTTCGAAGCAAGGGATTTGATGCATTTCGTGACACTATGACGCGCAGGTTTCAGCGCCTGGTCAGCCGGTGTCGGCGACATCAAAGGACTGCTGTCCGAGCGGCGCTTGCCAGCGCATCGTCATCAACGTGAGCGGACAGCGCTTCGAGACCCAGCTGCGTACTCTCAACAGGTTCCCGACCACGTTGCTAGGCAACCCGGCCAAGCGACGCCGGTACTGGGACTCCAGACGACGCGAATTCTACCTCGACCGACATCGGCCCACCTTCCAGGCTAGTCGATCGTAATGTCAATGTCAGTGTCAGCATTCGATTTATATAGCGCAATATCATGAAGCATTTCTATTGCGCTGAATACACTAGTACAATTTTTCAGCCGCGCCTGAAGCTACTGCTGTAGAGCGATGGATCACGGAGATTGTCCTGTAATGAGTTCCAAGCCATCGGACTCCCAGCAACGAAAGCCCGACGGCCGAACGTGCTTCGTCGAAACCGTGGGACAGTAAGAAAGTGTCGACTGGTTTATCTCAAATGCTGTCTACGACAATAGTTGGCCGACCGTTAGGTCAAGCCTTGGGTACGATATCCCGCATGTCTCTCTGTCTGTCTGTCGCCTGTCCGTAACGCATTTATTGTGGCTAAACTGTACGTGATACGGGGTCGGAGATGGTACCGTTGGATAGAACGATGACGAGTTTCTACAGGCTGTTAATAGTAACCATGTCTGTATCTGCAGCTTTTTGCCAGCATACTTAAATGCAAAGTTGCTGCCCGCAGCCATCATCTATAGGTACGTTGAATAACCGTATCGTATCTTGGCTTAATTGTAGCGTTCGATATAGCAGCGTCACCATAGCGTGTACGAGACTGCAGTCACTGTGGAAAATCGAATCGTTTTCTTCCCGCAACTGGAAGTCGGATGCTGGTCTTCGGATTTGAGTGATATGGTCGGCCCACCCTAGCGACAGCTGGGCTTTTTGTTTTATGATAGCAACAAGTACCATAGTAACTTGGCAAAACGAAAAAAAACGTGAACAATTCTAGATATTCGTGGTGAAATGAATTAGACGCAAGGGGTGCCATATGTTATGGAAGGTATATTTGAAAAAGAGAAAAGTTCTGAGGTTGGAATGTAACTGTTACAATGGTTGCAGGTTAGATAAATTTACGTTTACTGTAAAAAGTCGCACAAAAAATTGCTGTAAGTTTATAGTAACGCTGCCATTTTGGGGGCGTTTCTCAAACACGGAACTTTATTATTGTATAGAGTGCTCCGTCTGGGCCCTGCTTGGGAAACATTCTGTTTTTTGTTACCTTTTTTGCGGAGTCCAGGAAATTTCCTAAAATATGCTCTGAAATTCACTGTGCTAGGATGACGCTGGTTGTAGGCGGTGTTGTATTACTATCAGAGCGGCGGTCGGTTGAAGCGTCCGCTCGAGGTGCCCGAAGACGTCTTCTTAGACGAACTGCAGTTCTACGAGATCAGCGAGGAAACGATCCTCGAATACAAAGTGAAGGAAGGATTCCTCATCGATAAGGTCAGAGATCCGAAAGGAGTCTGTCTTTTGTGCTGGCTATTTCCGCCAAATAAACGAAATTCGTTTGTTTGTAAATAAATACATCTACAAATCTACTCATTTGACAGTCTTGCTACTTTTGCATCTCGTCTTATATCTTACCTTTTCGTTTTTGCAATCACGTTTAGTCACCCTCACGCCAGCGCCTCAGATTCGACTTTCGACCACTGGCGCTATACAAATATTTTATCGATTGACTGAAGTTGAAGGAAACATGCATTTTTGTACAATAAACATTTTTATTTAGTTTCAGTCGAAATTAACAATTAATACACCGTTAATTTTTGAGAAGTTTACCACTGAAATGTTGTTAATCGTTATACCCCGTTTGCACGAGGAAGCTGATGGAGGGCACGAGAGCTAGCTACACGTTTTTTTGCAATATAGGCCTACACCGTTATCAAGCATTTAAGCCAGCTCTAAAAGTGCACGACGTGCGTCTTAGAGCGCTCTTAGCGCTGTTAGAACCAGCTCCTAGAGCACTCTTAAAGCCAGCTCTAACAGCCAGCTTTCTCGTGTAAACGCGGTATTACCAGCAGTTGCTTGTTGTTCTATGCAGGTGCGTGCGTTGCCTCGGCGGCGCTGGCAGCGTGCTGTCTGGCTGTTCTGCGAGGAGCCAGACAGTTCGCTAACAGCACGAGTCTTCGCTGTCGTCTCGGTCGTCTGCATCCTCATCTCGATCACAAACTTCTGCACAGAGACGCTGCCGACGTTCGAGCGCCCGTTGTGCGTCAACGTGTCCACGGACGGCGGACGAACGTTCCACGAACGACCTAACTACAGCGACCCATTCTTCGTCGTCGAAACCGTCTGCGTCATCTGGTCCGTCGTGTTAAGTGTTGTCAGTGGTGTGATGGCGGGGGCAGGAAGTTGGAATTATCCGACAGACATCTGCGAATTTTCTACAGAAAAAAATTAGTTTTGCCTCTAAATTTTTGTTTTAAAATGGCGGTTTTTTAGCTTCAAATCTTTCGGCAAAATTTTTTTGACAATTTTCCAGCAGCCCAAAATTTAGAACGGGAAGAAATTGTCCCTGCTCACCATAAGCCGGTGTTCATTATTAATCATTTATTTTTCTCCTCTTATAATTAAACGTTACGGGTTGCAAAAATTAACGAGTAATATTTTCACTAATCAATAAAATTTTAATTGCTACATTTTCGATAAAAGTCACGTCAAAAAGAAAGCGTTATAAAGTAATCACGATGACAGACTTATGTAAGACGATAATCATCAAAGGACGTGAAACAAAACTGGATGAAAAATTACTAAGTGCTCAAAATAACTAAAAACTTTGTAACTTTTCATAACAACTGTTTATTAACGATATAACATCCTTACATTACCTTACCTTACCTCCGGGGTGGACAGGCTCTTACACCTGCCCAGCGCTGAGGCCGTATCAGCTCGGCCCAATGCGCGTCCCCGAATGTAACCACAAGGTTACAGGTAGCGGCTATAAAGAAGCCGTAGTCGACTGTGAAGCCGAAACCAGCACAAAAGCACTGGTAACGTGTAGCAATCTTCTCTCACTGGTTTGGTCATAACATGTTTGGATATAACATTAAATGACTTTAAAATTCGTGACAAATCTTGTTATTTCGTTGGAGTTTTACCGTGCAATTGCTTCTACTTTGGATGCCATAGAAAAAAAAACAAATAGATGTACTCTGTTCTAAACAGTTCTTGCAAAGCACCAAGTAGTGCAACGCGCTGTGCGCTGACGGAATAAAGCTTTTTTGCACTAAAATTTGTGGATAGTTAACCAGGAATGTTGGAGTTATTTCAAAATGCAACGAAGGTCAACGGAGGATATTTTACCGACGTTGTACACAGGTTCACCGTGGAGTTTTTGCTGCGGGTGGCGTCGTGCCCGTCCAAACTTCAGTTTATCAAGAACGCCATGAATCTCTTCGACCTGATGGCTATCGTACCGTACTTTATCATACTGGGCGTTCAGCAGACGAAGGGCAACTGCGAGAGCGCTCGACGCAGCGGATCATTCATCTTCGTCCGAGTTCTACGCGTCTTCCGCATCTTTAAACTCTCCAAACATTCACAGGTAGACTAGGCCTTTCACTTAACTGTCTGGTTCGACGACTTTAACGTCCACTCACTGTAAGCTAGACTACTGTTCACAAAGAACTGCTACTAAATGCCAAAAAATCTTACGTTTCCAGCTGTGTGTGGCTTAGAGGTAAAACGATAGCGTATCGGACCGGTGACCGCGAGGTTGCTGGTTCGACTCTCGCCGCGTGCACTACCAGATAGCAACCCTGGGCAAGTTGTTCACACACATGTGCCTCTGTTCACCGAGCAGTATAATTTGGTACCGGCCAAAAAGCGGTGATGCCCCCGCGGCTGGGAAGGTAACCGTAGGTCTGGCGTCGCTCTGACCATGCATCACGGACTTGGTGGTCTATTCACGGGCTCAACGGACATAGAAAGGGAGATGAGCATCCCGCCTACGCCCTTTGTGGGATATGGCACCTTTTCTTTTACCTTCTAGTTGCTGTCCGTCCTTTAAAAATCTCTGTCTCTAAAATATTGGTACATCTTGAGAATCTACATCGTCGTTTCTAGACCTGTTGTTCACCGTTTACTAAAAAAATAACAATAAAGTCAATGTGAATTAACTTTATTTAAGGAGTAAACAAAATACGGTCATATATGATGTGCAGGGTCTACGAATCCTCGGCATGACAATAAAGACCAGTCTCCACGAGCTGGGGATGTTCTTCTTCTTCTTGCTGATAGCGATGGTGATCTTCAGCTCGGCGGCGTACTACGCCGAGGCCGGGGAGGCAGACAGTCAGTTCACGTCCATCCCCGGTGCGTTCTGGTGGGCTATTGTCACCATGACTACGGTCGGTTACGGCGATATTACGCCTATCGGAGTCTGGGGCAAACTGGTCGGGACGCTGTGTGTGATTGCCGGGGTACTGACCATAGCGCTACCCGTACCCGTCGTCGTCGCTAACTTCAACAACTTCTACCGGCACGAGAGTGGACGAGGATACATCAGCGCTTGAACTATCAGACGCCGATTTAGGCATTTAGCCACAGGCCCTCACATAAGGCGACCCACAGGCCAGAGGACAGGCCCGTCAAAAAAGGGCAAGGGGGAAGTTTTTCTGGTCTCCGCGATGTTTGGGGGGACGTCTTGGCTCCAAAAATATATTTGCTATAAGTTTCACAGCAGAACTGATCATCCTAGTTGAGCTTACGTCAGTATTCAGTTATTTTGCGACGATTTTAAAAAAATCCGACTGTTTCCTGAACGAATAAATGTATTTAATATTCTAGCCCGCTTTTCTCACACCACTCCATATGACCCTTCCCAGCCAGAATGTTTCTCGGGCCCCGTTGTGCCTCTCGTCGGCCTGCCAGAAGACGTTGGACAGCACGTTTGTTCTGGCATAATTATGCGGCCTCCGCGTGGCGTGTTGTGGCATTTAAAAGTTTACTTGGTGCATCACGTCATTCTCTGGTCTGTGGGGAGAAATTCTGTACGCCGTATTGCGAGATCTAGAATTTACGAGGTTTTTACTTATTTATTTATTTCCTGAACAATAAAATGTGAGGGCTCCGTCATGGAAGTAGAAATAACTCCGTGGGGCCCCTTCACTATTGACTGAACAGAGCCTAATCTGGTTTTAATCTGGGCCTGGGCCACCTGGCTTGAACTGAACTGACACTGTACGTCGCCCTGCGCTATTCCAACGAGCCGCTATTCCGACGGCAATTGTTTATCTTAAGGCTGAAGTAAAGTTGCCACTTAAAGTTAGGGTTTTTTAACGTTAGGCCTGTCTGTTTATCATATTTTTAAAATGCTAATTTAACTCAGTTAACACAGTTAACGAAACCTGATTATTAACTATTTTGCATCTAATTTATCCTGTTTAGCGCATAGTAGCGGCATTTTTGTCATGTTCAGTCGTCACGCATGCAGCCCAGCCTTATTCGCCTTATTTTTAACTATTATAGACGTCAATCGATGGTCCTTAAGTTGCTTCCAGTAACCTACGGCCACATCACACCGGTATTTGGTCGTCTGCATTGCATAGGACTCGTGAGGTTTTCGTAAAATAACTTTTGGGTGAATTCATATTTTAACTTTATGTCCTAAAATTTGGGCTAATGGTAATTACGGCAAAATTAGGTAAATATGCGTGGAAGCGTGGAAAACTGGATAGATGCTTCATGGAGCAAATACATGGTTTGTACCATTTTGCTCAAGTAGGCCCCTAAATACATGGATATTAACGCTTTAAAGTAAATTCCATGAAATGCCAAAAGTAATTGCAGTTTTCAAATTATAGGCTATTTTTGGGACTTCATGTGCGTGTATTTGTGTTTTGTACTTGACCTTGTACGCCTGTAGACAAGTAATGTTTCTTAATCAGATTATCTGTAAATATTAAATAACGTCTCAATTTTTAGCCGTTTCTGAACTTTCTGTGTTAGCAGCTATTATACAGTAGTCTTACTGTCGGCAATTTTTTAAAGTGTTTTATATACTGCCCCATTTTAATAAAATGAAATGAAAATGCAGTGTGCGGCGCCCCACCGTGGTCAGCCACCTTGTCGTGGTGATGGGGCTTTGCACCGATGACCCAAAAAATTTCTAAAATCTGGAGGGTAGGAGCTAACAAAGAGCTGACCAAACCCGTGAGAGCAAATTTGCTACACGTTACCAGTGCTTTTGTGCTGGTTTCGGCTTCGCAGCCGACTACGGCTTCAGAGTCGTTTATTTACGGCTTTACAGTTGTCTACGGCTTCACAGCCGTTACCTGTAACCTTGTGGTTACATTCAGGGACGCGCATTGGGCCGAACTGATACGGCCTCAGCGCTGGGCAGGTGTAAGAGCCTGTACACCCCGGAGGTAGGGTAAGGTAAGGTAAGGAGTGTGCGGCGAGTTAATTAGTTTAGGAAGTGTATGAAGTGTTCAAAATACGATAGGCACAAAAATGCCAATTTACTCAACACAGTGCGCTGCATGTTAGTTCTATGTTGTAATTTTTGTCACTTATTAAAAATTATTGTCGCTGGTGAAAACAAAAGATAGTAATTTTGAAACGAAACGTTAAATATTGCTTAAAAGTTCTACTGAGACTGATCGATAAAATTTGTTATTTACCAGGATAGTTTCGGTATTTAAGAAGCGACGTAGCTTCTGCAGTTTTACCATCGTTTAACGCTGCGAGAGCTGTATAGCTGCATGCGACGCAGTCCTTTTTCCCGGCAAGTCATTGTGAAGGGTACAATAATGTTTGTTTTCTGTTATTAGGCCTACTTGACGATGACTGTGCGTCGTCTGTGCTAGACGGTTTGTTAACGTGTTGTGTCGGTTACTGTGCCTATATCTGTATGACTTTTCTTCGATAACAATATTATTAACGTACATCTAGCCTAAGACTTTTCGTTATACACTGCATGAAATAGTAGGCGGTTGTCTCAACAGGTACCGTATAGGCACTACTAGTCAGATTAAGCCAAAATTCCATTCACTGGTCGGAGGGTCAGGGGGGCGAAGCCCCCCCCCCTGAAGCTGAAACACTTTTTGCTTCTGAGTATTCAATGGAAACCGCAAATTCGCCCATTTTTCTGAAATTTGGAAAGGCTAAAGACCATCAAACATTGTTGAATTTTGCAATTCTTGCTGAAAAATGGCAAAAAACGCACCTTTTCATATAAAGTCGCCTGTAAAAAATTTTCATGGTCGGACCAAAGGGGGGCATCGCACCGTGCCCCCTCTAAATACGCCACTGTCACACAGCACAAACCAAAACATTCAAAAACAATTATCGGTGCATGTAATTCGCTAAACCATTTTCAATAAGTCATCGTGATACCTGAATAACAAATGCAACAAAGATACATGTATGCAGATACAGTGACGCAAGTGTTTCTTTTTAAGACATTCAACAGATGAGATTTTAACAATCGACGCAAATGCACATACGCGGCAGTAACTTTCATAACAATACGCAACCAACAATTATAGGCTAATAAATAAATATAGGCAAATGACGCTATATAAGGCATATACACTGTGTCCCAGAAAAGCATCCACGACATTTTCGACTGTATGACTTGAAAATCAATTATCAGATTTTAATAATTTTTGGTACGAATATAACTGACATAACTTGCCATCAAACGACTGGTCAGCTTTTTACCTCACCCAATGTATGCTTTTGCACTACCTAGGGAAAGCAGATTAAGCGAAATATGTGTTTAAATAAACAAAAAAACTGAAAAAAAATCAACGACATTATCAATCGTAACTTGAATAATGATATGCAGATTTTAATAATTTTTGGCAGAAATATTTATGACAACTGGCTATTAAATAAGTGTTTTACTTTCCACCTCACCCAACGTATGCTTTTGCACTACCTGGGGAAAGCAGACGAAGCATAATACGTGTTAAAGTAAATGAAACAACGTCAATAAATTCCATATATCTTAATCTGTGGACCCCAACAGCCGGTCTATTACAAGGTTTGACTGTCATGCAGCAGTGTGACTACGTGATGAAGTTTAGGAATGTTTGTGAAGTCAAAAGTGACTGGTATAGCCTGGATTGGTCTGGAGCAGAACATTATTGATGCTGCTGTCAATGAACGGAGAAAGCGTCTCCTTGCCCGTGTTCGCGTAGTGGGCCAACACTTCAAGCAAGTTTACTGCAGGCAGTCGAAAAATGGACAACTGGATGAAATGTCAGCCATAGTGTCAGAAATGTGAACAAAATGTGCCAAATTAAGGAGTCGTATAGCATTGAATAAAAAAGTGATTTCTCTGGTTATGATTTCCCCAGGTAGTGCAAAAACAAACGTCGGGTGAGGTGAGAAACTGGATGATCATTTGATGGCAAGTTGTGTCAGAAATATTCGTGCCCATATTGTCAAAATCTGATAATTGGCTTTCAAGTTACAGTCGAAAATGTCGGGGATGCTTTTTGGGACACAGTGCAGAACATTATTTTCCCTTCAACCATGGTATATAGGGCCCGCAAGCTAAAGAGCCTGTTTTCATCCAACGCAACGGACACAACGCAACGAACTCAACGAAACGCAACGGAAGAACAGACACCGTAACTCATGCATGCGTTTTGGCGAAGGCGCCGCTTGCGTCAACTACGTTTATTTCGTTTGCTGCGTAGTTCCTTCTTGCGTTCGTTGCGTGCGTATTGTGTTGGATTGAAACCAGTCTAGGCCTATAGACTAGTTCTATGTATTTTATTTAGCCCTGGCTAAGCGTTGCTTAATACGTTAGCGACGGTAAAACTTTTCGTCTTCAGAGCGACTGGTAGACTATAACTCAAACAACAATACTAATAATTGCACAAAAATAGGCAAAAAGGGACGCTATATAAGGCATCTACATGTTTTAGTGCCTCGATGTTTTTGGGAGGAACTTTTCGTCAGCAAAGCGACTGGATGTCTTCATACGAGCATCCCTGACAGCATTTTCGCGCCACTTGTTTGGCGCGTTGCATGGAACCAGCAAAGCGACGTGCTGCGACCGTGCGCCGAACTCGTCTACGTCTCACCATGGCGTCTGCACGGAGCATAGACGCAAACCGATCATCACTATCATCACCAGTGACGTCATTGCTGACGCTGTCCAGTTCGTCGGCGGCGTACATCAGTTCCAGTAGAGCGTTGAGTCGAGACAGATATTCGTCCACGTCTTCGAATGAAGCCGTTGTAGTCGCAGGTCGCGTCGTCGTTGTTTCTGCAACAGTAATGACGCCCGTGTACAGACCGACAGGAATAAACTAGAGTTAAATGAAATCCTATGTCCAATCAATCAGTTAATCAATCAGTTTAACAAACAATCATAACAGATTTATAGGACTAATAGCGACATGAAAAGGATTTGGAAAGAAGTTGTTCAGCCCTATCTCGTACGAATTAGGCCTAGAGGTACATGATAGCAGAGACTACTACGATATGTTCAACTAACTACAATAATGTAGGCGCTGGGTATCAGAGATGTGCGGTTTCTGGAATTTTGGGTCCGCGTCCGCACTGTCAGCAACAGTGATAATGTTTAAAACATCCCGGAACCCATAGACAACATAACAATGTGGCATGCGCAAGAAGACTGCAAATACAACTGGAATTTGTAGTATTATTATTCAGAACTTTCTCAGAATGTTGCTAACCATGGGCACATTGCACCCTCAACTGCACCCTTTATTACTAGAAGGTAGAAAAATTTTGTTTTTTTTATTGCTTGCGCTTCAAGAGCGATTCCGCCTAATAATTCGCTGAACGGCACTCACCAGGTATCGTGGTCTGTTCGCTAGGGGGCGCCGGTAGTTCGTCGGGCAGTGATCTCGAGCAGACTCGTATCACGGCGTGAATCAGGTTTCTACCGCCGCAAAACCGGAAGTGTTCCTGGGCCGATAATGTCGACGTCGCAGCCAGAAGAACGGTCATCGTGGCTAACAGACTCAACGGTCGCGCCATCTTACTGCAAATACATAATTCTGAGACATTAGTATGTACATAAACCAGAAGCGACCAGACATCTCAACCCCCGTCGAGAAGTTCAGTGTTGCAGCCAGCTGCAGAACCAATGCATCTGGTCTGCTAAACTTTACTTTGCACCACTCCCGCCCAAAACTTCATCAAATTAAAGTTCCCAGATCGTAACTTTTTGAGTAGGCCTAGCTATTAGTATAAGCCTTGCTTCTTAATTTCGCTTCTGCTTAATTTCTCTTAGCGCATATTTCTATACTGCATTGTAATTTATTTCTCAAATTCGTAGACAACTTGACAAGCTGCATATATAAAGGCCTAAGCCTATAGCCGTCAGGGGCTCACACAAAGAAAATCTTTTGCGTTAATTTTTTACTGAACATTACTTTATCTAGAGGCCTACGTATGTTAGGGCTAGCTATCTCATGCATACGCGTTATATTACTGCATTTAGTCAATTTAGTCTAGCGCACAAAAGGCGTGGCCAATCCCAAATTCGTCGTTACCTGATACAACGTCAATACAAACAACGCCACTAAGCGTTTTCGCTTCACGATGTTTCTGAACTGCAAGTCCGTTAGCTGTGCCGCTAAATTGTCAAGCACGTGCATGTGTGTGAAAAACTGAGAAGTGAGAACTCAGACAGTCACGTGATATTTAGTAGCGCGTTCGTCACGTGTCACGCATCAACGAGAACCTGCAGGCTGTAAACAATAAACATGTAGTAAGAAAAGCATACTTGTTATGTAGTGCATAAAAATTTTTAAAAAATACACTTTAAATTTACTGTAAGCTTATACATTGTGTACGGAGTCACGTTACTCCAACCACTCTCAAGTTCCTAACAGCTAACGGTCTGGCAGACCTGTTGATTTTATTATAACGTATTTACTTATTTACGGGACATTGATGATTTCGATCAGTCAACTCATTTTATACTCGTTCTGTAAAAGTGTTTCCGGCGTCTTCGTGAATGTATTTTGTGTATTAATGTCAATCGTAATTGTATGGTTTGTGTTTTGCCACATGAAATATAGTTTGACAGTCTTTACTATATTGTAGTTAAATCGTCTTTTGTTGTAACAGATAATCGGAAAAAAAATTGGTCAACGCGAGGGTAGCTAGTTTTGTATGTGCCCTCGGAGTAGACCCTAAATGATCTGCTCGCGCAGTCACATAAGAGCAGCAGAAAGTACGGTTGGTCGGTTATGTATGTTGTTGTTAATTTGCTTCAGGCTTTTTTGTTTTATTTATAGTGTACTGTTACTACCTTGACTACTACTACCTTTGTTTTATTACGCACCGATGATTTGTTGGAGTGATTATTCTGCTGAAGTAAGCTTAGTCGAAACTGTCTTAACATGTGTGATGATGCGAGTACTGTGTGGTGCAGATGATGCTGCGAAGCTTGATTTATGGACAGCGGTTGTTAGCACAAACATGTCACTTGAACGGCACTGTGTCACAGCTCACTCACAAGTTCTCACTGCTCGGTAAGAACACGTCCCGTTGTGGCATGGGGCAGGAGCATAGAGCATGAGGACAGTAATTGCTTCTCCTGTGTTTTAACCTGTTAGAAATAAAAAAAATTGCTTGCAAAAATATGACACATGAAATGCTCCATCTTGGAGGAATTTTAGGACAAAAATTGAAATGTTGAGCCCATATATCTCCTGTGATGGAAATTTGTAGCTGTCTGATGGAAAATTGCTACTTCTTGCTCCACCCTTTTTTTCTATCTTTTTAACTTATGGTGCCACTGATAATGCCATTTATGTAATAGTAACTGCTTATTTTGAATTTTAGCATATTGTTGATTCTGCTGTTATTTTGATTTTAGTTCTGTAGTTACATTGGAAGCTCATGTTTTATGCATAGGGTGTGAATTAGCCTGTATTTGACGTCTGTTGATTTTAATGGTTTTACAATCTTGCTGAATATTTGCATTATCACAGATATGTGCATATGTACAGAGAGTGTGAATTTAGCTATTTTAATATCCAATAATCTAAGTTTTGTATTGTATGTGCCATTTTGTTACTGTTTCTTTTGCCTTTTGTTGCCATGTATTGTAGCTGCAGTAATCATACATTTTAATTATTACTTTTTGAGTAATCTCTTGTTGGCTGGGGCTTCTGATAATTTTATCAATTTAGAACATTTGTAGTTAATGCACTGTTGTTGTGTAGGTTCGTTGCAGTTATCGTCAGATTCAGCCTCTTTACATGAGATAGAAGGTAAAAGTGATTTGCAGAAGAAAGATATTTTAGCAGAGGAGGAGCAGCTGCAGCAACAGTCGGACATTGATGTCAGTGAGTCTTCAAATCAGTCGGGCATCATTGGCTTCACAAAGTAAGTTGTACTCACTGCTTAGTTTCACCAATGCCGGCAACACCCAGTGGTGTAGTCAGAAATGTGAATTGGATGGAGCTTGTCACAGCTTGACCCTTTCCCTTTTTTCCCCTCTTTTTATCTCCCCTTTCTTTCCTTTACTTTTTTTCTCCCTTTCTTTTTCTTTTTCCTTTTCCTCTTTCCCCTAGAAGTAGGATCCCTAAAATCCAGCTATAAGGTCTGAGAGAGTACTGTGAGCTTCCTTAGTGGTGTCTGGGGTATTATATCTTTAAAATATGAGATCTGGTGGCAACAATTGTGCTTATTTTCTTGAGAATCAACTAACTAAATTTAGTGTTGTTTAAACCTGTGCTTGTCTTGTCTGAAGGATTATAGGGGAGACTGGGCACTCTGGGCGTCTTTTATCTACACCACTGGTGACACCTCTTTATTTTTGGGTTAGCAAATATTGTGGCTGCAACTGCAAATCTCCAAAAGCATCAGCTGGGGTCTAGGCTCTATGGACTGTCGTAACAATATACAATAAGCCTATATTGGTAACTAATGCTGCATCCTTTTTAATTTTCTTCTGCATTCACCACTAATTGCTGCTCTAGTGTTGTAGCTGCCCCCCCTGTTGTTTAGCTGTAATCACCTATGTGATTGGACTCCTTGTCTTTTGAACTGCTTGAAGGGTCCAAACCAGATTGGGTGTACATCATCATATGATGCATACATGAAGTATGCTAGTTCTGTCCTTGAGGTCATACAGTTTTGAGGTGAATGTCAAATCAAGTTTGTGTATGGTGATGGAAAGGGCATCTGCAGCAGCATACTTCAAGGTTTTTAAGTTAAAGTTTTTGGTTTGTACTGTTAGTTAATTTGCTTTCTGGAGATGGTGTGAAGCGTTTTAAACTTTTAGTCATAAAAGTCACAAATAATTCGTGGACAGTTTTTTAAAGTAAGAGTTTTTTTTTGTTTTTCGCTAAACAGCCTACTGTACCTCAGAATGTCACTGAAGCAACATCTGTCAGCTTTGTCAAATCAATGATTGTAATTTTTTTACTGCTGTTGGGATATTGTGATTGTGATTTGGGTTTTTGCACAAAGCTCTGGCTTTACAATTCCAACAGAAGAGACTGCATCCATGCTGGTCAATGGAGTTCGTTATGACCAGCTTCCTGTCATACATATCCAATCAACAAAGAACAACACTATTATAATTGTCACCGATTACACTGGTGAGCTTGAAAACTCTTGACCAAAATTTTTCTATAAATTTGTCAGATTATAACCTTTATTGACTAATTTGTTGATGTTTTGGCAACAGCTGTTGCGTTAGCTGCAACGATTTTTGCTTATCAGAACGTTAACAGATGAATGAATAAAGGCTGACATAGTTTGATGTATATATGTGGTTTTACACACTTTTATTTTATTCGGAGATGTTGAAATGTTTGGTCAAGTGAATGTCAGAAGTAATAGTAGTATGATTCTTCTTGTTAAGTTTTTACCTTATCCTTATGGGAAGTCTACATCCAGTGCTGAGGCCATGATGATGGGCCCATGGACATGGGCCCATCATGTGGGGCTGGTTACAATCACCGATTGGTGAAAATAAATAAGAAGGTTTGTATCATCGATCGGTGATTTTAACCTTTGTTGCCAGGATTACTGATCGTTGGAAATAAGAAATAAGGTTAAAATCACCGTTTGGCGAAGCTAATTATCAACGCCGAAATTTCCAATCTGTTAAAATATGACCAGCGATCAACCATAAAAGTAACAACACGAATGAAATCTGATGCCAATACAACCGAATGAAAGAACATG
>Ga0209671_1002075_pt1 | contig 17842 bp, 8 predicted proteins | sample WorMetHERISLAND2_2_FD_187401 | JGI IMG/M metagenome (GOLD analysis project Ga0209671, IMG submission 187401) | Marine gutless worms symbiont microbial communities from Max Planck institute for Marine Microbiology, Germany - Olavius geniculatus... | ecosystem: Host-associated > Annelida >...
TAAATTAATATTCATGACGTCTATAGGCTATGGCCTAGCCTAGAATGATGACGTCGTCGGCTAGCCATTAATATTCATGATCTATATGGGCTAGGGTCACGACGTCATTGCGGGCACTGATAGATTAAAATATTTCGCATAACGTAACGTGATGCTGCATTTCGTTTGAATTCACGCATTACTTTCATATATTTATGAAGCTCAAATCGACATATTATATATGCGAGATTAAATGTCTAATTTAAATCTACAGAAACTGCACGAGTGAGTTTGACCGTGGCCATGAACCTTTAAAACTACGATAAGTTTTTGTTTAACCAACTCATTTTGTGTACTATAGAATGTGACATTGTGACTATCTGTGTAAACCGCCCAGGACAACTTAGCCATTTAACCTTGTCCCTCGAGAAAACTGCAAACTGAGCACCAGCTATTGGGCTGATTGAATTAAATAGCAATGCGAGATGTATTGCAGACAACAACTGACGACTACAGGCAGATATGTGGTTCAAGCCAATCAGCCTGTTCCAAAAGATAGCAGCCACATTGCATTGTTCAGCCATAATCAAATGAACAGGGTGATAGTGTCAAGTTAATTATTATTATTACTGTTATTTTCTAACGCTTGAAAAATTCCAAAGGTGTCGCAAAAATTAGCCATAGCAAACGAAATGAAATGACCATCAATCCGAGCAGTCAGTCAACTGAAACAAAACCGTCGAGCAACAAAATACTGAAAATGGAATTAAAACAATGCAACAAAACCAAAATATCATGGCTTGTGCGGTAGCTGTTGTATAAGCGATGTGCCAAGTCAATGGGAAGGCCAAAATTTCAACCCCCCACTGCTCCCACATTTATCAACCGATTTTAATGAAACTCAAAACCAAGAAAGATATCCAGGATACGACCCCACATGCAAAATTTGGTTGATGTGGGACGATGGGAAGGGGGTCTGCATAGAGAGGGAATTTTCCGTTACTTTTTGTGTTCTATCTGTCTTTTTTTGTATTCTTGCTCATGCCTACAGGTCACACCAGAAGACTGATCACGACCGTTTACGGTTCAAAACGCATGTTTCTGCGTAAGGTATCCCCTTTTGTGGGTCTTGATGATAAAAAATAATGTTTGGGGGTCAAAACCCCCCAAGACATGATTTTTGGGGGCCTGAATAGGCGTTTTAAGCCAAATTTGCGAAATTTTCGAATCGCAATATCTCGAAAAGTATGCACTCGATCAACCTACTATCTGGCTGGGGTTAAGGCGGAGCGCGTTCACCTGTGTCTGGTGGCACCGTGGCAAATAACACAGTGTGATCCTATACGGCAGGTGATTCTCTCAAAAGAGAACAAACCAGTAACTAATCACCTGCGACTGTAGCGAATCCAGTGCTGACTTGGACTGGCTGCAGGAGGCCTGGCCATAACACATACAGCATTGTCATTAGCACAATCAACACACACGGAATAGCATTAATGAATAAAAAACCAGCTATCGCAAGATAGCTGACTGTACTAGTTGTCAGTGACCTCCAAGGTCACCGAAGGTCAATGATTTTCATTTTATCTGAAAGGGTGTATGCTACTTCCTATTAGTGATTACTAGTAACCTTGGCCGTATCTCTTCACCGTTTCCGAGATATGACCAGTTTTCCGTTGAAAAGTGCACATTTTTCCCGCTTCATTTAAACCCCAATTTTAAAATGTTCTCCTTCGAGTAGAACACTGAAATTTTGCACACCCAAGTTATGGACACATGGCTAATTATTCGTGCAAAAGTTTTCCCCTACGACCTACCCGTTAGCCAGGTACATCCGTTACAAACAGACAGACAGACATGACAACAACCATGCCAACAGTTCGACGATTACTCAAGTATGATCAACTAAAAACTCACACAGACAAGAGTGATGAACAACACAAACTTTAGCCAGAAACACTACAAATTATCCTTACTGAACTCAAACAGGTGCAAATCATGGCTTAGTCATACAGTAATGATCAGAAATGTAGCAACTAGCCAATAACCCTAACTGCTACATCGATATCATACATTACTCCTGCTTTATAACCTATACTAAATTGTTTTTGCTCTTTTTACAGTGAGAAATCAACTCGTGTGTGTGCACAAAGACTATGCAAAATTAAAAACAAGTGGCACAGAATCCAAGAGCACTGCACACAGAAATTAAACTGCAACAGTAAACAAAAAACAGATAGCATAATTTCATCAGACACATGCTGCCAATTCCGTGGCCTCATTTATGTCGTCTCTGACAACCTTATAACAAGCAGATTACCTAAAAAGCATCCCGACATCATTCTGTCGAACTGTCGCGGGTCAGTACGGGTGTCGAGGAGCGTATTGGCAGTGGTTGGTTGTGTTGGGTAGTAGATGAATAGTCGCAGTACGAACAAGTAGTGAGTAGTAGCGAGCGGGCGAGCGATAGTGCGAGTACGCAAATCAACGTGCGCAGACGCAGCGCTCAGGGCGGTGGAAGTGTAAGGTATGATTGCCTGGTACTAACAACATGCCATTGAACTAACGTATTGTACCACCTTCCTGAAAGCTCCGAAGTCACGTCAGGCAATCGCAACTTTGCCTCTATTCACTCGCCCGTTTAGTTTCATAGTTTCCACCTACTTTAGCTAGATACTGCCGACTTACACAGTATCTTTATTGATGTAATCAGTTACTATTCTCATGCTATAGCAAAAATGGTCTTCTGCGTCCTGAGGGCCTAACGTTAAGAAACTACTCACACAGTCGATACAAGCTATTACTTACTGCATATTTTCCGCAAATAGTGTAGTTAAAACCAGAAACAGAGACTGCTTGTATAGAGTTTACTGTTGGGTGGAACAGACACCCTTCTTATCACTCAACCAGCAATATCAAAGTACTGAAGGGATATGGCCAACAAAAGCACTAATAAGAACCTAAATCCACATCCGGCTGTTTATACTTTATCTTCACAATGCAATATGTGCAGTGCTACCTTACACTGTATCATTGTAACTAATTAGCCGAATGCATCTAAATAGTGTTCATAAGTTCAAAAATAACAAAAACTAACAGGTAACTAACTAACTATATCTTTACAAAAAGCTCAGCTGTGGCTAGGATAGCCGACTGCACTAGCTGTTAGTGACCTTGAAAGTCATCGAAGATTGATGATTTTCATGTCATTTGAAAGCCAATCTGCGACTTCCTATTAGTGATTAATAGTAACCCAGGCCCGATCTCCAAGATATAGCCACTTTTCCATTGGAACATGCACATTTTCCTATATCCCCCATCCATTCAACTCGCAATCTGAAAATGTTCCCCTTGGAGTAGACGGCTAAAATTTTGCATACCTGAGTTTAACACCTATGGTTACTTATACGTGTAAAGGTTTTCCCCTGCGTCCTACCCGTTAGCCACAATACATCCGTTACAGACAAATGAACAGATGAATGGACAGACGGCCAACAATCATGACAACAGCTCGACTGTTACCAAAGTACAGTCGGCTGAAAATGCACTAATTCACACTTCCGATCACTACAAACCTCTCTCTACATTTAGTTGCTGAAGGGAAGCTTAACAACAATATGAAAGCTAACTTTACACAAAGTCTAAATAAACTAGCTACACTCTCTACACTAAATGATAAGAATATAAGATATCAATCAGGGTTAAGCATATTGTCCCATATAATGTACCATGAGAAGTCTAGGCTCAAATTTACAATAAGGCTGACTCAACGTCAAAAAGGATGAAAAAGTGCACCTGGTACCACAATAAAAACATAAATGCCAATCAAATCTCACCAACAATACCTGCGATTATAGTAATTTGAAGCCATGTTCTTATAATAGTCTTCCTTCTTGGTTCCAGTTTTAAGTGCATGTTCCACTCGCACTCGACGTCCTAACACCATTCTATAAGTCACACAAATGATACATACTTACATTGACAAACACGTACAAATTGTTGCAAACTAAACTGCTGATTTAATGATAAAAATAATCGACAGTCTACATGTCATATGTGACACACGAACGATAAAAGCAAGTAAATGCAGAAATTCATTTAGATACTACCTTTATTTTACTGCTTTTGTTCATTTGTTAAAATAAAGGTTGTATTTTTATTAGAGCTGTCAACTTAACGCATTACGCGGTACTTAACGCATTAATGCCTTAGTGAATTAATGCATGTTAAAAAAAATTAACGGTGCGTTAAAAATCAATGCACATACATATTTTTACGTTAAACTTTACTAAATTCTGCAAAGCAAAAGTTCCAATACTCCTCTAAACTGCAGTTATTTAACAATCAAATGAATTCAAGTAACTAAACTGTAGTTGCCATTCCAACACTACTGTAAATAAATAGTTGTTTCGACAACAGGCCAATAGATTTCTATGCTAGCTAAAACGTCAGTTATTGTTGATTATATGATTAAAAAGGTGTTTCTAACTTTCAATATTTTACAGGCAAGGCCCCAAAACATCGCAGGGCCCGGGGTAACTTACCCCCTACTCTACCTCTCGACGGGCCTGGGTGCATTAATAACGCATTAATTAATGTGTTAAAAAACTTAACGCAGTGCATTAATGTGTTTAAAAAATTACCGCTTCAACAGCTCTAATTTTGATTAATTTCAACATATAATTCGTACACCATTTCAACCCAAGAGCATATTCAAAAAATTCTTTAAAAAATTATCAGTTAAAAAACCGTCCTAAACAATCAGGCACTGCACAGTATTAAAAAACATACTAACCATATAATGTGTCACAGAATCATTTGCTCATGCCAATCAGCTGCCACTTGCATGATTGTAAAGCAGTTCTGGTCACGAGTATGTCTTACATAAAAGTGCTATAGCAAGTACCTGGCAATTAGCTGTACCTCACCTTTATATTTAACAGGATTAGAAATATAATCAACAATAATCAGAAGAACTACAGATACCGGTGCTGATCCAAAACAGGATACCCTGATTTAAGCAAGATGACGTACCTCAGCAGACTCATAATGAACCTTTATATTCAGTTTTGTTGTTTTAATGGTAAACCATGCAGATATTTTGAAATTTATCGACTTCATAAGCCTTCAGTACTGTATGAGAAAATTGCAACACAATGCTAATATACCACAGGGCAGTCATTCTCTGTTTAAATTTTCAATAACAGTTGTGCAAATAAACAAGATCAACCTAACTCTAAACTTAAACCTGATGCTAACCCATTCCCCTAACATTAACCCTATCCTTAACCCCAAGCCTGACCATAACCCTAACCCGAAACATTCGTGCAAAAAACGTGAAAAACAACTAAGAAAGATCATTGTGAGTCTGCTGAGGGAAGTTGTATCAATTCCTTAAATTAAGGTATCCTATTTTGAACCAGCGCGCTGATACCTTCCATGCTGTCTGATCACAGCTCGCTCAGCATCGTCTCCATATTTGTAGACCAGAAACCCAAATCCCGGAGGATGCCTGCAGCACAAACACGCAATTTATTTATTTATTTAATAAACCAAGCACATAACAAACATATATGCAGAAGTAACTCAACTAATACCAGTAATAAAAATAGAAATAAAATCGAAAAAATAAAGAAAATGTTTACTAAGGATAATGTAATGTTTGAGTTAGACTATGGGGAATTTAGCTTTTGTGTCATATATTTTAATGCTTGATCCCGCTTATTGTGTTATTAAAGCTTCATTTTTCTTTCTTTCCAACTTAATTCTATTTTATTCATTCCGTGTTCAAATCTAGATCCGAGATGAACTAGGCCCTGACAACTCCTCGCTAGTTCATCTCGGAATAACGATAATTCTCAAGACAGTTGTGGAACGGTTCAGAAAACGCTTGTTCAAATTCCATCACTTCATTCGTTTGCAACAAAATTAATAAAATACAACACGCACTTTCCTATCGCCCTAATACCCCTAAGAACTGCGGCAAAAGTCTCTATCTACGAATCGGTCCGCTAGTAAACACGAACAGCCGTTAACTGGCTGCTTGATACTGCTATACTGGTCTTTATACAAAAATGCCACAGCTCTTACCGCACAATGCTCGGTGGCTGCATCTATTTGATTTATGCTCAGGTGCAGCCGCCAGGTATCTCAGGATTCCTGAGATATCTGCCGCCTACAGATAACATGGAAAAATCAATAGTGAAAATCAAGCAAGATAACAGGGATAGGAGTGAACAATAATTTACTTATAGTTGTACACACATTGCACAACTGCTTCTAGCTTATCACAAGTAAATACTGGCAGCTAATCTGGCAAAGCGAAGATATGGCAGTGATTGAAATGAGTAGTGAGTTTACGAGATGGCTGAAAGGAGTGGGGGTGTGGGGTAGGGTGGGCTGCAATTTATCTTTCTCAAGTCCCCCCAAAACACACACACACAAAATACAGTACAGCTGCTCTTCATGCCTACATCTAATTTAAATAATTTTACACTGCACTAAGGAATTTGTAGTTTAGGCTGTATACGTGGTCGATTCTTATTAGGCGATTGGCCAACTATAGCGAGAGCTCTCCCGTATGGGTGGGTTTATGACGATCGGACATACAAACACACATATATGAATATAATGAACATGGAACTTGCTAATGACAATCTTGTGTTGAAGTAACTGGTGTGACAAGCATTGTTCAGACTATGGTTGTACACTCGTACATTTATTGTATCAAATTTTTCACTGAGTCAAGGGTGACAGTACAAATTCTATTGTGTTTCATTAACCATAGACTAATTTATATTTGCTAATTGACTGTATATTTCAACTGTGTATTTCAACAGTTTAATACTGTTTTCATACATTACCTCACATATAACTGCAATGTTGTGGTTTTTCGAACGACTTTGGTGACATTTTACAGTATGACTGCAACAGTTGCTAGATGCAGCTCTTGGGTTTTCTTGTACTCCCATGTATGCTGTTTCAGGAAAACTAAAGCAGTTTTCCCCACTACCTGGGGAGGTACCTCAATTGACAGCTTTTGGTCTATATCGATCACTTTCTCGTCCAACCTACCTCGCAATCCAGACATCAAGTATTGGTCCAAAGCGATTAAATTCTTTCTCCAGTTCGATCTTTCCGACTTTAGCCCCAAGATCCCCCACAAAAATTCGATATCCGCCGCGATCCTCATCGTAAATTGCCATAATTATCACTTTGCCACCGTAAACAAACAAAACCAAAACAAACACGCTGACACGTCAACATGACGTAACGTAGCGATTACTTTCCTTACAAATCGCGAGTACGCGATCGCAAGTTGTCTCTGTCTGCAAAGTTTGCAGTACAAACTCTGGAATCTGGACTAAACAAATTACGTTAACGAACGAAGAATTAAATGACAAATATGTAATGCAATGTCAGTCGATAGTATAGTAAAATAATTACCGATATTATTTCACTCCACAAGTAGGCCTGGCTAGTGGCTACAATGTAGACCTGTGAGCGAGAGCGAGAGCGAGCGCTAGCGAGCGAGAAACGGGACGAGCGAGAGCGAGCGAGATTTTTCCCGCGAGCGAGCGACAATATATACGAGCGAGTCGAAGCGAGCGAAATTTAAAACGGCACGATTTTCTCGTGTTGTATTTATAATAATGCTACAAATTTAATTTCAAAGTGGCAATATAATCATTATCTCATACCGCAATTATCGCGTGTAGCGTGAACACGGTTGCAGATATGCACAGACATGCTGCTTATCATAACAAACACTGGTGACAGGCTTTTCAATTCATCAACATCGATGACCTTGAATGACCTTGAACCTTCCCAAAAGAAGTTTTTAGTGAATTTTTCGCAATATTTGGATGCTGCGCACATTTCAATACTGAATTGCGACGAAATGGTTGTTGTTAGACCAAGGCAACCTGCGTATGAAATTTAATTAAAAATTTCAGCATTAAACATAGATTTCAGCAGTCTCAGTCCCGATCCCCTAGGTTCATGGCGCCCGGCGCAGGCGGGCGTCAAAAACTTCAAAGATTTCGAGCTGCGCAAGTCTATATCATTCACAAGGTGGCTCCACGGTACTGGCGTTGGTGACGTGGCGTAGTTGGTAACGCGTTTCGACTGAAACAAAGTTACTCTACGCCGGGCCCGGTTAGTACTGCAATGGGTGACTACTGAACCGGAACTGCTATAGGCTTTCGCGCGTCTCGTGAGCATTAGCTCAAATTTCTTGTTTATCTGGCTGCGAGCGCTCTTGAGGTCTTTTCTAATTGGGCGCTATACAAACTGACATATTCATTCATTCATATAGGAAGTCGCCAGCGTTCCCCGATGGTATCACCGTACCATCGCCGACCACATACGACTTACCGTTTATCCACAATACATCCGTTACTAGACGACGACTACTACTACGACGACAAACGGACAGACGACAACTGTACCATAATTAAGCTCGACCGCGCGTTAGGCTTACTTAAATACCGGTACGGTTGGCTAACAAGAAATTTGAGCTAATGCTCACGGGACGCGCGAAAGCTATAGCAGTTGCTGTTCGCAAATTGTCAGTCTATCTCCAGCCATTTTGTCGAGACTTTTACGGGGGTACCGCTCTTTAATGCCCTCGTGCGCAGGTTTCCTTGAACCCAGAAAATCGAGACTTGGACCGTTGAAATCTGCGTTCGATGCTGAAAATTTCATACGCAGCTTGTATATGTCTATCTCAACTGGTTTCGGCGCAATTCGCTCTTGCAATGTGTCTCGCAGCCTGAAATCGCCAAAAAATCCATAAAACCTCCTATTTTGGCGTTCAAGGTCATTTAAGGTCATTGAATTGGTCGCCAATCGAGAGCCAGTGTACGACTTTCTACTAGTGATTAATAGTAACCTAGGCCCTATCTCGCACCGTTACTGAGATATAGCGACTTATTGGCCAAAAATCGCAAATTTTGCCCACCCATTCTCATTTAGCGCCCTCGTTCGGGGTGACCCTTTTCGAATTTATGAAAAAGCTTTACGGTTCCTGAAACTAGAGTCTTTCAGGCAGCCGATGGTGAAGCTTTGGTGATCCTAGCTTGAACCGTTTTTGCCTGATCCACCCGTGTGACAGACAGACAGACGGCCGGACAGACGGACGGACAGAATTGCGATGGCTAAGACGCGCTGAAAGCAGTAGCTGTTTTCGCGCGTATAAAGCACTGATTCTAGACAAATCTGACAGTTTATCAGTGAAAACTTTTCTAGTCTTGTATTCGTTAAAAGGTGAAACTGAAACGGAGACATATTGGACAACAACACGTTTTGTTCTATGCTATGTTTACCCGTAAAACTGTTATTTTATAGGCGTAATAAATGCGACTCGCATTGCCGCGAGCAAAAAAAGCTGCGCCTGGTCTTGTGTGGCTCGATCGCCTGCTCATACTATGCACTGTACCGGGCCGTGCGACACGGGAAGGCCCAAGCGTAACGGCGCTGACAGAGAAGCGCTCGACGAGTTGAGTCTACACACAAGCTGTAACCAGTACCGGTTAGCGTGAAACTGGGCCTACAGGCCTACAACACGCCGGCTTTATGCAATGGTAATAGTAAGGCGCGTAGGCCTACAATATATTAATGTGACCGTTCGATCGTGGATTCTATAGTCGAGTCAGTGCGTTTGACAACGTTACATATGATGCGTAAGGTCGCTGGCATATTTCGATCTTTGCTCGTCTACAAAATTCTACTGATTGGCTTCTGTATACGACCAGCTTTTTCTCACGGTAAGCTTATACAGCATTATCGTTCGTTGTAGCCTGGGGCAATAGCGCTTGCGGTGCCTAATAGTCGCTAAGGTAAAGTCACCTGTACTCTACTTACGATAGCGCTTCTTACAAGAGTAGGCCTAAGTCAGACTCGTGACCATAGCTTTCCAGGAAGTGACAGCTGATTGATACCGCGACACACTATGCGGCTGTCTATTGCCCGCGCTAGCGAACCATAGGCCTACACATTACCACCGCTTACACTCAATCAGCCACCTTGGAGCCATAAATAGGCCCACTGATTGCCCATAGGGGGAGATGCCCCTCCCCCTCTTCTTCTTCTTCTTTCCATAATGTACAGATCCTGTTGCGAGTAATGTCGTACTCTAGAAGCCTAATCAGTTACTCAACATAGTGCAACAAGAAATTTGAGCTATTGCTCACGAGACGCGCGAAAGCCTATAGCAGTTCCGGTTCAGTAGTTCAGCTGAAAATTGGGGTGTTCACGCTAAGTTAATGTACAAATACCAAATTCTCTATCTGGATCGCATAACGATAGTTCCGTATGTGGCGCCACGTTTTGAATGATATAGACTTGTGTCGCAGCCCGAAATCGCCAAAAAATCTATAAAACCCTCTATTTTGGCGTTCAAGGTCATTCAAGGTCATTGAATTAGGTGCCAATCGAGAGCCAGTGTATGACTTCCTATTAGTGATTAATAGTAACCTTGGCCCTATCTCGTACCGTTACTGAGATACAGCAACTTATTGGCCAAAAATAGCAAATTTTGCCCACCCCCTCTTATATAGCGCCGTCGTTTGGGGTGACCCTTTTCGAATTTATAGAAAAGCTTTACGGTTCCTGAAACAAGAGTCTTCCGGGCAGCCGACGGTGAAAATTTGGTGATCCTAGCTTGCACCGTTTTTGACTGATCCACCCGTATGACAGACGGACGGACGGGCGGACAGACGGACGGAGAGACAGACAGACGGACAGAATTGCGATGGCTAAGACGCGCTGAAAACAGTAGCTGCTTTCGAGCGTAAAATGCACCAAAACGTTCTATTTTAGCAAAAAAGTCGAAAAAATTTGGGGGAGAAGGCACAGCCTGGCGGGGAGTGATCTTTCCACACACCGCGCCTCTCAAGTGCCCCCCCCTCCCTGACCCCCCGCCTACATTCTGATCCTGACTATGCCAGTTAATAGGCCCGTATAGCTCCGTGACCTGTCAGCTGTAGCCCGCAAGTTTTCCCGTTTCGCCGAGGTTAGGGGGCTGAGTTACCCTGCTGTGAGATTCGAACCACGACCTTAAGTTACGACTACTAGACCAAGTTTGCACCTGGCGAGCTAACATAGGCCCACTTGAATATTGTCTATGATAGGGTGTTAACACGATCCAGCAAACGTCCAGCATTAGCACGTGCATTTTGAATACATTTGCTGGAAGTTTGCTGGACGTTTGCTGGATCGTGTAAACACCACATGAGTGTTGATGCTGGCGCGATCGCTAGGTTTCTGCTAATGTGCAAGCTTACAGGGGGCCCTAACAGTAGAAAGCCTAAGATAATGTGCGTTTGTTGTGCATGGATGTCTGCAGCGGTGGCGACAGATGACGTCACTGGTCGATTACGTCAACCCGCTGCAGCAGCAACTGATGCTTCAGCCGAGTTCACGACTTATGACGTCACCGATATACAGCTCTACACGGGCGACGCCCAACGCATCGACACCACACAGATGATGGTAAAGCTGTGTATACCCAGTGCCTACATCGTACGGCCGTCCGCCTGATTTTTGGTCTTTTCAGATAAAAATTGACAGTCCCGTGGAACGCCGAACACACACACCAATTTGGGATTTTCTGCGCTGTTTTGCCGAAGATCGTGTCCATCTGTCGTTTTTCTGTCCGTCTGTCCGTTTGTAATGCATGTTCTGTGGCTAAACTGTACGTCTGTCCGAAGAAGATAATATGGTGGCCTTCCGACTACCCTGTAGTTTAAAGACTGACCCCCAACAACTGCTCATTCCCTCAAACGAGCTGTAATTTATTTGTAATCTATACGATATAACGTCTAGCGAGATGACTGCGAGTGACGTCTGTTATATTAGCGTTGATTTTAGCGTTCGAGATCAGCGTTAACGTAGCATTTCCGAAACTGTGGTCACATCAGGGTAATCGCTTTTTCTCTGTGATTGCAAGTCAGACGCTGGCTTTCGGACATAGGCGGTACGGTCGGCCTTCTCTAGCGACAGCTGGGCTTTTTTCGTTTTCCATTTAGAAGCCCTTATACGGAATGGACGGTCGAGCATAACTCGTAGTGAAGCCTAACTGTTAAGATGGCTGCACACAGTAACCGTACGCCGTTTTATACTACACTGTGTCCCGAAGAAGTAATCCCCTAGATAATCTACAGTAGAAATGCCAGATCTGAACTGATCCGAATAAAATTTAGCACACTTGATTCGCCCTAAATCTGTGAAGCGACTACCAATTTCATGACGAAATATTATTTAGAAATGGCGGAGTTAACAGTCTCGACCTCAACCCGGTTGACTATTAGATATGCGGGGAAGCTGCAGGAACGTGTGTACCGCCATTTGGTCCCTTTAGAATCATCGCATTTGGTGCTATAGGGCGTGTAAGTCTACAGAAACTATCTCAGCGGTACGCGACTGCAGTGAGAACCAGCGATTTATCGTGTTGATTAGAATGCTTAAAATGTCAATATACATTAGCCCGCCGACTCGTACTCGGCCTAGTATGTCTTATCAACGCTGTATAAGCGACTGCTGTGTTTTACACGGTTATTTGCGCACGACTTGGTGGCGTAGCATAGTGGTTAGAACGTCGGTCCTGACCGGCGAACTTTCCCTATCCTGCGCTAGACTGATGGACGGCTGTTTGACCACTTTGTGGGTTAAGCGTCCGCTGTCAGTCAACCAACAAGGCCAACTCAGCCTGCCATCCCTCCGGGGTCGGTTAAATGAGTAGTAACCCATTATATGGGTTACGGAAGGTGGGGACCTTAATACAGCTGACTGGAGCTGCCTGGCCTGGCCGCTGCGCCAGTCTGTGCTTGCAGGCTGCACGCGGTGGCTGTGTGGCCGGCGGCTCTGGTTAATGACGAAAGCGCATTAGAGGCGTGTACGCGAAGATGCGCTATATAAATTGACGACCTTTACCTTTTACCTCTGACGAACAATAACAGTGATTGAATTATCTGTTTTTCACTGATATTGTTTGTTAGGTGGGACATCGGCATCATTTTGTCGCTCACGTGCACGCTTTTAACAGAACGTTCGTACTTGACCTACACCTGAACAGGTGAGTCTGTCATATTCATAGCATTAATTAGGTTACTTTACTTTTCGTATGCTTTGCTCCAGCGTGATGTCCAGCAGATGGCTTTTTCGTTTTCTAGTTGGTGAAGCTAGCTGTGTCACGTTGCCAGTGAAGTGTGTGACAGGGCACTTATGCAGCTGGTGTGTTAACTGTCAGTGGTTGCCTCGAAGACCGCCCGGGACAGTTTACGGAAACGTGTGAGTTGCTGTTTGTGTTACTGCTGTCGCTGATTGGATGTGTTCCAGTCGACTTCAGCTCAATGCATCCAAGATGGAAGTACTGTGGTGCGCTTCAGCCCGTCGATCCGTTGGCTGTTGGCTCTGATCTCGTGTCGCCGGTCAGATGCGTGCACGATCTCGGTATTTTCATTGACGCTGACCTGACAATGCGTACCCAAGTCACTCAAAAAAGACATGTTCGAAGTGTTTTGCTGCCCTTCGACAACTATGAAGCATACGACGATCTGTGTCAAACGACGTGATGCAGTCACTCATCATGGCTCCCAAAAGAAGGGTTTTGGGCGAATTTTTCGCAGTTTTTGGTTGCAGCGCACACTTCAAGAGTGAGTTGCGACGAAATGGCTGAAGATAGACCAAGACAACTTGCATATGGATTTTTTAGCATCAAACATAGATTTTAGTAGTCTAAGTCCCAACCCCCTAGGTCGATTGGCAGATTCTGATTTGCATGAACGTGCAGGTCGTACTGTATAAAAAGTCGCGGTTTTACCTGTGTAGATACATGTTTGCTGATTCCTACGTCGAAAAATCGGTGACAAAATTTGGCGAAAGAAGACTTAACATTAATCGCGTGAGTTGAACCATGATGTTATTGTCCAGTTGTTTAGACTTCTAGCGCATTAGAGGTTAGTTCAACTATATGCACTAATAGAATCTGGCATGTCTTGTGTAGTTGCTATAGCATTATTGCTAGTATTTTTATTTGACTTCAGCATATTTCAAATGCACTCTGATCTTAAAATAAAGTGACACCTTTGGGTTTTGTCAGTATGGGTATTAGATGAAATAAGATACAAGAAAAAGATAAAGAAAAAATATTTTTCGATGCACTTTTGGACCATCCTATGCACTATATAAATTTACATTTTACTTACTTACTTCCTTTTCGAGTACTCTTAATTCTATACATCTGTTTGTTTTGCCAAAGCGGTAATAAAATGCAGAATACAAATGTTGCGAAACATTTTTCCAAATTTTGCACAATTTAGCATCTTGAGAACATGCTGAAAAGCTGCAGACGAAACATGTTTATATACGTGCAAAATATTTGCACTGATGTAGCCTATCATTAATATGTGATATGATGTGATAAACGATTTGCACTGAAAACTACCAGGCAAGTTGGCAACTCAATTATAGCACGTTAACTACACGTTTCGAACGGAACTGAAGTAAGAGAAATGGAACAAGTACTGCCATGTAAAACAAGAAAAGCCCAGCTAACGCATAGGGAACGCGCGACAGCAATGCATGTGTGAAGGCCCGGTGCGAACGAAATCTAAGTTCACAACGATGTTTCATTTGAACTCGATAGCGGATGACGCCTAGCGCCATATCCAGTGTATGAATTCCAACATTGGCTGAAAATCGCAAATTTTTTTTCTACCCCCTCTCATTTAGCGCCCTCGTTCGGGGTGACCCCTTTCGAATTTATGGCAAACCTCTACGGTTTCTGAAACTAAAGTTTTCCAGGCAGACGACGGTGAAGATTTGGTGATCCCAGCTTGCACCTTTTTTGACTGATCCACCCGTGTGACAGACAGACGAACAGAATTGCGATGGCTAAAACGCGCTACAGCAGTAGCTGCTGTCGCGCGTAAAAAAATCAGAAAATGAAGAAAAAGACACGACACGGATCTTGAGATTGCTTTATGACGCACGAGTGCAGTCGAAAGTTGCGAAAACGGTAGCAGTGCAAGCTGCGTGTAGTTTAATATGAAGGAACAGGCTTTGGGCACTAACTATTACGATAGATCACAAGAGGCAGCAAGTGCGTGAATTCATGAGTCATTGTTGTCATACGAGTTTTAGCAGGTGCGCGCCTGACTCATTGGCCTATGCCAGTTGACGGCATGTCACGACGCACAGTACAAGGCGTCGTCAGCACTGTATCTAGACGTCATTATAGCCCACAGTCAGTGAGCACGTATTTGAATGGAAAATCAAACAGTTACGATGCACTAGCGATAAGCATAGAGCCTTAAATTACGGTTCGCCGCGCGGCTCATTTGCAACTTGCTACGTTATCTGTATCATCAGTAAAGGACGTTGTTTGACAGCGGAGACTGACGTGGTTCGGGCATGTGTCAAGAAAGGGAAATTCAAATAAACGGCTGCTATTCTATAATTGGAAGGAAAAATCAAGGAAGACAATAAAAGAAATGGATAGAGAATATAAAGCAAGACATAGACACGAGAAACAAGATTTGACGAAGCGATGGCCGTGAATCATCACAGACTGAAACGGATACGTCTAATAGCAGCCTGGTCATCATTTTCTTGATGAAGGAGCGAGAAAGAAGAAAAGAAGAATTTACCTACTGTATGCTCAGCTCAACTCAGTCTCCTACCTACAGCGGGATGGAAAATGAGCTTAAAAGCTACGTGTGAAAGCCTATTGCAACTGTTTGGGGCGGTGGTATGTCTGCTGGTTGCTCTGCGAATCCATAAACGTAGGCCTATAACGAATATCCAGATATCAAGTCCTGTTGGCGATGATAATGCGGTTAACATTCAACTCAAGTCGACCAGATTTTGACGCAGATGACCAAGTGTGTCAGCGGAAGTTTATGAAGTTTATGTACAGTGGCTTCTGAAATTCTTCTGAAGGGTGCATAAAAATAGATACAATATTATAGGCTCTCAGAGCATTCAGACATTTAACGCCGCCACCTTGCGAACACAACGAAGTTTTAGTTTCTTAGCAGTAAAGAATCCTGAATAATCCAGAATCTACAAAAGAATGCAGATCGCAACCCAAATCTAACCACTTTTTTCTTGGGCCATGAACAGTTCTTCCTAAAATTTTGTAACATTTCTTCAAAACTATTTGAGTTAAACGAGAAAAAAGTATGTCAAGTATGTATGACTACATAATGGCGGTCGTCCACTTACTCATTTGCATATAGCACTTTTAGCACTTTGCCTTTTTTACAATTGGCGCAAACACACCTCATGCTTACACAGGGCTCAAAGTAAAGAAAAATAAGTAGACCTACCGATATGGTAGTTTCCTTACCTCCCATCCGTTCCCTTTTTCTCCCTGCCACCTTTTCCTCCTTTTCGTAGACGTTAAACCCCTGAAATCTAGCTAGAGGGTCTAGGGATCGCTGTAAGCTCTTCCAGCGGAGTTTGGGGCAAAGCCCCAGCCGAAATCAAAATATATGCATTTTAGCCTTAGAATATAACACCTGGTGGCAACAATTTTAATTATTTTTTAGAGAATCAACAAAACAAATTAAGTGCAGTTTAAAGAATAAATGCAAACTAGAAATTTGGGGCAAAGCCCAACGTGAGTCCGCCCGGCGCCCTAAATCCGATTGGGAGAAATTAGGGAGAGGAGTAAAGAGGGGGGGGGAGAATTTCCCCCGCATCAAAGTCACGTGGCCCGAACTCAAATGCATTGGCATACGCCGAACGCGCATTGTCGACTTAGGGTAGGTCAACATTAGCGCTTATAACTTGGTTCATGGTGGACAGAATTTCACAAATTTTTTTTTGTTCAATGCAGAAAGGATCGCTCTCGCCAACGCCGTTTAGATTATGTCGTTATCTTCATCGGTTCCAGAGATATTTGCGCTCAAACTCGAAAGTTGTCGTAAATCGCACAGATTTTTGAACGTTTTTTGCCCTCCCAAATTTTAAGGGGGGCGGTGCCCCCAAAATTTGCGTTAACACCCCAATATAGAGACACGTCAACTGCCAAAGTTTCGTCGGGCTACACACCCTAACTCCGAAGTTATCACGGGACCAAACTTCACCGGACTTGTTTTGCCTAACGCAGGAGGAATCGCGATACACGGAGTGACTATCCGATTTTGAATATCTTCATCCGTTTCGGAGATATTCGCCGCGGAACTTCGAAGTCGTTCGAAATCGGGCTAAATTTTGCATGTTTTTAGCCCCTGAAATTTTTTTGGGGTGCGCCCCACAAAATTTTGAAGCAGCATTATAAAATTCGGCCCAGTATTGACCATCGTGCAAAATTTCGCGCCGGTCGACCCACGCATCGTGGAGATCTCGCGTTGAATAAAAAAAACTAGAAATTTGGGGCAAATCTCAACTTGAGTCCGCCCGGCCCCCTAAGTCCGATTGGGAGAAATTAGGGAGAGGAGTAAAAAGGGGGGGAGAATTTCCCCTGCATCAAAGTCACGTGTCCCGAACTCAAATGCATTGGCATACGCCGAACGCGCATTGTCGACTTAGGGTAGGTCAACATTAGCGTTTATAACTTGGTTCATGGTGGACAGAATTTCACAAATTTTTTATTGTTCAATGCAGAAAGGATCGCTCTCGCCAACGCCGTTTAGATTATGTTGTTATCTTCATCGGTTCTAGAGATATTTGCGCTCAAACTCGAAAGTTGTCGTAAATCGCCCAGATTTTTGAACGTTTTTTGCTCTCCCAAATTTTAAGGGGGGCGGTGCCTCCAAAATTTGTGCTTGCGTTAACATTCCAATATAGAGACACGTCAAGTGCCAAAGTTTCGTCGGGCTACATTCCCTAACTCCGAAGTTATAAGCGCTAATTT
>Ga0209671_1002076_pt1 | contig 17838 bp, 13 predicted proteins | sample WorMetHERISLAND2_2_FD_187401 | JGI IMG/M metagenome (GOLD analysis project Ga0209671, IMG submission 187401) | Marine gutless worms symbiont microbial communities from Max Planck institute for Marine Microbiology, Germany - Olavius geniculatus... | ecosystem: Host-associated > Annelida >...
TACACCATCAGTGCATTACTCTGGTGAGTGATCTCTAGCCAACCATGTCATAAGTAATGATGAATGAACTATATTATAGTGTATTACTGTTGCAGCCAAAAGGGCTGGACTGCACAACAGGGCACATGCATACGCTATACAGTTTACAATGTATAAAAAGCTACTCCATAGTTCATATAAAGTGATATTGATCATAAGCAGTGACCTTTGACATAGTCTCGGCGTCTGGTTCCTCGAGTGGGTCAGCCCAGTCAACGATGATGTCACAGCCAAACACACGGCACGTGCCAAGTCGTTTCTTTGCTGCCGCCGCCGTCTTGTGACAGTCAAAGTCGAGGAACGTGAAGCCGCGGTTCTTCTTCTTTGGGTCGTCGGGAACGTTGTAGATTATGACATCCTGCAGGCCATCTGAACACGCCGCACACACAACAGCAACAGAAATACCATTTAAATGTGTCATTGTAATACTGGACAGAGTATCAAATCACAAATACAAATAGTTGGGTCATGTGTAAGACATATTAAAAAATACTATGTTGTAGTATAACATGCATTAAACAGAAGAAAAAACTAGAGAAAAAGACAGATAGAGACAGCAGTCTTGAGACATGATCTGACAGCAAATGATTCAGAATGAAGGAAAGAAATCAGCTGAGGTTAGCAGCATTCAGTGAACATCAAGAAGAGATAGTCACAAACCTGCTGAATAAGCAGAACAGTTGACAAAAAACATAGACCATTTTTCTAGGTAAAATGGAGCTGGCAGTTGTCCTTCTGACTTCCCTTTACCATCTTGCCTAAACCTGTGCCTAATACATTCTCCTGGGACTGGTCAAAAGGTTTTTACACCACATGTGAGACTATTTCACGCAGTATTACTCAAACATGTCTTCTGATTACATCTGTCTATCAAATCAGTGCCAGCATGTATACACATCTCGGACGATTAGCAGAAATAATGTTCGCACTTGATACAAGCAAAACATCTCAATGGATCCTTCCACGCTCTGCAAATTTATTTTTTGTCATATGGGAATTTACCAAAATACACGGCAAAACAAACAAAAACAGCAAACGAGTGACAAACAAACAGATAATGTGACAAAAATACATGCCAGAAATTACACATAACCGGAAAGTGGAAACGCAACACAGCTGTAGCAAAACATTATGTCACTCACCGACCACTTTGGCAAATTCTTGCATAATGTCGTCCTTGGTCTTGCTCTTGGGGATGTTACCCACAAAAAGACGGCTGTTTGGTATCGAAGGGTTCACCTTCAGTTTTTTGCCCGGACGGATCTGGTAGCCATCCAGCTGTTAACACAAGCAAACAGGGTATCAATCAGACAGCAAACAGAATTTTAAAATGATGCAAAACAAAAAAAGAGTAACGTGTCTCCTAGACCAAACACAGTACCCGAAATTCCCCGAGTTTGGCAAAACTGTGTTGTTACTGCGACTTCTACTACTACTACTAGTACTAGTAGGTCAGCTTCTACTGCTACTGCATTTGATTTCGACTAATGGGAAGAAACTTATAACAAACACATAGCTTATTTCAGGAACAGACAGCCAGCATTATATGACTACAGACTGACTACTATAATAAAAACAAGTCTGACAAGTTTATGCACATGGTTATTCGTCCAAAGAAATACAAAAAGACAGGGGACAGGTATATGCAAATAAAAACCTCACATCTAGCAAAATCAACACAAACCTCAGAGTTTACATCAAAAACCACCCTAACTAGTTAAAATAAATGTCAATCACTCATATATAAAAACCACAAAACACAAAATCATGAAACAACTTAGAAATTCATGTAAGATTCAAAACTATGTCTGTATCCTTAACTAGTTCTTCAATCAATTTTGTATACCAGTAACAGTAATAACTGAATGGCACACAGTGTCACAAAGATGTAACAGAAATGACATAAAAACACTGGTTTTTTACCTGCTTCACTGCGGCATCGACACCTGACTTATCAATGAACGTGACAAAGCAGAAACTACGACACTGCTTTGTCACAGGGTCCATCATCAAGCGTAGATCCCACAGTGTGCCACAGTTTTCGAAAAGTGGTATCAGCTCATCTTCGAGAACATCTTTTGGTATCTTTCCGCAGAACACCTGCCAATAACATAATTTAAAGCAACAGCGCAAACTCTGGAAATAATGGTGTTAAATGCTCCATAAAAACTGTCTATTACACCATCATCCAGTAATGACAATTTACTTACCATCCTTTGTACCGGTACCATATTTTGTATCTGATTTGACTAAATAGCATGCATTTTTTTTACATTTTTTTTGCTTTTAGCTTAATACTGCTTTTTGCTTTAGTCCAGTATCAGCTGCAATACACCATAAAAATGCTTCATTCATTCATTCATATATACACCATAGATTAGCATGCAAGTGCACAGAACTTGTTTTGACCATGACCTATCTCTGCACAGTGCAGATCAATGACTGTTATTACACCACAGCCAACTAAACAGGAGAAATGACTAAAAAACAATGATCTCAAGGGACATTTTAAATAATTACCACAATCTAGCCATCTCTTGACTAGAAGATTATAAAAATGCAGATATATTAACAAACCGTTTGGTCTTTCAGCACACAAGTTTGCACAACAATAATGATAAAAATACAATCCCAAAAGATTAAACAAACACACAAAATGCTAAATACCATAGCACATAAGCTGGTAAAATGGTTAACTATGGCAATGAATTTGAGTTGCCAACTGGCAGCATTACCTCATGACCAGGTCCTGGGGCTGGACCATCCCAATTTGGAGGAGGTCCTCCATACTTTCTCTGCCCTGGGGTTACTTCATGTGAATAGCCGGTTCTTTGGATAATTTCCTGTAAACAGAAAAAAAACAATCATCAGTCACATATCAAAAGATACAAGAAAAGCCCAGCTAACGCAAAGGGGAACGCGCGACCCATGACAGCGATGCATGTGTGAAGGCCAGGTGCGAACGAAATCTAAGTTCACAACGACATTTCATTTAGATTCGACAGCGGATGACGCCTAGCGCCATATCCATGCATGAATTTCAGTACTGCACGCCACGTCCAATGCATGAATTCCACCATCGGCAGAAAATTGCAAAAAAATCCATAAAAACTCCTATTGCTGCATTCATTAAATTCGGTGGCAATCGAGACCCAGTGTATTACCTCCTATTAGGGATTAATAGTAACCTACCAGTAGGCCCTAACTCGCACCACTTCTGAGATACAGCGACTTATTGGCTAAAAATCGCAAATTTTTCCCATCCCCCTCTCATTTAGCACACTTGTTCAAAGTGACCCCCTTTGAATTTATGGAAAAGGTTTATGGTTCCTGAAACTAGAGTCTTCCGGGCAGCCAACAGTAAAGATTTGGTGATCCTAGCTTGCATCGTTTTTGACTGATCCACCATGTGACGGACAGACAGACAGACAAGTTACGGACAGAATTGCGATGGCTAAGACATGCTATAGCAGTACCTGCTGTCGCGCGTAAAGTACTGCATGCTAACTTACAAAACAAACCAATACAGCCATCAAAGTTGGAGCTTGGAATAAACGGATAACTTACTGTCATGTGCATGGTGACGATACTGGGTGATTAGTTTAATGGAAATTCAATAGGCACGCAAAAATGAATGCTGTTGCCCGTTGATAAGTTTTTGGGTGAAGTCATAGAGTTACAAGCATTAATTTCCCTGACTGAAGGTTACCTGTATTTTGCCATTAGTACAAGATAGAAATAACGTTAATTCTATTTTCAGTTCGGCGAACTGATAAAAGCAGCGCAAAAATTACTACTTTCAGTTTGAGGAAAACACGTAACACCTGATGCCGCTGGGCCGCTGATGTCCTGCAACTGTAACTGTCAGGCGCTGAGCTGCACGACGCTGATACCTCCAGACTAGGGTTAGAGCAATACTAGCATTGGGGTATTCATCACCATCATCAATGAATATCCGGAAGCAGGCCAGAGGCCTCTATTTCTACCCGAAGTAGATAACATTTACACAAATATCAATCAAAACTAAACTAATACTGTTTTCACATTGACTTCCGGTACTAGATGTCGGATTTATAGTCATAATGCAAACTAAAACTGCGCCAAATCAAATCAAAACGTCTCTTAAAACTATTAACACTGCATGCTGATACAACATCATCAGGTAATGAGTTTTATATCTTAACTAATCTATTTACAAAAAAATGTTTACGAAGATCACATTTACATAACTGAGGCACTAATTTGTATCTATGACCCCTAGTATCATATCTTTTTTCTAACACAGATTTATACTACAACTGTACCAAGAAATTGGTATCATACTTGTTATTTACATATTTATATAATTGAATCATATCCCCTCTTAATTGCCTATAATGTAAAGTTGGTAATTCCAAAGCACGTAATCTTTCTTGATAAGAACAACTAGAAAGACCCCTAATTAATTTTGTTGCCCTCATTTGAACTTTTCAATTTTTTTTATATCGCACATTCTTCTAGGAGCCCAAACAGTACTGGCATATTCCACATGTGGTCTAACCAAACTTTTATATAAAATGACAAAACATTGTCGTATTGCCCAATATTTGCTAGCATTGGGTAGTGGGCAATACTTTTCTGGGCTGTGGTATCATTCAGCAGTCTATTACTCTGTAGGGGTAATGACAACTAACAAAACAGCTGATCTCAAGCTAGCAATATGACTACGTTGAGATCGCTGATCTCATCCTAGAATTTACAGAACTAGAAATAAACGCCGGATCTCCAATAAGCGCCGGGTCTTTATTAAACGCCCGGGGGGGGGTTGTCAAATGTACAATAAACGCCAGAGGTTTTTATTAAAAGTTTTACGGTAGAGGCCTTTGGCCTGCTTCCGACTATTCGTTGATGACGATGATGTTGAAATAAGAATTCGCGTTAACAAAGAACGCCAAAATCAATGCAAAAAAATGAGCAGTATTCGTACGCGTCCTCATAAATAACAGAAACAGCAAAATGCAACATTCAAACACAAGCAGCGTTGACCAGCATTTGTCTATATACAATTACTTTCTACATCTCAACACAGGCACGCCCCACGGTCTGCATGCACTCTGCAGCCTGATAAAACCGAACAAATCGAATGCACCTTTAGATTTGCTTCTGCACTCTCGATCGTCTTCTGTACATCCTCTGACATGACAAATATCTTTCTGCAACGTTTCTACAGCAAAATAGCCCGAAAAGTCGAAATACGAATAATTTTCACCCACTTTCACCAAATTTTTACACCACAAAATAATCCAATGCAAAATGGCAGACGGCACGTGACGCTAACAAAAATATTGCGAAATAACAAAAGACGGATGTAGGGACGTAGGTTAAGATTATCAAATTTGCTGCAAAATCTGCAAATAATAAAACAGATGTTTTCTTGTAATAGTAACTATAACAGTAAAATTAACAGTAATCTATAGTTAAACGTCTGCGTGTTAATTTGCAATAATATTCGCCGCACAGACTCACAGTCGATGCACCGAGCATAAATTCCTTCAAGAACCACCTTGAAAAGTTGAGAAACTGTCAGATAGACTTTTTTATGGACTAATGTTCTCCAAGTCCATGGCTGCACGACTTGTCAGAAGAATCTGTTTTCAGTATTTTCATCAGCAAATAACCAGCTGCAGCTGCACCCGGTGACTACCCGGTGCAGTGCTCACGGAGTGGTTAATTATTCTTGGCGGTCATCGAGTTTGTTGTTTATTATTTTGCCGCATTATCATAACAGAAGTACGTTACGATGTCGGCATTATCGTGTTGTAAACGCTGCTTAATTGCATTGTTCGTAATTGCAGTTTGTATTGTGCTTATCCACGGTTGGATAACGTATAAGTCGTATCTGTTCACGCACAAGTCGGTGGCATCGGTCGCCACGAAGTACGCCGTCTCCAGAGGTTGGAAACTGAATGTGCTGTTTAAGATACCAGCTAGCTTAATAGTTCACCATAATATATAGTTCTCTCATGACCAAAATGTATATAATTTTTTTGATTGAATTAGACGTGAAACAAGTTACGGGATTCATTGTACTGTTGTAGTTTGTTATCCTTGTTTATTTTTGGTTTTATTCTTTGAATGATGTTGAGATGTTAATTTAATGTCCAATATAATGTATAATGAAATGCATATAGCGTGTAAATTTTATTGTAATACCTTTAAATGTGTATGTGTATTTATAATGGTTGATTCTTTGTCCTGATTTGCAGATTCCACAGCTTCGTACGATGTAAAAAAGGCATTTCAGAACGTGCATCGAGACCTGAGTGCAAGATATCCCGGACACATTTTGCCAGCGTCTGACCTGCAGTGGATCTTTGTGAATGCTGGCGGGTGGATGGGATCTATTTGTGTCGTTCATGCTTCTCTCACTGAATATGTCCTGTTCTTTGGAACAGCTTTGGACACTTCCGGTCACTCAGGTCCATTTTTTTTACATCTTGCATGCTTTTTGTTTGTTGGCATATTTGTTACATATGATATTTTATTTCATATTTTAATTGTGATTTTTGAATTATGATGTCAATTGCGTCATTATGTCGTTTACTCATAAGAGTAGTGTTGTTCGGGTTATCAAAAATCAGTACCGGAACCGTCGTTTTTTAGCAATATCGAACCATACAGAAACCACGGTTTTGTGCTTTCTATTGACGGTTACGGTTTTTCGATTTCCAAACGTTGCAGTTCTAGCATCTTGATTGTGCCGTGAATGTTAAACAGCATGCCGCAGCGAGATGACTCACCTTGCTTGCTTCTCTGGCTGCGGGCATTATCGCCCAGATTAAACTGAGATTCCTGCGGCACTGCATCTAGTGTATGAGGGAGAAGGGGAGGCTTAGAACGATTGAATGGAGCAGTGTGGAAAAGCAGTCAAGCGTTACTAATTAACGTCAGACAGTGAAGTTGCATTTACAGTGCAGAGGTACTAATGATGCGGGATGAGACGGCGTTTACGTAATATTTATTGCAACAGGGGTGAGTGATGGTGGCAGCAGTGAGTGCAGTTACTTAGTCACTAGTATGCAGTGCTGTTGTAAACTGAAGTCCTGTCTACTGGCCTGCAGCACAAACAGAGTTAATTACTAACAGGTTTGAGCAGAGACTACTTGTTTGTATGCCTAATCGACGGCTGGACATCGACGTCATTGTGATCGACCAGCGACCATGTGTGTATGTTTCTGCACATGTTGTTTGATCTCCCTTTCTTTCTCTGTCTGTCTGTCTGTCTACCTCTCTCTGGTTGATGAACACTTAGCTCACTTTTCTGAGGAGTAATAATGCAAGTTTGCCTCATGCTACGCTGTCTGCCTGTTTCGTCACATCATTCAAATCGATCGACCAACTGACCACGGCAGACTGGCAAGCGTGAAACCATAACAACGGTATCTGCAGCAGTGCCTCCACGCACTTGAACTAATCATTAGTGGGCACCATGGATCTGTCTTGTCTGCTCTGTCTCTCCCTCTCCCCATCAGCAGCGCATCGTTGCCTGACCAGCCATGTAGTTTGTGTTTAGCACCAGGCGGGCGCGTTATCACTAGACGTTCTCAGCTAGTTTTGGTGCTGGTCAAAAAACCGAAACCGAAACAGGCCAAAACCGAATTGAAGCAAACCTACCTCAGTCAGTGTGAAACCGTAACAACACTACATAAGAGGGTGGATAAGATGTTTTTCCAGGGTCGTAGTTTTGTGTACAGTGATATTTTATACTAAATTAGATAAACTCCAAAAAACTTTAAACAAATTTCAGAAACTTAAAATCTAAAAAAAAATTTTAAACTATTTTTTTTTAACTCTGATTCTCAGCCTATACACTGCACCTGCAGCAGATCAGTGCCAACGCATTGATTCTGATTCACGATGCTATACCGAATTGTTTTTTGCACAGTTTTACATTACATGCAAGATGGAAATCGTGCTAATATGAATATGATACACTTTATTACTGTGTTATTATTATGGCAGGTCGTTATTGGGCAAACATATCAAACACGCTGTTGACGGGAGAATACCAGCAGTGGAAAGAGGGAGAACTGACTACACTTGTTCACAAGCCAGGTCTGCTGTCTCTCTGTGGTCAAATGATTTTGTGATATTTTGAGAATGTGTGGCTTATGTGGATTGATTCTTGCACTCTGGGCAGACGTGGTAAAAATGTTGGTTGCACTGAAGCACCCAGCACTTGTCCACTTGAAGTTTCTCTCGAAAATTGTCGTTTGAATAGTCTACCCGTGTTTTTGTGACTCAGTAGTGTAACAGTTAGGACATTGGACATGTAATCATGAGGTCGTTGGATTGACTCTCAGTTGGATTGTTATCAGTTGATTACAATGATTAGTACTATCATGGCCCTTCATGGGTGACTGTCTGCACAGCTAAACCATGTGAGTATATGACCAACACTGTGTGATCCCATATGGCAGTTGATGCACTGATGCTTCGAAGTTCTGAGATGGGTTTTCCGTTAAGACCTACACAATTTAATCATTTGTGTTCATGATAGGTTCTATGGTATTTTTAGTGCTTTGACTTCAAGGGTTGGGATGGGCATTTTGTGTGTTATATTTTTGCCACAACAATTTCCAGAAGTTTTTTGTTTTAGTACTGACCTAACTTGGAGTAACATAATTGCAAACAACCATGGAAAATGGTTATGGTCGGTTGTGTTATGTGCGTCTCTTTTTGTTTATGTGTATTTAGATTTATTTACTTATTTACTCAACAGTGTCATTCTGCTCTTTTGTTCAAAAGTATGATATGGTGCAAGAATTTCCACAAGAGTACTAGATAGGAGTTCCAAACATCAGTGTTGTCTGTTAATTTTTTGCAAAATGGGTTGAGTTTGAGCTTTCTTTGGAAGAAAATTTTTTGATGAGGAGAAAATTTTTGGACCTGTAGATTAAGATGTAGGCACGTGGTAGTTGCTTACCTGCCCTCTGGAAGGAGCCTCTGATGCAGTTGTATTTTATGATATTTGTGAAACAGGAGCAGTGGTATACCACGAGTGGGGCAGTGTTGCTGCGGTACACTTCAAAGCCGGTACTTGGACTGTGGAGTATGGTCGCGGCTTCCTTCCATCGACGCTTGGTTTTGCAGCTGCCGACACTCTGTTTAGTACGCTGGACTTTGTGTCTCTATTCTACATGATGCGCGTCTACGCCAAGGCCATGCTGCTCGAAGCCGGATACTACATGACTCACGTACAGGAATTGTTTGCTGGTTAAAAGTGCCACCGGCACTAATTTGCCACTCACCCGTTTTTGCCGTCATTCGATTTTCTACCACTGCCATGCCATATTGCTTAGCTACAAATTTACTATATATCGTCTTGTTCTGTTCTGACTTGCTTTGGGCCCATGTCAGCAGTGTTGAAGTGTGATTTTTTCTCGACATTTGTGAACGGTATTGATTTGCATTTTTTTGTATCAGATGTTGCTGGCTTAATACAGCTGGGTTATTAGTAACTGCATTAAATCATGGCTTTGCAGATCTGTGCTTGGGGATGTACTGTCTTATTTCAAGATAGTCATCAACACATCATGTAACGATTGAAATCATGTATGATCTCAGGTGGCATATAATTATAATATCACCATTATGTCACTGTATGTAAAGACTTTTCAGTGTGGCTGTTTACCAGATTTGTGGACAAAATGTTACTCTTTTGTGCTGTTAATGTAAATCGTTTTTGCACTGTGTATAATTTTTGGGCACTGCTGGATTGTATACTCCTTACTAATGCTCTGATAATATTATAGACATTATTTTGTGGTTATTCTAATAGCTGTTCTCCCCTTATTCTCCCATAGACAGCATTCTTAGATTGATGACTGTCTGGGAGATAAGAAGGAGGATTATTAGAATTGCCATTACTGTTGCATATGCACACTTTGATGGTGAGTTCTTATTATGTTAGGTTTAGGTCATTTTTTATGTTTTTGTGTTCATAATCAGGTTTTTTTTCTGTAATTAGGGCCTCAAATACCGATGCTGTTTGACAATACCAGTATTTTGGTATTCAAGAAAGACAGTACCGGTACACCGGTATTGATATCAATATTTTGTTCAATGACGGTGTTAATGAGAAAATCTTAATCTGACTGGCAGAAGACAGGCAATCAGTAGTTGCAAACAATTACTCTGTAGTGCATCTTTTATTGTACAAATACTTGCCTATACCTCCCTATTGAAGTCATTAATGATGTATCTGTTATTAAGCATTATAGAAGAAAGTTAGTGACTGACCTAAAAAACATATGTTAAGATTGTTATCTCCCAGCGACAAGCGTAGTTTAGAGCACAAAATCCCTTAGCTGTGAATGCTTTTTCTGCTTCTACGGATGTTGTTCTGAAGGTCACTAAGTAGGCCTAGGTAGTCAAACGGTAAGCTTGTGACTGGCGCAAAATGATTGTGACTCTGTGGCCCTTGCTACTTGCAGCCCTTCTCGCTAGGCGGACCGGACATCGGTTAGTGCGGCGACACTGCAACTTTATCCAGTATCCCAAGTTCTCAACTGCCCACGCGTCCTTAGCAGCATGCAGCAAGCATTCTGCCCTCTGAGTACAGCCTACGTGATGCAAGGACAGCGACCCGTAGGCCTACATCATACAGCTGTGGCGCCTACAGTCACTGGCTAAACAAATGGTCACAGATTGTGCAGTGCGTCACGCTGATAACTACTAGAATTGCCGATAGCGAAAACCCCGGTATTGGACAGTGCAATACCGGTATTAATACTAGTGACATTTAGGCCAATATCCCGGTATATCAGTATTCGGTATACTGGTATTGGAGGCCCTATCTGTAATGGTTAAACTTTTTGTTTCATTATTGTAAAAGTTAACTTTCTGTTACATTATTACATGTATGTGCAATCCTGCTTGGAAAGGCTGTCTCTGAAATTCTGAAATGTGAGACGTTGAACCCTACTCACCTGCTGTTAGGATGCATTATCTATCTGTCAATACCAGATGAGCTCTAAACTCAAGAACTAAAAGCCAAGATAAGTCACAGTTGGTGTGAATGTTCCGCAGTGCACATGTCACTTGTGTGCTAATTTGGAGCTCAAACATTGAGTCAGGGTTAGGCTGTAGTGCAGTGAGTGGGTATGCGTAGTTATGCAGACGGCCGCGTATTGTGTCAGCACTGGGCCAACATCTTCACGTTGTCATTTCATCTCAGTGTTGGGTTCTTTGTGCCAAAGTGTTGTATTGAGTGCTACTGTTAGGTGTGAGTGAGTCTTTGTTGATCAGTGCCAAATGCACTTGTTTAGTTTACGCACATCACAGTGATTGGCCCATAGACTTTGGTTCCTAACTGTAGAGAGATTGCTTTATAGCATGTAGTTTATTAATAACCAGCTGTGCCCGGCACGCTTTGTCATTGTACCAGTTTAATGTGGTTACATGGTTTGTATCTTTTGCAGATTCGGTATCTTAACAGCTCAAGTTTGCACATTGTTTATGATGTACAAGTATGCTGTTTTTCTGTTTTACCTATGCCATTCCATACTCATGCTTTCAACCCAAAGTCTTAAGTCACTTAACCAATCAGCAGATTACAGAAGCATCTTTGTGTTTTTGTGTGTTTGTACTGTGCTTTTTAGTGAAGTTGAACTCAGTCTAATGCAGAGTTCTTGATTAATGGGTAGCATTTGTGCCATGCATCACCGTGCAGAGGATATATGCATTTGTTTCTTCAGTGGGACAAAGTAGAAAGAAGCTTGGATCAAAAGGAACCTTGTTTTCTTTTAAGGTCTGAGGGCAGAGCCGTTGTGGGAGTTCCACAGAAGCCAAAGTTGTTGTAGTAGATGACTGTTAGGTTCTCAGAGTTTATTTATTTATTGTGGAGAAAAGTTTTAGTTATGTTAACTTAATCAGTTTAAAATTTTCTACCATTTATTTGTTTCTTTGTAAAGAACGTGAATAATTTTATGGTCACAAAACCAATAGGTTACAAAACACTTAGTAGCTCTAGGCAAGAACTCTGTTATGTACAGTATGTGTGCAATGATGATCATGATTAGTTTTAAAGGCAGTAATTGCTATGAATGTATTGCTGTGAATTATGAGTATATTTACTACATTATATGTGGTCATTTTGTTGGCGTTGAAACACTATTGTGTCACATTTGTTGTGTAATTTTGTCTTTTAGCTTATCATGATTTAATGATATCATGATGCAGCGGTGGTGGCTCAGAGGCTATTTCTGTTACTCAAAATACTCATATGTGGTACAAGGTAGAAGAACTGATTTGCTTGGTGAAAAAAATTTATCAAAGTATTTTTTTGACATTTCGGAATGTTTTTGGTCATATTTGATGAATTTTTTTGGCACAGTACATTCAACCTAATGAAACTGATTTGTTTGCACCGCATAGCGCCATATAAATGAGTTCTGATTGATTGATTGATCGGTCATTGCTTCCAAACACCAGAAAGTCTCGCATAAAATGTATTCTAGCCTTCAGACGAAGATGTCAGATGTTGTTAAACCATGTCTTTTGGTTACGACGTATGCTGTTTGTTGACTGTTTATGTTCGTGAGGCTTTATTTGTCTTAAGTCACAGAGATATGGACGGCTAAATTAAAATATATTTAGTTGATTATAATAGCAACTAATACAGTCTTAGGTCTGTCAGAAGGTGAATTTGGAAGATTTTATATAATTCAGGTACATTTATTGCTAGCCTTTTCCATTGTAATGTCTTTGTCTAGTCTTGTGTGTGTCTGTCCAGTCAGCTTTTTGTAGGTATCTACAGGGTGGTCCAAAAATGGCACCATTTTTGTACATCTTATAATTTTGCCAAATATTAACCAATTTTTAAAATTCTTTACTGTCAGAATCAGGAGACAATTTGTAATAAGATTATCACTACAGATCCCACCACACCCTCAAGTGTGTCACTTCACTAACTTGTGTAATGTCAGTGTCTTAGGAGTAGCAATTGAGAACAAGACAACTTCTGCAACAATATATTTTTAAAAATTAACAAAGGAACAACGTGTTTGTTGTCTTAGTTATTGTCTAAAAAGTCACGTCTCACAGTTTTTACATCAATTGTTTAACGTGTCCGCCTTGCTGCTGCACGACGCATCTAAGAGGCGACGCTACTGATCAGTGTGCGCAATTAATCAAATGCTGCGGCAGTTTGCCCCTCTCAGTGATGATCGCCTGCTTCAGCTGGTTGACTGTCGTGAATGGTTAACATTGATAGACCGTCTGTTGAAGAACATCGCAAACAGCATAATTAACCAGATTTAAGTTCCGGCTGTTTGGGGCCACCTGCCATGTCTGGATCAGTGTTGATCAGTGGTATCGCCGGCTTGAGTGCATGGTCTGACATTTCACAAGGTAGTGTAGCGACATACTTGAGGATTGGTCAGATCTGTAGTTATAGTTTTATTATAAATTGTCTCCTGATTTTGACAGTAAATAAGTTTTGAAAATTGGTTAATATTTGGTGAAATTATAAGGTGTACAAAAAATGGTGCCATTTTTGGCCCACCCTGTAGATCACCGATGACTGTGTTTTTGTTTGTTATGAATTGCCTAGATAAGTAACAGTTATATTTCGTATAAATGTTTATGTAACATAATCCCATTAATGAGATGCCAATAATGTAAGGTTTAACGTGTAGTATTCGTAGTAACATTTGATGGTATATTTAGTGAAAAGAATTTTTTTACGTGTGCTTTCAGTACACTTTGCTTAGTTTGTGTTCAGTGTTTGCTCATTGATGTGTTACAAAGACGTTCTTATTTTGGAACCTGTTTTGCTTCTATTCCATTTCTTCCATATTTTGTTCTTTGTTTTCCTTTGATAATTTGATTCATTTCGATTGTGAATTCTTGTCATTCTGGAATGTTTGTGACAGTGGTGTGCAGTCTGTTGTATTAATTTAGATAATAAATCATGCTGTGTTTAGCTGATATGTGTATAAATTCTGTGGTGATCTCTAGTAATTTTTTAAAACTCTTGTAGAGCACAAACAGAACTGATATTTAATATGGAATCTTCAGGCACATATTACTCTTTGTTTGCAAAATAGTGACAAAAATTATCAATAGCAGTACATCTAGTTTTGGATTTGCCATTTTTGCTTCTGAACTACATCATGTCCAAGTAATTTTGTCATAACTTTGGCAGATGTAGTCATATTTTAATAATATTTGCACTGTTGCATTCTGAGATGAATTATAGAAGAAGCTGGAAATAAAACTTACTGGCTCAGTCTTGGATCCTCAGCGGACTAACAAATGGATAGGCGTAGGGGGTTCCTTTTGCTCCTATTTTTGCTGTATTTTGTCTTTTCTTGCCCTTACACAGACTCTGGAGCTAGCTAGAGATCTGAGTTGGCTCTTGTCAGCTACGATGCAGTGGGGTCTACAGTGAAGTTAAGTCGGAGCACAGGCATAGCCAGGATCTGGATGCAGGGGGACACCGGACACTTGAGGGTTGGGGTGTGGTGCCAACATTTTTCGATTTTTTTGGTACCAAAATAAAGCGTTTTGGTGATTTTTTTTGCACTGTTATGAGTAACTGATTAGGCTTTTAGGGGGGAGATGCCCCTAGTGTCCCCCCTATGGCTACGCTAGTGAGTCGGAGTAAAATTCGGTGCATTTAAGCTTGCTAACAAAGAACCCATCTGCTGATTATAATAGCGGAAACCTGCCACTTAGCGCCGACTAATAAAGCAACAAATTAAAAGGTCTGGTCCCGTTTTTGGTATCGCGCTGCTTACGTTTCGCTATCTCGTTAGTGGTAGTAGGTTGGCATGCATGAGCTAATGACACCACATCACATTATATGCAGCTGTCCGTCATTGCCCGCGCCAGCAACCGGGACCTGTGGTTGAGCATGATCCTACTAACACAACAGGCAATCGCCCCGTAGCGCGTACGCTACTATTGACTTCCCATCCCGCTGAGGGTAGGAGGCTGAGTTAACCTGAGCAATCACACACGCCGCGCTCCACGCAGTAGCTTAGCAGATTACTCAAGGTTGTTCGCAAATGACGCGAAATTAGAACCGCAACCTTAAGGTCTCTAGTTCGATATTCTACCACAGTACCACGTAGGCTAGATTATACTTGCGTCACCACTTGGTAGCGACCCGACCCCGCGTCGAACCCAAGACTGCTTGATCGCACGTCCGACGCCATGACCGTTACGTCACTAATGCAGCCATGCACTGAACAATATGGGTAGGGAGTTCTGAGGTGCGAAATTTCACACCAGTCTCACTTCGCGTTTGTTGTGTCCTCAGGGTAGGCTTAGGTTATGCTGCAAGGCTGTCTGAACTCTGAACAGAATGAAGTAGGCCTACTAGCAAAGTACGTTAAGGCAGAGCGACGTGACTGAACTGAACTGAACTGACGTGGTTTAGTTTTTGACGAACTGACCAATGCGCAAGCAGTAGTGCATTACAGTAGGCATCGTTTAACGGCGTCGACTATACGCACGTAGGCCTACACGTCAACCAATGATCATCGGGCTCGCCCATCGGTCAGTTCGTCAAAAACTAAACCACGCCAGTTCAGATCAGTTTAGTTAGGCCTACGTCCCTCTACACGCGTTTAAGCCGACCGTACTTAGGCCTATTGATCACTAAATTCACTAATATGAAGTCGCATATTAGTTTTCAAATAACATGTAAATCATTGACCTTGAATGACCTTGAAGGGTCATAACGCATTTTGGTATGCCAATTGTCCCGTATTGTAGCTAAACGGTAGGTCGTAGGGAGTCGACGATGGTATCATCAGATAGGGCGTTGGCGAATTTTTATAGGCGGACAATAGTAACCATGTCTTCATCTGCAGCGGTTTGGTCGCAATTTTCAGTGGGAAGTTTTAAGCTGTAAGTGGCAATAACTAGGAAACTGTGAGAGCAGGGCCAAGGTTACTAGTGGCATGCGCCCTTTCAGATAAGATGGCAATCATCGACTTTGGATGACGTTTAAGGTCACTGACAACCAGTACGTTCGGCTATCCTAGCGACAGTTGAACTTCTTGTTAGACTTGCTGAGATGTCACTATAGAGGCCACATGTCGATGTACTGCATGTAGATTGTAGATAACGAGGTTTTTTACTCGCGAAATTAGTCTATCATAGAATTTGACTGTAACTGTTGTATATGGCGCCCGGTGAAAAGAACTATGACGTAATAATCAGGCCATGCCGTGATGCGGCACAGGATGGTCTTGGTGGGGCAACATCAGTTATGTTTCGTTTTTTCGTTTTATCAGTATGGAGAGAACGAATTTGCCAACAAGTCCGGTTATAGCCTACGTCTAGCTTCTATAGGCTAACATCAAATATGAACAAAAACTCGTATCGATAAAAATCGTTTAATTTGCCTGTTTTAAGGTAAGCTGGAACTATAGCTAATAATAGCAAGAATGTTTAAATATTAGTCTACGATAGGCAAAAAGTTTATTTTCAACAATGATCTTATTTTATGCCTTCACAAAATGATACAGGCATATCTCCACAAACAAATTTCTGGCTAAAAATGATATGCTGCTGCACCCCAGACGAATAGGATAATCATCAAAATTATTAACCGACCGTACTTTAGTAATGGTCAAGCTGTTGTCATGGTTGTCGTCCGTCCGTCCGTTCGTCCGTTTGTCTGTCTCTCTGTCCGTCACGTATGTACTGTGGCTCAACGGAGCAAGATAGGGCCTAGGTTGCTACTGATCACGAATAAGAAATCGCATATTGGCTTTCAATTTATCTGCAAATTATCGACCTTGAATGACCTTGAAAGTCACTAACAACCAGTACGGTCGGCTATCCTAGCGACAGCTGGGCGTGCTGCGCCTGCATCCTTCCATATCAGACTTCGCCAATTAATTGTTTTTAATCGTGCATGCGTGTCTACACATTGGGGACCGGGGAGTCGGGAACGTTTTTCTAGATCAAAATACAGTATAAAACATTGCCCGACACTCTTAGGCAATAAAAAAATTTGTCTGGTAGGGCTACTTTGAAACAACACATGTTTATTGTTTACGCGTCCTAAGCTTATGCAGGTTTTTGAGGCGTTGTTGCAAGTTGACCTATCATGAGCTATATCGACTTAATTAACGAAAAGTCGTAGAAAAATGGAAGTGTTCTGCTTCTCGAGTTATGGTCCAATGGCTCGGACATTGTGTTCTCGTTTTGGAACAGGACTAGGGGCTCAGACATTGTCATCAGATTTGTCATCAGATATTTTGTGAGTAAAAATTGCCCCGGTGATTGTATTATCCGTAGCTAACAACAGTCAATTTTTATGGATTAATATCGTATGCGCGTTTTTTTCTATTACAGGAACGGATCAGATGACGCCACAATACTGGTCAAACGTATAACGACTGCGGCTTGGAGAAGTCTAGACAGACGTTGACGTCACAAACTTTCAGTTTCGGTTTTAGTTTGCGATCATATAACCGAGGACAGACGCTGCAGGCAAACTTTGCAATGACGGCGCACTGCCCAGCAGTCAGCGGTGACGCCGACGCCCTGGTGAGATTGCGTCAACCTTACTGGATTCCCTGGAACAGCTGCTGGCCGCCGCCGATCAACCTGCTCGGTGGAACTCCGCGTACCACGGCGCCAGGATGCATCCGCCCGCTGCCGTTGCCCGTCCCGAGCGGCACCCGTCGACACCGCGATCAGGGCTGGAAAACATCTAGGTGTTTTGCAGCAAAGTTTAGAATGTTAGGTTTTTAAAGCTTTACAGATTTTTTGTAAGGTTTTCCAGTTTTAGTG
>Ga0209671_1002078_pt1 | contig 17832 bp, 8 predicted proteins | sample WorMetHERISLAND2_2_FD_187401 | JGI IMG/M metagenome (GOLD analysis project Ga0209671, IMG submission 187401) | Marine gutless worms symbiont microbial communities from Max Planck institute for Marine Microbiology, Germany - Olavius geniculatus... | ecosystem: Host-associated > Annelida >...
TATGTATCCTTATCTTTGTTTTCTTTCTGTTTTCTTGTTATTTTTTTGTTTTATTTTTATGATGAAACATAAACATAGAAGAGAGATTTTAGCCGTTTGAGAAAGAAATTGGTATTAGATTTCGTGTAGGTTACATACACAAAATCACAACGATCGTCAAAACATCACAGTGCTCGGACATACACGTTCATGCATAATTTAGTGTGTATAGTTTGCAGCGTTGGGAAAAGTCAGACAGAAAATGAGTTAAATCAAACTCTCAAATCATGAAGACCAAATGAGTTTAAACTCAAACTCAATTTATTTACTTTGTAGTGAGTTAAATCAAACTCACGAACAAAATGAATTAACTCATAATCTCATTTGTTATCGGTTACAAGTTAATCGAACAGTCAATCAAGCACTCAATCAATGAAGTAAATAAGGTTGTCCTATTATGCTAAAAAGCAGTCAATCAGCAAAAAATCACTGTTCGCTGTTCTACAAAAATATTTCTTAGCCTACTCAGTACTTAGTCATTGTCACTTTAGTCAATCAGTCATGTTCACTTAGAAGTCTTTTGAGTGAACTTGTCTGATTGACTTATCTGTTTCCAATCACTGTTTGTTTCCTACATATGTTTGCTTTCAGCAATGGCAATTTCTAACAATTTGCATCTGAAGTTTGTATGCATCTCAGAGTTTCAATCTGTTTGCCTACGCTGAATATTCTCTCTACTGCAGCTTATAATGGCAATGTTGTATCAAACTGGATGAAAACTGATTTGTGCGTCTTTGTTAACGACCGATCAGCGAGATATGATGACACTTCTGTATGGGCAGCAATAACCGGAAATGAATGGTTCAGTCCAGTCATACTTACCTATTCGACCCCAGTTGGCCGCAAAATTTGTTGAATTGCTGTTTAATAAATTCACAACTCACACAAATACTCAACTCAAACTCACAACTCGCAACAACTGAGTTAACTCGTGAGTTGAAACACATCTGAGTTAACTCATGCCCAACACTGCTAGTTTGTGTCCAAATGTGTTTTGCTGACCCACAATGTGTCAAAATCGACGACCGCTGGGGCTTAACCTCCAAACCTTACTGGTGTGGTTAATGGTTACTGGCCAGAAGCATTTATCAGCAACTCAATAAACTTGGAATTAAAAGTTTATTAATAAGATGTTTGCGAACTATCAGTTAAGTCTTGCATTTGGTCCGTTTGATAAATTTTGCAGATTTACGGGCACTCAAAGAGGTCATTGTTATTTACTAATTTGTCTCTATCCATCCCTTAAAGCCTTTCAGCAATCACTCACTTTTTGTGTGTAGTCTTCTGTGTATAGTCTTCTCGGTTTTGTAAAGTGCATTTTATGTAGCAGACATGTTTGCGGTGGTCTTGTAATAACCATTATTCCGCGATGACTTACTGTGATGTAATTGGCCTTGTAGCCTTTATGTTCGTTAATTTAAACGACTGATTGACCTGGTGAACATTGTGCGTCAGATGGGTCATGAAGGCGGACGACGACGCGTTCGTGAACATGTTCTCACTGATAGCTCGACTCAGCGAGCTAACAGTCGCACCGCCAGCATCAGCATCCTCATTGTCGTCGTCGTCGTCGTCTAATATGTGGATACTATGCAACGTCTGGCGCAACGAGGAGGTAATGTTCATGTAACTGACTGACCGCAAGGCATTCCAACCTGCATTTGTTCAGCTGGCCGCGTAAATTGTGCTCTGCAACATCATGCACAGGATAATTTTTCTGGCTTTTGCAGTTGTAAGTAAGTAAGTAAATCATTTAATGCATAAAACAAACGTGAATGCGAAGTGTAGAAGACAAACGTCTAAAAAGTTGCAGGTCAAAGGCGGAACCTACTCTCTTTCGCTATGGTGTTTACAAATAATTTGAGCAAAACTCACGTGACGTGCTATAGCAGTGGTCCAGCCACTTTAGCAATTAGTGTAGGTTTACAGCAATAAAGATATTAATGCATCTTGAAAGAGTACTTAAATTTGAGGCCACCGTATGGAAGACTCCTTGAATTTAAGATATCGAAAATTAGATTTTTAAAAATGTACGTTGTATGCTAAAATGTCATATGCAGGTTGTCCAGGTCCATCTCCAGCCATTTCGGTGCAATTCAGTCTTCAAATGTGCATGTGTTGCAGCCGGAAATCCCGAAAAATCCACTAAAAACCTATTTTGGGGGTTCAAGGTCATTCAAGGTTATCGACGTTGACACCAATAAAAAGCTTGTCACTATTGCTTGTTATGATAAGCAGCATGTCTGTGCTTATCTGCAACCGTTTTCACGCTACACGAGATAATTGCGATAAAATAACCACTTTTTAGGGGGGTAGCCATCTTTGACGCCCGCCTGCGCCGGCCTCCTTGAACCTAGGGAGTCGGGACTTGGACTGCTGAAAATTTCATATGCAGGTTGTCTTGGTTTAACTCGAGCCATTTTGTTGCAATTCAGTGTTGAAACGTGCGCTGCATCCAAAAATTGCGAAAAATTCACTAAAACCCCCCTTTTTTGGGGGGAGGGTTCAAGGTCGTTCAGTGTCATCGATGTTGATAAATCTAAAAAGCCTGTCACTCGTGCTTGTTATGATGTGCAGCATGTCTGTACCTATCTGCAACTGTTTTCACACTATACGAGCCAATAACGACAAAACAACATTTTTAGGGGGTACCCCTCTTTGACGCCCTCGTTCGAGGGGAACCCCTTCACCCAGGGGCACGAAATTTTGTCACGAAATACTAGAGACCTTGAGGCAGCCAACAGTGAAGATTTCGTGATTTTAGGTGTCGCCGTTTTGATACAGTGCCAGAGTGTGACGGACGCAGTGGCGTATTTAGAGGGGGCACGGTGCGATGGCCCTCCCTTTGGCCCGACCATGAAAATTTTTTACAGGCGACTTTATATGAAAAGGTGCGTTTTTTGCCATTTTCCAGCAAGAATTGCAAAATTCAACAACGTTTGATGGTTTTTTGCGTTTCCAATTTTCAGAAAAATGGGCGAATTTGCGGTTTTCATCGAACATTCAGAAGCAAAAAGTGTTTCAGCTTCAGGGGGGCTTCGCCCCCTGACTCCCGACCAGTGCGATTGTCACTTTCGAATAAAGGCAACTTGCTCGCTTAGCCTACTTACTTATATCACGGCTAGAAAGGCTTAAAATTTTTAATCATTTTTATTGATTTGGTCAACACTGTGCATTGACGTTGTAAGTATGTGGTACGTGGCAGGTGGCGCGCGAAGGCAAGTGGCGTATTGCTAGGACGCAATGGCGCTACACATATTGGCCAACATTCTGTCAGGGACTAGCGTTCATTATGACGACGAACTTCGTTACAGCCGCCAATCGCCTTGTTCGTCACGTTCCACAAATCTGGCTCGATGACGTCAGTACGACGCATATAAATTTACGTATTAAACGTTTATAAAGTTTTTAAAAATTCATAAAAATGCGTTTTTAACGTTTTCATTTCTCCAACGTATTCTTCTGTTTTTAATAACCGTTGAACGGTGGGTGTAAAATGACGTTGATAATATTTGTATTAATTATTACTTTAACTGTTTGGCAAAATACATTTTTTTTGTTTTTCGGTCAAAGATAATCTTGCTGACGTGTTAAGTGTTTATTGTTTAAGTTTCATATTAAAGTTCTGTATACATTTTCTTTCAATAGCAATCTTTTCTTAGTGCTATGTTTTCTGGCTTCTTTCACATATTTTGTGAGAGTATGCCGATGAAAGAGCCATGAAAAGGAAAAAAGTATATGAACCTCGCCAATATTAATCGAATGTAAAGTGATCAAATTTAGTAGGGGTTAACTTGCTGTTTTGTTTTCATGGCGCTTTGTAATGTGTTTATTTAATACCGTTTAATTTTATACTTCGTAGTTTTACGCCTGTTTTTCAGCAGTGTCGCTTTTTCCGTAGTCAACATAGTCATCACTGTTTCATGTATTGTACGCGTATTTTCATTGTTATTGCATTGTTATTGCATTGTTTTGTCGCTGAACTTCACTTCTTATATTTTACTTGTAAAATATGTGTGATTTTGTGCCTTAAACTCTAACGTGCAACGTTTATTTCCTACATTTCTAGGTGTATTTGACCGGAATGGTTCCGCTGGCTATCCAGCCGTCACGACCTCGTCATGTTGACTTCAACGCCTACTACATGCCACGGTCCGACGCCGACTATCCGTATCAACTGCGTCGGTTTGCTGACAGTGCGCTGTGGCATGACGCAATCTTTGCCCACCTGCAGCAGCAGCCCGAGCTACTGATGCACCGGCTGTGGCAATGTGTCGAGGCTAACAATGAGGGAAGGAGACCGCCGTCGTTGGATGATATTGTCGACCAGCCTACGATCCCGTGGACGCGGACCGCAGCTGTTTGGGGTGCCTTACTATTGATATGTGTCTTCCTTGTTTTACGGCGGCTTCGCGTTTTACGATGAAACCCAAATTTTACTTAATACTCTGATTTGTCGCGGAGATTTTTAAACTTACAACGTGATGTATTGGAATTTCTCAAGAAGCAGACCGTAAAGATTTTGCGATCCTAGTTTGCGACGCAGTACAGAAGTGTGACATTCAGACAGACAGACAGACGGACGCCTCTACCATTGCTAAGACTGCTAAGACATCTCCATAGCAAGTTATGCTTACGCCCTGTAGCAACAAGGTGTACAACAGTTCGAAAGTCTACAGAAAATCCTCAGCAAATCAGAGTAGTCGAGTTTGGGCCCAATACATTTGTACGCTGCGACTGCAATACAGAAAGAAAGGTGCTATACATTGTCCATATCTTCATCAAATCTTGATCAGTTTATGTTCGACAAACTTTCATACACGTTTGTATTTTTATAAGTAGGAATCTCGTTTTGGCGTTTTTCAAACTTCTTTGTTAATAAGCGTTTAACTATTAGTGTTAAATTATGGCAATTTGTAATTTCATATACCTACAAAAGTTATCGAATGCAACAATAATGAATTGAAATACTGCGCCAAAGTAACTCTGTTTTAAATTTATATTTACTTTTTTGCGTGTAACTTTGTGTCACTATAATTGCTTTATGTGCAGCGCGTTATGTGAGCTTCAGTTTTACCTTGGTGGAAAGTTGAAATTGCTGAAAGCAGATGTGTGTAGCGCCATGAAATCTAAAGTAAAACATGCAGAGGCACAATCTACGCTCCTCTACGCTCCTATACACTGTGTTTAGAAATAAACACCCACTGACGTTTACTTGTATAGCGGTGACTTCTTGACCGGCAACCGGTCAAATAGCCTGTAGCCGGTCAAAACGAAAAATCGCAGTCGCCACCTAGCGAATGACATTATAGATAGTGTACGCGCTAATGACTAGAATTTACGTTAATATTATGGTGTAGTGTTTGGGCTTGGGATTAGGGTTAGGGTTAGTGTTAGGGTTTGGTTTGGTTAGTGTTTCTTAACGATATATAGGAACAGTAGTGAACGCATTATTAAAAATAGAGTCTGGGTGGTATATTAGAGGTTGCTGCAAGAAATGGCAAAACTTGCCAAGCGGTATCCTGTGATAGTGCTAGCTTGAGGAGCTGCTTGGCCAGACTGTCGACTCGTGAGGATTCTGCCGAGGTCGATCAGTTGCTCCGGTGCCGCCGCGTCCGTGCGCTCGCCGTCGCCGCACGGACACGAACGGCCTTAGCCGGTACCTATGACCACCATTTTGGTGGTAGTACATACCGGCTTAAGGTTGTTCAAGGCGGTGACAGGGCCGGATATTTGACCGGCAGCCGGTCAAATAGCCTATAGACTATTCGACCGGCTGCCGGTCAAATATATGTTCAGCTTTTCACAAAATTTTTAGGGAATGTTTAGGAGGAAGGAAGTACTCCATTGGTGGAAAAGTTAGATATTTTTTTGCTACTGGCGACTTCATGCTGACGTCATATTTCCGAATTTGTAAATTTTGTTTTTTTACTGTTGGAGACAAACATTTGATAAAATGTTTGTGAGTCAGCAAGGGTTATGGAGCCACAAGTTTGTGCAAGATGTTTCTGGACAATAGACAGACATCTGAATATTGATGGAATGAAACTTTTAAATAAAAAAAAATCAACACGACTGACAGCATCAAGTCGTTCAACTGACGGCGGGCAAGTGGTCATCCACGCAGTGTGCAGTGCGCGTCAGGATGCCAACATCACAGACGAATCCAGGAGTTGAGAACAAAGGTGAACTTCTTGGGTAGGGGCCGGTCGCCGGAGCGCAGCCCCGGAATCAAACGCTTTTTGGGGCTTGAAACCCCCCAAAAATGCATATATTTAGTATAAATTTTATTAGTTTTACTGCACAAATTTATAACGCATTGCATATGCAAGGAAAAAAGGGCGACTTTGGCATTTTGGGGGGCATGGCCTTTTTGCCCCCCCCCAAATCCGTTTATGGCTAACATCAACAAAGTTGAGGATCTCAATACCATCAGAGTTCACGTGTACAAATAAGAACCCAGTAAAACATTGTGTCTTTCGGGTCAAAAAAGCGAAAACGGCATTTAAGCGACTGCCTATTAAAAACAATAGGTCTAATATTCCAGAAGTAACGTAGCCTAATTGCACTGACGAATAGGCCTAACAGTAATCATCACTCGCTCAAACAGTAGCAAACTTAGAAATACCAATAATTATTATTATAGCCTACTGGTCAGCACATAGAAATCTGATAAGTCTAATTTAATCCGGGAAGGCGTGCTGACGCGTTTGCAATAAACTGGAAGTCAACGATAATCGATGATAGAGAGAGACCCATACCGGTATACATGTAGCTCGTATCATGTAACAAACAGCTTATCGTCGCATTGCGATATATGACATTGCTGTAGGTCTATGACCTCTGCCTTAATCTCTGCTTGTGTATAGCGCTGTAAGAATATACAAAAGCAGCCATAGGCCTATATTTTCGGAAACTTTCTTTATGAAAATAATCATTTGTCTATTTTAAAGGAATTTTAGAATTTGAACGCTAAAGTAATTTTAAGTTATGCCCGTACTACAAGTACCGCATGTGGTGTTATTTTTTGTTTTCAACAATGCAGTACCTACATTGGTTAGGCCTACTCTTTAGCTCTTAAACATGAAAAAAATTGTCGTTGGTCGACATGTCTAAACTTTGCAATATTCATGATTTTCTGTGCTAGCAAAGTTTTTTTTCTCAAAGACGAGCATGCATACGGCTTTGAAGGAATCAAAAATATGTCAAACGTCCAAAAATACGCGAATGCCGTGCAAGGAAAACAATCGACGATCACAATAATAGCAAAACTGACTACCGTAATTTATAGGTGTGCAATTTGTGATAGCCTAAATTCTAAACCTCATTCGACTAGCGATTATGTAGGCGGCTAGCAGGTCTGACTATAGATTAACTAGATTAACTGATTCGCTTATTAATGGACTAAACAGGGGCATGATTTTCATGCAATAGGAGATACGTCGTGTTAAATTATCCGTTTTCTATACGTTACCGTGATTTTTATGCAGTTTTGGCCCACGAACGTATAGGCGCAGTCCTGGCATTTTAAGCAAAAGTTTACGTCACCAACGAGAAAACCACGCATACCGTAACAGGTGCTTGTGTAATGTAAACTCTGAATGTTTCTTCTGTTGCACGTTGCGCAACTGTTGCGAATAAAAGGAGCTCGGATCAAGGAAGGATGCATGCGTCAGGCCAATCATCAGCTACATCAATTGCAGCTGCAACAGCAGCAGCAGCTAAGCAGCAGCTGCTAGCCTAGCAGCAGCAGCAGCTATGTTTATCTACTATATATTACGTTCGGTCGTCGATCACGAGCCACAGCAACTGCGAGGAGGTCAGCTGCTGTAGCGACTAAACCCAATGATTGACAGATGGCCAGGCGAGCGAGCAGTCTGGCTGCAGGGGGCCAGCAACTGAGTGCCGCCGCTGGAGAGCAAAGCTTATAGAACTGCCGCGGACGAATTAGTCAAGCAAAGTGCTTGATCACTGAAAACTGAACTAAACGTAGCTCAGCCGAACTTGCACAAACTAGATAGGCTACACGTGCATCTCTTGCGTAAAGTCTATGGTGCAGCAACGGCTGCAGTCTTGAGTATAGGCGGCAGGAACAGTAACAGCAACAGTAACACCCTGATAGATGGAGACTGCAGAGGCGTTAACTGGCGAAACGTCGTCAGCATCTTCCACGACGTCGACGACAACGACTGCAGCAGTGATAACAACATCAGCAGCCGAATCCACTCCAGCTACGACTACGACTAACAGCTCGGGCGAACCAGTCGTCGTCCAGAATACCTCAGTCAGGTCGCTGTTACTGCTGTTACACGCGTGCGATGACTACGGTATAAGCTTAGGTTATGTACAGTAGAAGGCATGAAGCACGTGTAGCCAGTCTCTTTTTCTGTCTTCATCCCTGTGTGTGTGTGGTATACTTTTTGCCGAAGGAAGACGATAGGCCTACCGAATAACCATTTTTCTGTTTGTCTGCAAGATTGGCTATGAAGATGTGAACGATTTTGGATGAAATTTTTCATTGTTTTTGGGACATGTGAAACTACATACAAAGTTGTTAGGGGTCAAAATTTTTTAAAACTTATTTTCTTCAGCAATTTCCATTATTTTTACGCACGACATCACATTACTGCTAACGAAGTAAAGTTTAAAAATTAGGTCTGCTCAAGTTTTGTTAGAATAAGAGCTATTTTGAGATACTGTTGGTCTATAAAATACGTCATTCATCAAGTTTGCGGGACTTTTGCGCGTGTCGCATTAAGCTATTGTAGATGCTGTGTTTTCTGTAAACCAGCAGCCTAAAAAATTTGAACTTAGGCCTATACTGCTTTTCCACTTTCTATAGCTAATGGTGGATTCGTGGGGTTCTCGCGCTTAGCACACATAGGCTTACAATGAGGAATAATTGTGTGGCGTTAGACAACTGCGCGGAGATATAAAGTTTGCAGCCAAAAGAGTATGCTTGCCATGAGTCATTGTCTTATAATCTCGACTGGTTCGGCTGATTGGCACGAACAAATGGCACGTATACATAACCATTGCCAGCAGACAACTGGACCGAAGATGCAGCATGCCCTGTCTGTTTAACACTAAGCTTTCAAGGCGTAACGTACACAGTCTGCATGCACTTTTTTCGAGCTGATGGGACTCAACGCGCCCAAGGCGCCGAGAGTGAAACGCTAAGGGACGAAAAGATCGAGGGATCGTAAGCTTTCTATGCAGTGGGATCCGGGGCGGAGCCTTGGCCGGAAACGAGTTTTAGTGCATTATGCGCTTAAGAAACGCATGACGTGCATTACAGTTTGGTATTTTTGTGAGTTGCGACTGTGACATTTAAATCTCGCACAGCACGTGCGGAGGCCAAGGCGATACGTTTTATGTTCTAAATGAGTTTTTACCTTTAACCACTAAGAGATAACAGCTTTATATTTAAGTTTTTTGTATTCGCCAGGTGGTAGCACCATTTTAGCAGGAGATTAAGATATCTGATCGCTTCCGATTACAAAATCGACCGGGCTGTGCGTGGCTTGTAGGGTGACGGAGTCGGTGAAGAGTCGCATCGAGACGAACAAGACCATCATCCAGCGTACGACCAACACGAACGCCGTGCAGGTGAACCGGTACGACGCCCAGGGCAACCTCAAGTCATCGGACATCGACACCAGCTCGTGGGAGGACCGAAACACTCAGAGCTATACCTGGTCTAAGCGTGAAGAACCCCCGCCAGAGGCACTCGCGCCACCCCCGACCGACCCGCGCTTTGAACAGTTCTTTGCATCGGCCGACCAGCCGCATCAGCAGCCGAGAACAACAGATGGTTCTCAGTCGTCCTCTGCACTCGTACTGACGACGGCAGAACGTCGAGATGTGCCGGCTGTCTCGTGGTCTGGTACCACCGCCAGTCATCAGGTTCGACCACCAGCGTCATAGCTTATAACAGTGAAGGAGGCACGCAAAAAGTTGTAATTTTTTACAGACAGCTGCACATTTCCGACAGAAATTATGAACGCTTAAAATTTTAAATTTCTTTCACAAATTTGTCGATAATTTATGGATTTTAACCCAAATTCTGTACTCCTGGAAGAAAACATTTCGAATAGAAGGACGTTATCCGACAGACTAAAATGTAGGAAAGAGGGGAAATTGTCCCTGCTTCTTCTGCCAAGAAACCACTAGGTACAGCATGCAACAGTCGTGTGATACTTCGCACGGTAGTGCAGCAACATATTTGAGGTAATATAGTGAGCTTTTTTCTACAAACGTCGCTGTAGAAAAATTGCAGAAAAAATTGATCAATATTTGGTAGCGAGATTATCATAAAGATACGAGTATAAGCGGTCCCTGCCGAGACACAGTGTATAGCATAATGTTAGCAAAGTGCGTTTGCTGGTTATGTTACAAGGTGGACGACTTGGAGGGCAGCGAGCAGCACATGACGACGAAGATGGACGGCTCGCAGTGGTCACGTAGTGGCGAGTCCGTCTGGATCAGCTCTGGGCCAGTCTCCCCCTCCTCGTCCTCGCCTTCCAAGACTCGTCCTGCCATCGACGGTCAGCCATCACCCGCCGGCGAGACCAATACCGCTACCGGGTACGCCAGCAAGTTTGGATTAAGTAAACAAGTAAACATTTAAACAGTTCTCTTACCGTCCAGCTCAGTTGGCTTAATCTGCTGCAATTTTCCAAAGTTAGCTATCACCAAAGATTTGTTTTGCAGACGATTGTTATAAATTTTTCTTAAAATTGAATCAGCAAGAAACCGAAAGGCCCGTCTTTGAACGACATTAACAGTTTATTTTTAGGCCGAGTCTCTTCCTCAATCTTACTTAACTAGACCTACTGGTTGTTCTGCGTGTATCTTCGTCTTTTGTAAACTTTAAAGATGTTCATAGTTTAAACAGACGCCTTCTTTGTGAACTTTGTCACGGGACGCTTTACAAAATGTACGAGTACTTTCTGTTTTATTCAATGATTAATCATAAATTATAATCCATTTCTGGTTGCAGCGCTGCTGGCGGTGACACGCCAGTATCTGCCGGCGAGCTGTCAGTAGAGGAGAGAAGACGACGGCGCGCTCAACAGAACCGAACCCGCAAAGCCGCTACTGCCGTGGCTGCAGTCAATTCCACTGCACCGTCATCCCAGCGAACCAGGCCCTCACCGACCAAACCCTGACGTCACGTTCACATCTCAAGCCATGACTGTATACTCAGCGAACAAACTCAGCTCAGCTGAAGTGCACTGTTACTTCAGTTCGCTTCAAAGGCGTTAGGCCTAAGTTGGTGCCTCCGGCTGTTGCAGTCCGGCGAAAGTGTAGAGAAGACGGGAGATCAGAGGAAATACTTAATTTTTAATTTTTTTTATCTTATGACATGTTGTGTACTATAATAACAGCTCATATAAACGAAGTCAGACAGTCACTGAATAATATCTATCCGAGCTACAGTAGCAAGCACCAAAGTAATTTGGTAAAAAGCGAAATCGACTTACCGAGTTTGATGGTATTTTTTCTTTCGCGTTGTTCTTCACAGTCGATTTGTGGTTACGTCATTTCACCGTTGCTCCTGGTGCAGCTGTTTAGAGTGTTTTCATTCCTACGTTGTTACTTATTTGCTGGTTTTTATCCCGAACGTGTGCGTGTGTGTGTGCTTGCACTGTGTGGGTGTGAACTGGTGATCTTGTAACGATCGAAGTTGACAGTGTATGAAAAAGACTTAAAATAGGTCGTAATTAAAATAATATCCGTCATACGTGCTGCGAGTTTTTCTCACTCGCACACTTGCCAAATGGTGACCGATTTTCGTAATTCATCTACCGGCAACGTGTCCGAAAATTAAGCTATGCAATAAAATGATAATTAGCGATTCCACCGTAATGGAATCGTGTCGGTAAACTAAATGTGAAATTTAAATGCCAGCAAAGCTTTGGCGCTAAACCATTCAAAGCAATTTAAACATTTACTTAGAAGAAGACGTTCTTAACTTATAAATAAATCAAGTCATTGTCGTTTATATCGCAATAGGCGCCACGTTTGGTGTTTAAACCAATTATCTGTGGCCAGCTCACAGGCTGATAGCTCACAATGATTTTCAGACATTTATTTTTTCAATGTTGCTGCCACTAGCAACACTGGTAGAAGCATTTGTCACTTTTACTCACTACCGTTTCCTTTGGAATGAGGAAGGAAAAGGGGAAATGTCTAGTTTGGTTTATTGCATCTTATTGTGACGGCGATTTTTGTTTTTTTAGTCGTAATTATGTTTATTGACAATGTTAGTGTGCTTCACTCTTGTGTTGTGTGAAAATATGGACGAACGACTAGGCTTATTTTACGTATTTTTACAATAAATGACAATTGTTATCTTTTACTCTAAGTAAGTCAGCAACATGGACCCAAAGCAAGCAGTTTCTATGTGAGTATACTGAGTAGGCCTAGTCCCCTACGGCGTATATTGTGGCATTACGCAAGAGGCCATCGTTAACGCTAATTTGTAAGAAGAAATATTTTAGGCTGCATCCAATCTAATGTAGGTAACCTACTCCTCGCACATTATTTACTCATAGCGGAAAAAACAAGACCCAAAACCCAGCCCTCGAACCACGAAGTAAATTGGACAGCCTATTGCTGAGATATATGACCATTTGAAATTTTCCAGGAATCGTGGTCGGGCGTCAGTCAGTCGTCGCTTCTCAATATTTATTACACTAATGTCATAGAGGCCTGTTTCTCTTCGCTACGTCAGGAACGGAGCAAAACTTGTAGAACTTTGAGGCGTTTTGTAGCCTGCCGCAAGACCTCGTTGCCAACGCGCCCTAAATGTTGCAGGCATTGCGTACATCTGTTTGTAGGTAGGCCTGTATACGCTTCTACTGACGTGTCTTGGTAGTTGCGTTGCTGCTGCTTCTGCGGCTGTTGCTTAACTACGTCCGCTTTTATCGACGAATAATTACAAACCAGCGTGGGTTTACTGAACATCCCAGCACGCCGAAGAGTGCGTGAAACCGGCATCTGGAAAGACTGGAATTGGATTCAAAAGATGTTTTCCGCTGAATTCCAGTTGACTATCTACAATATACCATTTTCTATCTTCTTCGGCTTGGTAGGCTGCCCTGATGACCGTCAGCCGATCTTCGCTTCAGTAAGAGACTGATTTTAGCGACAGCTCTAACACAAACATGTTTTATCCAGTGTTTGTCAAAACGATTTTTAAAGCTGTTGACCGATGCAGCATTGACGATACACTTGGTAGTCCGTTCCAGTAATTCACAATTATCTCGCTGAAATAGTCGTGTCTATCTAGCTAGGACTCTCCATCCGTCCCTTACAACGGTGAACTGCTTGTATGAAACGGCTAACGCTTTGCCGAGACGAGTGTTGTCGTGCGTTGCATGCATTACCTTTGTTACATGACTTAGGCCTATTCCGCGCCCTTGTCTGGCGTTTCCATTTCCGCAACATCGCGCGAATCGACTGCTACGAAATGTGATACATCTAAAACCGCAAAAAGTACGCTGTGAACAGTGTGGAAATGTTGAACGGGATCGGTACATTTGCTGCACGGAGCTTACTAGAGGCAATCATAAGCCGACAACGAATTGTAGAGATAAATCATTTCCGACTACATAACATACAAAATAACTGAACCATCGCCAGCAAGGGTGTAGTGCTAAAAGTTCTCCTTCTGTTAACAAAAAATAACCTGTTAAAAAAATTTTGTCCGTAAATGTTTTTCCAAAATACCAAAATTTTGGGTTGTAAATTCGCAATTTTTAAGACAATAGGTAAGATTAAACTTTTGAACATTCGTAATTTCTTCCGTCTCGTCTGTCGAAAAATTGCAACTTAATTCCAGTATCACTTTTTTCAACTAAAAACGCCGCTGACCGAAACTACAAGTTACTATAACCTAGACTGAGTTTCAGCAAGTAGAAAACTGAAACTGTGTGTTTTGGTGATTTTTGGCAAAAATACTGGGATGCGCCCGTAGCCTACTGGTAAAAAGGGGACGCCATCGCCCCTTCCCGCATTTTCGACCTACTTCACCCTACACCCCTAGCTGTGAGTGAGCTAAGGACAACAGTTGTAGAAATGCGCATGATGTCACTTTCTGCAGTCTCACGACAGTCAAACAACCTGAAGTTGACAACACGACAATGTAAACGTCCACAGTTCTCTAAAGTAGGGTGCTTTCGCACATGACGTGATGGCATAAGTGAGTGAGTGAACCACGATGTCGTGCGATGTCGTACGATATATTTTACAATTGCTGCAGGTTTTAGGCATTCAACTGTCCTCGGAAACGACGACATTGTCGCTAAGTTATTTCTCTGTTAACACGCTAACTCGTGAACCGTTGCACTTAGCATAATAAACATTTTGCACAAACATAAATCACCTCTCTTGACAACCTTCAAGAGGTCATAGATCAAAGGTCAAAGGTCAAGCCCACACGGATTTTTTTGTTTGTTTTCTGTGTGCATGATACTGAGGGTACCAGCGGGCAGTACTTAGCTTTGAGTAAGATTTGACAGTTTTGCTTTTCTTATGTTAGGCCTATCTCATCGCACCATGTGCGAGCACCCTTACACAACACTGAACTGACAGATCTACGAATGCCATGCGATCATTTAGCAGTTACGCTATGCATCAGTGGATATGTATTTTAGGATATCGGAATGCATGAACCGATGACACCGCAGCACATTATGCAGCCATCCACAGTCCGCGCTAGCAAACAGTCGTACTCGAAGTGCAGCACGCCGACATACCACCACCCCAGCAGTTACGCTGAGCCTTCAGTCCATACAAACCATTAGCCTATTAAACAAATCCACAGAAACAAGTTATGCTTTCGAGTATCACCAACCACTTGCTGGTTTTGTAGATAAAACAGTCGTCGCAGTTCACTTGCGTTTTGACGGTTTTTTGTTAATGACAATAGAGAAAATAGGCTTAAATAGTAGTTCTGCAATACCAGGTGGTGGAGGCTTAAATCGCATGCTTCTAAAAAGGTAAAGAGACCGTGCCCCATATGAGGCTTAGACAGGATGTAGACAAGATGTTCATCTCCCAGTCGTGGCCGTTGAGCCCGTAAGTAGATAGACCACCACGTCCGTGACGCATTTTCCAGTGTGACACCAAAGTGCCAGACCTACGGTTAACTTTCCGGCTGCAGAGCGTCACCGCTCTTTGGCCGGTATTATATTTGATGACAGAGGCACATGGGGGTCCTTACTTTATAGCGGACCAGCTGGGATTTGAACTTACGACCAGTCGATCGCGAATCTGATACCCTAACCGCTGACTGACCCAACTTCCTTTTTTTAAAATAAACACTATAAATAAAAATCGTTGCGTTTATAGCTGCATCATTTTCCCTCTTTGCTGCGTTGCCGGAAACAGAATGATGACGTCACTGGGATCGGAAGCGGAAGTCGATCGGCTCAGCAGGTGTCTATCGACTGTGACTTCTCGTGTATGGACTTGAGTAGAGTGCGTCGTTTCTTGACTCGTAGCGACATCTGACGACAGCGCTGAAACTGACCTCCGCTACTGACGCTGCTTATCGTCGGCGAAACTTCCGCTTCCTGTCGATGAAGATGATCCTCCGCGCTGCCGAATTCACGATGTATGCTCAGCTACAGCACACCGAAACCTCTTAGCCACACAGTAATCGCTAGCCTTGCGATATCAAACTAGAGAAAAATATGTCGGCTCACTGTCAGCATGATATGCGGCCGTCCGCTTGCTGTGCACACGTAGCACGTTTACGTCGCCTACGTCGTATGCACATGCAATAAATAAATAAAGCCGAGTTTACGCAGGTCGCGCTGCCGCGAGATATGAGCACTGAGCAACATGGGGACATGAAATCAGGCATCTGGCGATCCAAAAACGCAACCATTTTGCAAACTCGGTGTTCTAGTGCAATGTCTTGCTCGAACATGTGAAATTCCAACTATCCCCACAGACACGTAAATGCGATCGCTTTTCACGTTATATTGTGGCTGCAACTGTAAAACTTCAAAAGTTTGTCATCAGCAAACCAAATTTTTCGCCATCGGTGCAGAGTAGCGATAGACAGCACCAGTTGAGACTATCAAGCTTGTACCCTTGACACATTATGATGTCAGCATTACGTCACGACTAACAAAGAATATTTAATCAAACGCCATATTTTGTTGCAATATTTTGAATTAGTATTTCTTCAGCTACAACTGGTAAAAATTTTGTGTAAATTGATCATCATTTAAGTGAATTGTGAGAAAAACAAAAAGAGATCCCGTTTTTATGAAACACTGTGTAAACTGAAAATTGGCATGTACACTAGTTACTTAACTTAACTAAAACCTTGAGAAACCAACTACACTAATTTTGTTTTTTTAAGTTTTTTTTGATTTCGAGTTAGATAATGGTATGAGACAGAAAGACGGACAAACGGACTGGTGTGATGACGAGCAAAACCCGTAATGCCGCATATTAGGACGGCCGCATAACAGTACGTCGCATGTTATTTTAACCATAATATTTTATCGAAATAAAAGTTAATATTAAATAACAAAAGACTTTTTTAACAGAATAGAAGCATTTAGAATAAAAAAAATTATAATTAGTATAATAACACGAATAACAATAACACCTCCTCGTTGGCGAGCCGGCGGCGCTGATTGGTGACATTTTGTCGTGGGCGTGGCGGGACGGCTTCGTGCGTCACGTAACCGATGACGCTGGCCGCTGATTGGTCGGCGGCGGAAGAGGAAGTGGAATGGCAGACTGGGTCGGAGATGCGTCGTGGCTGAGTGGAGCTGTCGTCAGACGGGCGAAGGTCTGTCTCACCGGCGTCTGACGATGAACTGCGTATTCGACGTGTGCCGTGAGTCTGACCGTCAGCGTCAACCTTCACCCACGTATTATACAAAATGGTCAAAAGTTAAAGAAATGTGTACAGCTTTTCATGGAAACCAATCTAAGAGCTAAGTATCGTCACCTGCCAAATGGGATCACACACTGTCACCTGCTACTCGATATAAGTGAACGAGCCCGGCCTCTCATCAACTCCAGCAAAGCAAACAGGAATCGATTTATCTACCCAGAAGAAATGGTAGGCGAAGTTGACTGTATCTTAGTTATATATCGAGATGGTTTACCTGTCCGCAGACAGTTATCCATTTAGTAGTAACCACATGATAGCGACTCGACACAATCGTCACGCAACCAAGCCACTGACAACCAGGGTCGAAGTGGGACGGTATGGACCGGTATGGCATACCGGCACTTTTTTTCTTAGAAAAGACGTATACCAGTAAGCATTGCAGGCATTTTTCTGACATTTAGGCAACTGGTCGTCGATGTTGTCATCAATCAGTGACCAAATTAGCGATAGCTTCTTCATTTACCTATCATTTTTGGTTCCGATTTGCATTTATTCTTTAAATCGGACTTGAAAGTTGAAGGGAAAAGGGGAGGAAGGGAAAGCTACCATACCGGCACTTATTTTTCCCACTTTGAACTCTGCCGACAACTGTATAGTAGCGGCACGTAGAATGATATTCCGTCAGAACCAAAGTCGTTAAGGTTACATGGAGTCGGGTCAGCGTTAGGATTTTTCTGCATTTATTAGCATGAACCTAAATCTAGAACCAAATTCACAACAGTTCGTAAGTCGAAGTTGCACGAGAATAATTATGAAATAATTACACTTACAAAAAAAGTCAAAAATGAATGCAAGTTATAGAAAAATTGCAAGAAAAGTACTCAGGGAAAAGCTTTCTGCCTAGCCAGCTTACTGACTTGAAA
>Ga0209671_1002079_pt1 | contig 17831 bp, 10 predicted proteins | sample WorMetHERISLAND2_2_FD_187401 | JGI IMG/M metagenome (GOLD analysis project Ga0209671, IMG submission 187401) | Marine gutless worms symbiont microbial communities from Max Planck institute for Marine Microbiology, Germany - Olavius geniculatus... | ecosystem: Host-associated > Annelida >...
AGAGTAAACATCTTTCATCCGACGTTCGATGACTAGAATAACGATCGTGTAGACCGATATACGTAAAAACTTGACTTGAACCAGTTAAAATCAAATAAAATCCACGGAAATTTAAAATAAACAAACGACTGCCATGACTAACGTAACGTGGCAGCACCATATTCGGTTTGGCAGTGGTTTCCCTTATGCTCCACTGAAAGCAATGTTAACAAAAATTTCAAAGAGATCCAGAATCCAGGATTCCTTTCGGATCACCCCCAAAATTGAATCACTGGTAGTTTGTGCCATTCCCGACATACGCTCATAATTTCAGAAAGATCCGTCCATAACTTTTTGAGTTATCTTGCTGACACACAGACAGACAGACAGACAGACAAACAAACAAAGTCTGGCAAAAACATAACCTCCTTTGCGGAGGTAAATATCAAAAGATATAATAGATAATTTAATAAATGGATGAATAAAGCAAGTAAATGAAACACTGTTGGGGCAAGCAAACAAGTGAGTAACCAAACGAGTGAGAAAATAAAGAAACAAATTAATCATGTGGTTGAATAAATCCATAAATAAACGAATAAACAACTGACTGAATGAACAGAAAATGCACGTTGAAAAACGACACAATAAACAAATGATGAAAAGTTGAATGAATGCATAGTAAAATGGACAGATGGACAAATGGATGAAAAGATAAAAGAATAAATGAATGTACACACACCTGGCAACCATCTGCAGAAAGTCACGGATCTCATTGTCTGCAGTGTCACTGAAGTCATGCAGCACTTCATACGCTGACAACTCCTGCCAGTAGTTATATACACTAACATATATCAGTTATATTACATGCAATACGATGCACAATAAACGACGGCACCAGTACACAACATGTAGCTAATGATAATTTCATCATCAGCTTTCCACGATTCAGTTCGCAAAATTCCGTGGCTCACTGCAGCAAAATTGTCTAATTTCCGTGGCTTATCGCGGCCTTCTGTTTGTGCGTAAACTAAGCTCTGTTCTGTTAAACTCTATTCTGTAAAAAACTTCACTTCTGGAAGCTGGCATGGTGCTCAGTTATGCTAGCAACAGAAAAAAATAACTATCTTTTTTCTTTCTTCTCAAAAGTGCAATTTGTCAGTTAGTCGCATTGTGTTTATTTATGTTTGTGCTGTACTACAATGGTAATTATTAGCAGAGACTAGAGATGCAGTTCTAGGCAGTTCAGTTTGATTTTTGTCTGTAATAGAGTTAGTCTAATTACGTTATCAAGCCGATGATCACACTGGTCATCGATCATTTCTCAACTTCTGCCAAATTCCACGAAATTCCATGACAATATCAAAATTCCAGAGAAAAGGGTAGATTCCCCGGCCTGGCTCAAAATTCTACAGCCCGCCGAAAACTGTGGGCACCAATCATCAGCCACGTCGTTAAGTATTAAGTTGGTCAGTCTAGCCTTCCCAGGAAATTTTTACCAAATCCGCCTAAAACTTTTTGCATAATTGTGCTACCAAACAGAAAGATAAATACAAGATGCGGGTATTGCATGACCTCTAACAACTCATTTCTGCAAACCATATTATTTCTAGTATCCACTGCAATTATTACTACTACTGCTATATAACACGATTGCTACTACAACACCATGTCACAAAAAATTAACAGTTTTCTGACAGTAACTTCAAAAACTTTAAATTGATTTTTACAATTTTTGGCACAAATTATCACAATGACACATTTTACTAAATAATATCCAAAACTTGTTTTCAAAATTTACTATAACTAAATACTGTTTTTATCAAAAAACGTCATCAAAAATGTCATTTTTGCATGAATTTGGCCTCTAATTGAGCCCTTGCAGTAGAAATTTAGTTCTTGAAAAAATTACAACAAAAAACGTGACAGATTTGAGGCATAGAAGTAAAATACCGTCTGCCAGAATTTCTAACCTTTCTCTTGGAAGGTGTAGCAATGGCCTGAGAGCCAGTGTGAGTGGGTGGATGAACACCCCTGTGACAGCTACTTGCAGTAGGAACAGTGGTCCTCAAGTGGTCCTGAGCTTCCTGTTCCCTTGCATGCTGCTGCCTCTTCCGCTCCAGGCTTTGCATCAGGTCCTGCACTGAAAACGGATCCTGAAGCTCTTCCACGTCATGGACTCTCGACACCTCTGAGGACTGCGCCACTACGTCCGGTAGAGGAGCTGAGGGTCTGTGTTCCCCTCGGTCCAGCCGTCCTTGGGCTGAACTCACCATTGACGCCTGCAGCCCCTCGCTGCCTCCACTGCCCCCGGATTTCAGGAAGAGCTCGTCAGATTCAAAGCGTTGCTCGGACGCCCAAGGTCTGCTGTCCACAACGCTGTAGAGTGGATCGAAATCCGCCAGATCCATGTACATTGGATCAAGCCACGCTGGTGATCCACCAGCGTCCGGATCGGTGGAAAAATCCATCAGATCTACCAATCCACTGCCACTAGCTTCGGGGACAGATCCCGGCAAGATATTCCGATCAGGTATTTCCGAAACCCCCGCCAAACTGGTTGGGACATTTCCCGAGGAACTGGGCAGCCAGGAGTTGGGAAATCCCGAACCAGATGGCGAAACGAGGTCGTTTGTCACCCAAGGCATGAAACCCAGTACAGCCGGATATCCTCCCGTTGTAACCAGATCATTTCCGCCAATACACGGTGATGCTAGAGGCCAATGAAACGCTGAATCAATAGGGTACGGGGGAATGGGACTGTTTCTGTAAGATGGCACTTTCGGCTCAGCGGCCACGGGCGGCCTCGGAAAACTCTGCGGAACTGGATCGGAAACAGTCTTGGAGACCGAGAATTTGGCAGCGGTGGGCAGCTGCGTCAAATGATGTGGCATGAACGGATCCAGCGACTTCAAGTCGAAACTGTCAACCTGCTCGAACTTGTTCACCGGCGGTGAAAGACAAATAAGGGGAGCGTCGAGGGATGATGATGTGCACTGTGCCGAACGTTCGTCTGTGGCGGGAATGTTGAAGGATTCCAGGTTTGTCCGGTGGAATGGTGGCGATAGCGACTGGCTGCGATTGGCCACTGAAGCATCGTGGGGCCTCATGGGAATTTGCTGGCGGTTCCGCTGCACTGGACGGGGTGGAGACGGTATTCTCACAGGATCGGTCCGCAAGCGACTTCTGGCATTGGGCGGTATGGCTGGCAAAGGGGGAGGAACCACCTCTGCTACTCCAGATGGTATTCCGACACCGGAAACCCCGCCCACCGCCACAACACCTTGGGATGGTCGCCCAGAATGCGGACGTGGCCTTGCTATCTGCGATGTGACCCCACCCTTAGTCCCCAAGCCATCGACGCACGCCAACCCACTGTCGATCCCCGCCCCACCGACGAGCTCCGGCAGTGAACTGGACTCTTGGAGAGTCACCACGGCCCTCAGGATCGGGTCGGAAGATTTTCCACAGGTGAGGGTTAGTTCATGGTTGAGCCGATCACGACGTTCCTGCTCCTCCTGTGTACAGTTACACTTACGCCTACAGTTAACGGACCAACAAGCACTAACTACTCATTAATACCTCATAGGCACAACGCACTTTTTTCTACGAGAATCTCACTTCCACAGCTTGCTAGTTCTTACAAATATTGTAAGACACAGATGTAAGTATTTTACGAGAATTCTATGTCAGGTTGTAAGATGCTAAAATTTCCCAGGTTAAACTTGCCTAGTCTCAGGATGATGCAACACCACACAAGCATAAATGAGCACAGTTAGCAAAACATAAGAAAGAATAATCTTGCTGACAATATCTCATAGAAGCTCGCAAGTTCTAAAGTGTGAGACACGCATCCTATGCTAGCAGAGCAGAAGAATCTTGTCTAAAAAGCAGATTTGAAAAAAGAAATAAATCTCCATATAGCACGTTGCAACCCTCGTGTCCACTGAAGTGAACCTCTGAACCTTCCCACTGAAAATGCATTATGGGAGCAACAGAGAACACCATATTTTCACCCCCCCCCCGGAAACTCGATCTTGGTTTTTGGGCCCCGTATTACAGGGTAAAATGTCATCAAAATTGAAATACAACTGCAAGTGTAGGAGTGCGTACAGATCGTGAGACAGACAGACAGACAGACTAAAAGATGCAACTGATTACATAATCTGAACGAATGATCATTTATTTGCGTTGCAGCCGAAAAGCTGAATTGCGACAATAAATACAATGCAACACATAAATCAAATGGCCCTAAAATGTCACATAAAATGTGGTCAACGATCACAACATAAAATGGTAGTAGATAAAGCGTTACTGAGACCTAAATATTTCGAAATTTTTCTGTCCCATGATACGCTACAGCAATGGGACAAGTTTCAATGAGAAGCCCTTTACCTGTGCGGTCACGAGGCTCAACATCTTAACTTCACGAACAATTTCATCATCGTCGTCATCCAGTACATCAGACATGGCAGGATACAAGCCTGCACCTGGCGTCGGCTTGTCGAATGACATCATCTGCTATCACTCTAGTGAGTGACACTTAATGGATCACATCTCTGAAATGTACAACACAAGATATTCACTCATTATACTAGCAACTACTGTGAATATGAAAGATATGGTTATGTGCTAATCCATAATGAAATACTGCATAGCTGCCAGGGTTTGAAAAACAAAATGCATCAGATCAATCATCAATTTCCCTCCTCCTACTTTATCTCTTCCCCTCTTCTCTCCTGTCCTTTTCTTTTCCCATTTTCCCCTTTCCCCATCCCTTTCCCCCTGTCCATGACTCTTTGTCCCTTACCCCAAAATCCAATGGTCTGGAGAACGCTGTAAGTGAGCTCCAAACGAGATATGGAGCAGAACCACCCAGGCATTTTTGTAAATTCTAAGTTCCAAAGTTGCAACTAATGAAAACAGTTTTCTGTCACTTCCGTACAAAACTGCAACAGACACCAAAATGAAATGTGTGAAACAAAAGCTCAGCGGGCGGAAAAGCAAGAGGAGTTGACTGAATGAGATTCACGTGAGATGCGGAGACTTGGCAGAGCTGAAGCTGGGAGAATGAAGCATGATAGAGAAAGAACAAAGGAAACTAGAAAAGCAGTCGTAGCCCGCATACCTCCGCCAAGGGCTTGTCAGATTGGAATGTAGATTTCACCTACGCATTTCAAACTATAATTGCATTTTCCACAGTGACCTAGTTCTACGTGACCTAAAAAACTGTGATTGGATACACTGCCACTTTGCCAGCGGTTCCCGTATGCCCGCTTTAACGCAATGTTAACGAAAATTTCAAAGTGATCCAGAATCCAAGATTCCTGCCGGATCACCCCCAAAATTGAATCACCTGTAGCTTATGCCATGCTCGGCATACATTCAAAATTTCAAAAAGATCCGTCCATAACTTTTTGCGTTATCTTGTACACACACACACACACACACAAACAAACAAAAACTGGCAAAAACATAACCTCCTTGGCGGAGGTAATGATAAACATCACAGATGACTTGTTAGGCCATAAGACATACTAATGTGCAGAAAGCAATTGAAAAGGAGTGTACTGTAGGGTGAATAAAAGATTGATGTTATGCACACAGCCAGCTATACGTATATAAAATGACAACGACGTACACGACCGACCGTAAACAAATTTTTAAATTTCCATACACACGGCCGAGTATGATTGCAGTATTTTTTACCACCTAGAATCTAAAATGTTCATTTTGTCTTACATCTGTAGACTTTCCTGTGAGACCGCCAAAGGTTACTTTGATCTGTACTAAAAATCTGTCAAAGCTGGAATGCAGCTTCAAACTTTTAACAACAGCTTTCTGAAACGTGTATTCATTTCTGACTTGACATCAGAGGGCACAGATAGCTACATTAGGTCATATGCCTGATAACCGCAGGATGTCATGGGACTCCATGAAAAGATTGCAAAATGGAACGCATAAAAAACCTCCCATCACAAGATGACTTTTTAGACATGAAATCAAGAATCAGCCTTCCAATAGTTTAATAAATTTAGACAAATGCCACTAGACAATGCAAAGAATGATGAAACCAGCATGACGCACATGCCTAGAAACAGAAATAAATTACCAGACGCCGACACCGAGACGCTTTATAGCTACATGCCTGCACAGTGGACACAAGGGGTGCATATGTCAGATGCTTAACTGTAGGCCTACATCACTCACATTGTGAAGTCTGTTCATCATGACTGTTCATATCTGGTTACTATTTTTTCATTGGCCTAATTTGCCTACACATACGGCCCGCCATGTGTATAGTCACTGCGTGAATAAAAGTGGCTCCAGCATGAATGAATGTGTTTATATTATTCACTTTGGAAAGATGGCACATGGAAACAATTGTGGGTACAGTATATCTGAGCTAACCGTTGACCGTGCACACCGAACCCAAGTTGTAGAGCCTTCAACTTATTGATGTTTGCACCAGATATGTGTGGATCCTAAAATTTTTGAGTCTGCATCAGTCCGCAGATTTTGACCGAGGACCTGCTTTCAGTCCGTGTCCACAACAAGAGAGAAATATTGGATCCACGTCCATCCGCATCCGCACTGAATAGGCCTACCTCTAGTTATTACTACGTAAGATAGGCCACTACGAGCCTAGGCCTGTAGCAGATTACAATTTACTGGTACCAGTGCTACCGTGCTATGTTGTACGCACGTCTCAACACACACCACTTCTATCTGTTTTTAAATTTTATTCGGAAAAAAATACACTCGTCACAAAACAGGATCCGCATCAGTCCGCGTCCGCAAATTTTGTCACGGAACAAGATCTGTGTTCGTCTGCATCCACAAAAAAATCCTGCGAATCTGAATCCGCGGATTCACGCGTCCGCAGTCTGCACATCTCTGGTTTGCACTTAACCGTGATGAGAAAAAATATTGATTGTGAGATAATCTTGGAACTCCAGATTGATTTGCATTTCTGTATCTATCATTTTATATAAAAATCGTCAGCAGGTCTTCTTCTTCTTCGGCGTATGGTCGAACTTCAACAAGTTGAAGACTCCTGACCAGTAGTGGTTGTGGACATGCCGGCAGTGCTGAGTGCGTAAAGAAAAATCATGAAGGATGTCCCGGTGCTAATTAAAATAGAGATGCGTCTCTGGCTCCTCACAGAAGGGTCGCGACTCCCTTTCACCACAATCGGTGGAGTACCGCAAATGCAATACAACAAAAGGTCAACACAAATGCATAAAATGACAAATTATGACTAAGCCTAATTATTCTGCGAACGGTTCGGCGACCACGACTGATCTTTGACAGCTCAAGGCCACGCCCACAAGCACAAAAGATAAGGAAATAACCGTAATAATGGCCGCAATTTCGTGAAAATTATCCAGTTGTAATAAAATTACTCACCGAATCCCATCACAATAAAAATACAAAAGTTACAAATTCTCTAGTCGTGAAGTTTAATTGTTCAAAAAGACGCACACACGAACATTTCCTCTGTTTACTTCACGAACACCGGCTCTGTGTAGATTGCCATAAAAAGAGTCGACACGCAGATAGTTGGTTTTTACAGGCCGTCAGCACTAATATGAGTTTCTTTGAAAGTCTACTTTTACGTTGTTTTTGTTGTGTTTTGATATCGTTTTCCTGGCATTTAGTGTTTAGTGGTTTGCTAAAGACAATATCATGATTGATGATTGGAAACTGAAGACATCGCCGGTCGTTAGACTGGAAAGACCGTATGAAAGGTTTGTAGGCTCGCAGTTGCACCAGTGCATATAGGCCCGTCCGTCCACAGAATTTATAAATAATGACTAGTCTGTTTTGCATGGCTTTTACGGTCAGAGAAAGTCTGGGAATTTGAAAGTACTAGGGTGCAAAAGTTCACAAAGAAGCAGAAAAAAAATTTTGAACTGTTGTGCGCAGTGTGCATAACTAACAGTATTCGCCATGATATCACTTTAAAAACATGCATAACGAAAGTCATTCTACCGATACACATCAATATCATGTACACAGCCGTTTAAGGTGGCGTAGCTATTTTAAACAATTACCTAAAGTTGTTTTACCGTTTTTGTTTCTAGTGTGATTGCAAGTGATTGAAAAACCAGTATTAGTATTTTGCATGAAGAAATTAGTTAGGGAAAACGATTTATTTTCTTGTGGAAAGTCAGGAAAAAGTCAGAGAAGATGAATTCTGCAGATCAGTAGGAACCATGGTTTTACGCGTTGTTTGTTTTGTTATTAAATGGTACTGGCCCGCTATTTTGAAGGTCCATTATTTCGAAGGTCTGCTGTTTCGAAAGCCCACTGTGCAGATATGCACTACTGTGCTAGGGTTAGGGTTAGCGTTGGGGTTAGGGTTAGTCAGAATAGTAGACTTTCGGAATAGTGGGCCTTTGGATTAACGGACTCTTCGAATCCAAGTCTTATTGAACACGTTGAGTTGCTAGCTTTGTTCACACAATTAAATTTGATTTGATGATAATTTATCACGGAGCATATTTCAACATTTTGTCACACAGCATTCGAATTAACCGACAATGACACCGCTGGTTTGAAATGTGTGCAGTTTGCATTTTGCTTTTTATGTTGTTTGTACATATTGTGTATGTCGGACTGTCTGTCTGTCTCTCACTGTCTCTTTAGTTGTTGCTGTCAGCTGGCAAAATAAAAGTTGATATAGGCTCTAAATATTGTTATCTGTCCCTTTGCTATAGCATAGCATAGGACAGATTGTGAAATCACTTTTGTCACACTGTCACACACATTTTATCACGTAAGCACTCCTACGGCCACAACTTTGATTTGATTTTGATGAAATTATGCACTGTGATTCAGGGCCCAAAGAGTAAGATTAAGTTTGTTAGGGGGTGAAAATCCAATGATTCCTTCCCCTTTTTACTCCAATTTTTAACCCCCATAATGCATTTTCAATGGGAAGGTTCTTGTACCACGGTAAAAAAAATTGTGTGGGATTATAGTGGCTATTAATAGCTCAAATGAATGATGTCAGAGAGAACCAACTATAGGAATATGAAACTGGCCAAAAAGTAAGTTGTTGTTTCATTCACCAACAGCAATGTTTGTAGGTTATGCTTCCGTCAGAATACATGTAACATGTCAGAAGAAATTCAGCCTCAGTGGTAACCTTAAGGACAAGAATTTAATTCACAATTGTTACTCAACGTAGCATCCAATCCAATGGACTCTTTGTGTATCTGAAAAGTAATCAATATTGCTGACTATGGTGTATGTTTTTGTAGGTTGATGAGTGAGCTTGCTGATGTAAACATTCAGCCAAGTGTTGGTATGTCCTACGTTGTTGTTGCTGCTGAACTAATGTGTTCAGTCTACATTGTTTTATGTATGTGTCTTCATGTGCACTCTGAGTCAAAAACTGCACCACCAACTTCTTGTCATAGCGTGTCAAATACTGACTCAAGCATATGTGGGGTGCTCATCTCCCTTTCTATGGCTACTGAGGCTGTAGGTGGATAGACCATTGAGTTTGTGATGCATAGCCAGTGTGTTGTTGCCTAACATTGCACCGGCCAGCAGTTGAAGTCACAACTTCTGGATCACAAGTGCAATGCCCTAACCACTGAGCCAGCAAGTCACCCTGTAGACAGTAATCACAGTGACCATTAAAAAACCTTAATTTCTACATCTGATGCAAACATTTAGAAATGCATGTGATGCATAATTACATGTGTACACTGTAGTGTTGGGTGGTTTATGATAATTTCTGTGACTTTCTTCATTGTTATGTACTGTTGTACATGTCTTGTTGGCTGTACGTGTATATTATCCAGGTGAAGGTTCATTTGAGGTGAAGATTGAAGCTGATAGTAATGATATCACTGAGCATCCACATGACGACAAGCCAACTATAGTGTCTAAAGGTTAGTGTATGACAGGGATCATGGATTTATGTGATTATGTGCATGTATAACTTTCTGCTTTAACAGCATTTTTGCATAATTAGGCAAAATATGCATAATCACAAATGTGGCCCCCAAGCTGCAAGTTTGTGAGAAAAGTTACGGCCAGAAACTTTGCACATAGTTTATTTCGTGTATGGAAACTTGTATGGAAATCTTAGTTTAGTTGGCGTTGTTCATTGCAGCTTGACTGCTCTAGTGCAGACTTATAATTTTAACTGCAAAAGGATTTTTTCTCGTCAGTTTCTTTCCCCATAGATAGCTGATCCAGTGGTTTTGCAGAAGCAATGGAAATCTGACTTAACAGAGTTAAAATTTGTTCACAAAAATTTCTTGACAGAGGTTCGTTTTCTTGTGCACCCTTACTTTGCAACTGAGATGTGATACTGTGATATTCATTATTTTCATTTTTACCCATTTACATGAAAATGTATAATGTTTTTGTTTTTTAGTAAATTAAGATCAAAACGTTGTGGTTTTATAGCCAGAGATTCGATGTCGGTGTTATTCTAACCCTAACCCTAACCCTTGGAGACTATACTATTTCGTTAGACACCTTGAGTGACATCCATTGGTTTCTCCTCTTAAAGTTTGCGAAAGCTTCTAAGAGGTTCTGTCGACCTTGAGGTCTGTCGGGGTTGCGCACTGGGCCCATGAAGTGGCCTCAGCACTGGGTGACCGCTTTTGTGGTCACCCTCCCCGCAGGTAAAGGTAAAGGTAAGCCCCCAAGCCCCTGAATCAATCGACTTAAAATTTGACTTGAATGATTACATCGGCGGTCAAAACGTGCCAAAAATGGTACAAATCGGCCCAGCGGGGTCGTCTGGGCAAAGAGGTGAAATATAATGTTCAAATGGGTTATTTTTTCTTTTTTTTCTTTCTTTTTTTACTTTTCTTGCCAAGCTCTAGAGAACACATTTTTGGGAGTATCGCCGCATTCTTTACACTGGATGACGTGTTTTGTTGGGGATTGATTTCCTAGGGGGTCTCAACATTCATCTTTCATATTTTCCCGCTTAAATCCCCCCAAAACCGCAAATTTTAGGCCGTTGAAAATGCTTAACAATGGAGATGCTCATCTACAAAGTACCCTTAATCGTCATCGTAGCCTCACCAAAGTGGCATAGTGAATAGGTAATGTGGCTCGGGAATTCCAAATATGCAGTTATTTTGGACCCCCTGCATACAGGTCACGTGACACAGTGCATGCGCAGTGAACTTTTGGCCTCTAACATGGGCAAATGCAAATTTGAGGCTTTATATCTCCCTAACGGTGCAAGATAGACGCATGGTCACAAAGGAACACCAATAGGAAACCACATATGCCGAGTCGAATGGTCACGTGGCCGATGACGTCACGTGACTACAAAAAGTCAATGTCGTGATCCCATTATCTTTGAGGCGCTATATCTCCGTAACGGTGCAAGATAGACGCATGCATACAATGGACCACTTATAGGAAGTCACCCACCGCGAGTTAAATGGTCACGTGATTGGTTTGGTCACATTATTGCTTTTAACTCACAAATTAACATTTTAATTTGCTAATAAAACAGAAATATTAAATATAAAAAACCTACCAGTTTACATTACTGTGTAAGGGCGTCCAAGTCACACATCCAAAAGAGCAGAAATCATTTTACTAGGACACAGAGTGATAGAACGACGAACTGGCTGCTCTTACAAACCTGGTGTCATGACCCATTTAACCTTTTCCACTCCAGCATTATCTCGTAAGCTAATAAACATAGTCAATGCAAATGCGATTCAAATGTTTTCCAGCTGATCAAATGTACTGCTGGTCCGTAGCCAAATGAGTCAAATTGGAAACAAAGTTGAATTTAGTCTTCCAAAAGAGATTCAACTTTGTTTCCAAAAAATCAAGTAACAACAAAACAAATCTATTTAATCAATGTGTGCAATGGTAGTTGCCTAAAGTGGAACAAGATCTCTTCCCGCTCTTAACAGCTGTTAGTCGCGAAATAGATGTCAACTGACTCAGTTGCTTGGCATATCTAAGTGTCCCCTGTTGAAAGTTCCATCAAGTTGTATAAAATGAAATATTCTCATGCGACAGAAATGTTTCAACTATATGTCGAATATCCAAGAAGTTGTCAATATTTAAAAAAATGGTCAAATGGTCAATATTATCACGTCGTCAAATGCAAATATGAAGTTTGTATTATTTAGGCTTATGGGCGGCTGTCAGTGTTGTTTCAGCCTTGTCGTTCCAGTTCATTACTTGTGACCTTTAAAATGTCATGCTATGTGTCTATGAACGAAATAAAATGATGATGATGATGATGATATTCCCAAAAGTAAAGATTCTACATAAGATGAAAACATTTTTTCAGTAAACCATTGAAATCAAGCTAAAACTGCACCATTTTTGATCACCATAAATTGTAAAGACAGAGTTTTTTAAAGTAATGGATGACAACGAGAAGCATGTGGCTTTGTCATCAGATCAGTGATACCCAACTTGTGGACATTTTCAATTGTTTAAAGGTAGCCATGATCTGAAGGGTCATGTTTATACTCACACTGGTGCAAAGCCCTACTCATATAGACACTGTTCAGACTGTTTTACATTTTATGTCCAACTCAAGACACATCTGCTGAAGTCACACAATGAAGGTACTTGGTTCACATGTCGCATTTGTCAGAAGAAATTCAGCTGCAGTGGTCATCATAAAACACATCTATTTCGTCATGAAGATGTGAAGGTGTAGGCCTATTTTGCAAAAATTTAGGGGCTACATGTACGAGTGATAGGCGTCTGTGGATATGGATGTATCCATGGATATCCACAGAAAATCTGTGGATATGGATATGGATTGGAAATTTCATATCTATGGGAACTGGAAGCCTTTTAATACCAGACACTTTACGTTTTGCGATGACCTCAAAAAAGTCATTTGTAACTATTGTTTGCATGGATAAATTTAACTGAAATTTGACAGTTTGTTCATCTGCAACCATAACTCCAATAAACAAATCAGATGTTGGCAAAATTTTGCGTCAACAATACGTCGTCAATTGGCAACCAAAGGTTTGTTTAGGTAATGCCATATTGGTAACAAAGATAGTTTGTTATCGATATTCAGCAATTAATAACTTCGCTAAAAGATAATATTTTTTAACACAGTTTGGTGATCACTTTGGCAATTTATTGCAAATTAAGTGTTCAAAATTATATTTTGATTCGTTCAGATTTGACATTTCTGTTGTAGAATATCTAGGGATTTACTTTTTTACCAGACACAGTGTAGTTTCAGGATCCATAAAGCTTTTCCATAAATTCGAAAGGGGTCACCCCGAGCAAGCGCACTAAATGAGAGGGGGTAGGGAAAATTTGCAATTTTTAGCCAATAAGTCGCTGTATTTCAGAAACTAATGAAGAATTGTACAGAAAGATTCAATTATCAGAAACCTTATTGCAGAAAGTGATACAGAGAAAGTTGCGCCTCTTCGGCCATATCTCCAGAATGGACAACAGCAGAAAGATAAAGACCCTGGTGTTCGGAATGATGGATGGTTCAAACAAAAGAGGACGGCCTCACCGAGAATGGTCAGATGACATTAAGCAGTGGTGTGGGGCAACCCTGCAGGAGTTAAGCCACGCTGCCCTAGATAGGCAGCGGTGGGCAGCAATAGTAACAATGGCGTCAGACACCAACAGGCGTTGAGCCCGCGGTTGTCGATGATGATGATGACGATGATTTCAGAAATGGTGTGAGATATGGTCTAAGATAATATTAATCACTGATAGGAAGTCATACTCGTACATGGGCTTTTGATTGCCACCGAAAACAATGACCTTGGATGACCTTGAATATTAAAATGGGTTCTTTAATGGATTTTTTGGCAATTTTTGGCTGCAAGACACATTTCAAGTGCAAATTGCGCCAAAATTGCTAGAGATAGACCGGGACAAACTGCACTGCTGAAATTTTTAGCATAAAACGTTTATTTCAACGACCCAAGCCTCGACTCTCTAGGTTCAAGGAAGCCTGCGCCCGAGGGCGTCAAATATGGGTAATTCTTAAAAAGTCGTTATTTTACCACTGTTGGCTCGTCTAGCATGAAAAGCGTTGCAGATAGACATAGACTTGCTATAACAAACTTTTGGCAAGCTTTTTAGGGGTATCAGCATTGATGATTTTATACGATCGTGAACCTACTTTGAGGATTCAAAGTAGGCAATTTTATTGATTTTTTGGCATTTTTGCACTGCGACACACACTTCAAGAGTGAATTGCGACGAAATTGCTGGAGACAGAGCAGGACAACCTACATAGAAGATTTTTAGCATTAAACATAGTTTTCATTGGTTCACATTTCGCACCCTGTACATCTAAGGAGTTTTTCATCAAGTTTAGATAGCCTTCAAAACTGGGCTGAGCCACTCGAACATTAGCAGCTGTGTGAGACTGGTTACGCCCTCTAGCGAATGTGAATGAATGAATGAAAATCATTGTGTCGAAAGTTAATTGCTGGGATCGGTGAGCTTAGATTTTGTTTTTCAGTGAGCCTTCATACATGCACCACTGTCGCATGTTTCCTCTGCTTTTGGCCAACAAGTCGCTGTATCTCAGTAACGGTGCGAGATAAGGCCTAGGTTACTATTAATCGCTAATAGGAAATCATATACTGGCTCTTGATTGGCGTTGAATTCAATGACCTTTAATGACCTTGAACGCCAAAATAGGGGGTTTAAAGGATTTTTTTGCCAATTAAGTGCTGCGACACAAGTCTATATCATTCACAAGGTTGCGCCACGGTACAGGCGTTGGTGGCGTGGCGTAGTTGGTAACGCGTTTTGGCTGAAACGAAATTACTCTATGCCGGTTAGTACTGCGATGGGTGACTGCCTGCGGGCAGGAACTGCTATCGGCTTTCGCATGTTCCGTGAGCATTAGCTCAAATTTCTTGTTTAACAAAAAGGTTGGCAATCAGAAGCAGATTGTTTTTTGCTGCCTAGCAACTTGACCTTAGTGTTAAAGCCAGTGCTTGTGAATATATTTAACTATCATATCCACTGCTGAGATGACTTGATGTTTGGTCTGAATGTGTACAAGTTTTCTTGTGTATACAGGAATGACATTTGAGGTGAAGATTGAAGATGATAGTAATGATATCACTGAGCATCCACATGATGACAAGCCAAGACCATTTTTGTGTACAGTGTGTGACAAACGGTTTAGAACTAAAGGACATCTGAAACAGCATAAACAAATACATAATGGGGACAAGTTGCACTTATGTACTCAGTGTGAGAAACGCTTTCCTACAAAGGATTGCTTGAGCCATCATATGAATGTTCACAGCAGCAAATACAAGTGCACTGAATGTGGAAAGTGTTGCAGAAGCAATCAGGAACTAACAGTACACAGACGAATTCATTCTGGAGAGAAACCATTTAAATGTACTGTTTGTAGCAAACGATTTATTCAATCAAAGCACCTTGTTGTACACAGCAGAATTCACAGTGGAGAGAAACCACACAAATGTCATGAGTGTGACAAGGCATTTAGTGAGTCTGGAAGTCTAAACAGACACATGAGAGTCCACACAGGAGACAAACCGTACAAGTGTTCACCGTGTGACAAAAGTTTCAGCAACTCCAGCGCACTGCAGAGACACAAACATTATGTACACAGCAACAGAAGACCTTACGACTGTCGTTACTGTGGGAAGATGTTTAAAAGTAGCCAAGGTCTGAAGTTTCATGTTTATACTCACACTGGTGCAAAGCCGTACTCATGTAGACGCTGTTCAGACTGTTTTGCACATTACAGCACACTCAGCACACATCTGCTGAAGTCGCACAATGAAGGTATTTGGTTCACATGTCACATTTGTCAGAAGAAATTCAGCCACAGTGGTAGCCTTAAGACACATTTACTTCGTCATGAAGGTGTGAAACCATATGTTTGTGATGAATGTTCAAAGAGTTTCGTTACAGCAAGCAATATGAAACAACATCAGCTGAAACACTCAGACTTTTGACATTTTGCTGTGGTTCGTGTGGTAAATATTTTAAACACAAATGCAATGTTGTGAGTCACTTCAACAGATGTTCTGTTAAACTGGGATATATCAATATTTTTGCCAGGCAAAATTGAGACAGAGAACAAACAATCTGTGGACTATTGCTTGTTGGACAGAGTCACTACTGTTGACTCAAGACTTGTCAGTGAGATTCTGTATACAGCAGATTGTCATGCTGCTTCAGTACTTTTTGTCATCTAGCTCACAGTACAGTGTATTCAGTGAGGTCAAAGTTCTATCAGCTGATGTGTTGCAGTTGCTCACTGAGTGTTGCACTGGTGTTCAGCCGGCTTGACTACTGGTTTGTGTAGAGTGTTGTTGATGTAAATAACTTTTAGTCACAGATGACAGTGCAGTTTGATAGTGTTAGATCAGCCAGCTCGTATGTATGCAGTGGTGAATCAAGGTGGGGGTGGACTGGGCGAACAGACCCTCTCCTTTCACCAAATGTTTCAGATGGTCATTGCAGACTTTTTATTCAGGTCTTCAACTTTTGTTTTTTTTGTATAAAAATTTAACATGGAGAAAATATTTAGAGCTTTAAGGCCAGATCACTCTACCCCGGCTCACATGCTACTATGGTTTTATGGTCTGCTCTCTCTTTGACAAATCCTGTATGCTCTATGTGTGCACAACACTTGGCTTGAAACTCCAGTTACTGTACATAAATAGTCCAGTTACACAAGATGAGTTTATATGTGTTTGTTTGTGTTTACAGATTTCTGTCTTGGCCGGGGGCATGGTGCAGTTGTCTTCCGGACATTGAAATGTTCATATTTTTGAGAATTTTTTGCTCAATAATGCCATTTTTTTCGTGGCTGGAATTCTGTGGTTTTTTTATGACTGTAGGGGCACAATTGAAATTTTAACCTCCCGTATCTAATGTTGAGAAATCTCCTTGCCTGATGAAAAATATCAATTTCTTGTTTCCCCAACTTTTGTTACTCACGACGGGGATACAATTTCACTGGTCTAAAGTGTGTGCAGCTTGCATTTTGCTTCGTATTTTGTTTGTACATACTGAGTATGTCTGCCTGCCTGCCTGCCTCTATGTCTGTTTGTTTCGGATCCAGTGGGAGGGGCAATCCGCCCATGTCCTCTTTTCAGTCAGATGCAGTGACCAATACGACGACATTCCTCTTTGAGTCAACCAGATGCAGCATGTGAAAATGATAACATAATTGAACGTAAAACGTCAAATGTTTAAGTGAAACGTCGGCATATGTTTGCAAAAAGGTTTCTAAGGTGCTATTCTCAAGTAGGCAAGTTTCACCGTTGAGTATTACTCTGAAAAAAATGATAATTTTCATGACACTCGCAAGCTCAACAGCGCATCAGCAGTATTTTACTAGCAGACTTTCCTAGTCAGGCCTATCGTGGAAATCGTTATTTGAACGTTAGGCTTTAGGCTACATAAAGCACTAACACACAAACCATGCTTCTATTATCCCGTTTACTACGATTACGTCACACCTGGTCAAACTCACAGATGGTATCTGTGATTGCACCAACAGCAGCAAAATGCTCACACATTTTGCCTAACCTGTAGAATGCAGGAGCAGATGATCAGTGGCGGATCCAGAATTTTGGAATAGGGGGCTGAAGGGTAGGGGTGGGATATGGAGAAAATTTTTGGAAAATTTTATCTAAAAATGGTGCATTTTCGTGCAAAAATTTCACATGTTTTAAGATGCATCCAGTCAATAGGAGGAATTGGCGCCCCCTCTTGAATCCGCCACTGCAGACGCTCTCGCGACGCATCCTGAGCGACGCTTCTTACTCTTTACAACTTAACGACAAATAAACGAAAAAAATTATGGAGAGCTTAGAAATACAATGTGGAAAATTATATGG
>Ga0209671_1002083_pt1 | contig 17826 bp, 10 predicted proteins | sample WorMetHERISLAND2_2_FD_187401 | JGI IMG/M metagenome (GOLD analysis project Ga0209671, IMG submission 187401) | Marine gutless worms symbiont microbial communities from Max Planck institute for Marine Microbiology, Germany - Olavius geniculatus... | ecosystem: Host-associated > Annelida >...
CAGTTTACAACTGTGTGTAAGGACGATGTGATGATATCAGTCCTCTAAAACAGCAAAAATCATTCGGGTAACCTTAGATGGGGCTATGCATAGGACGCCATATGCATAGCCCCATCTAAGGTTACCCGAATGATTTTTGCTGTTTTAGAGGACTGATATCATCACATCGTCCTTACACACAGTTGTAAACTGGTAAGTTTTTTACATATATTTGTATAATAGTGATCGGCCTCGAGGTCAACAGTGATTATTAGTTCTCGAAGCTGCGTAAATATAGCCCAAGTGCCGAATTGTCCGTCGAGTGGTTCAAACTGTTGTTTAGAAGCATCAGTGGGTGTGACATAGACGTCTTGAATATTAATGAGTCGTGGTTAGGCGTGGTTACATGACTCCATAGTCCCCAGTAGTGATTTTTGACTGGTTGGTGACTGTAGCGTATTAGTTAACGTCACATGATGTAACTTGGACTGATCATGTGTAGGTATTTTACTATGAGCTATAACAGCAAGTACTAATGAGGATTATTTGACACTTGTCAACATTTCTCAGAGTTCCCACGTTTCCTGGAAAAATGTCGTGGAAAATCATGCATTTTTTCGAAGGTTCAAATGGAAACCATTTTTTTCTGCTCGTTTTGCCTGCAGATTACTTGTAGTCCCCATACTTTCAAATTTGTGCTACTAGTATGTTATATTTAAACATTTGTGGGTCCTGGAAAATTTTTCGTTGGGGTCCCGGAAAAGTCCTGGATTTTTTTCCGAAAAAGAGTGGGAACCCTGATTTCTGCAGTTTGTCTTTGTTGCAGATTTTGAGTTTTTGCCATGCATTAATTTTATTGAATGTTCTGGCCGCTTGTAGGTTCGTCCTGCTGTGTGACTGCATTCTGTTGGCAAGTGACTCCAGCGACAGTCAGCAGCATTTCGCCGATGACTTTTTGTTGCCGTTGCTGTCGCTGCACAGCGACAAAGTGCCAAATGTTCGCATCTCCCTTGCACGAACGCTTGCAAAGCATTCTGCATTCTTTGGTACATACACACTGCTTACCTTTGTGTCAGCCTGGTTCTTACCGTTTTAACTCTGGACCATTTACTTATTGTTTAGTAGAAGACAACAGTCGTTTTTTTGTCAGTGTGACTTTGTGACAAAACAGTAGGCAGTGCCTTCTATCCTTCCAAATTCGGAATCAAAATTGTTCGCAACTCCCCCCAGTTTTGGGCTCAGGTTTTCCCCAATTTTTGATTCCAGTTTTCCCCTCTATTCTGGGCTTCTTCTCCTATAGGGAGAAAGTTTTGTTAAGGGTATAGTTTGCCCAGTGAAAACTCCCCCTATTTTTCACTGCAGACTGCGCCAACCGGGTATAAGGATAGAAGCCATTGACAGTAGGGTGTCGGACCTATGATCATCTTGTTGCGGGTTCAACTACCAGTTGGGTCACTATCAAGTGGTTACTACTTGGATGGGTGACTGTCTGTGGACAGGTAAACCATCTCAGTATATAACCAACACCAAGGTCAACTCGGCTTTTAATCTCTCTGGGATACATGAATTGAATACCGATCTGTATTGCTGAGGTTAAGGCAGTTCATGTTCATCTGTGTTGCGTGATCCCACATGACAAGGAACTCTCCATAGCTCTGCGGTGGGTTTCTCATAAAGATCCATACATGCTCTTTTAACTTTTCTGTTTTTGTGTAGAGTCATAGACTGGCAAACATACGTGTTCACATTGGTGTGTAACTGTATATAGGCAAACATTATAACGATGGTTGATGCTTATATTTGTGGCCATTGAATGGAAGGTAGCTGAAAGTGGCTTTGTCATATAAAGCCTAAATTCCATTACCTTGACTTTGCGACTTTTCCCATGCATTGTAACAGACTGAACTCCATTAGAGTGATAGACTGGTTTGTTGCGGACTTGTCACGGACTTTGTCGCAAACATCTCGACATGTCAAGATGGTTTGTGTCCGCGACTTTCCCCGTGGGGAAATTTTGGCGAAAGTTGGCATAATGGAATTTGGACTTTGTGGAAAGTCAAAAACTTCATGGTGTTTGGTGTGTGTATTTGGGGCTGCAGAGCGGCTGGTGTCAGAAGGAAGTGTGGACGCATCGGAACTGTCGCGGGTTGTCACAGCCCTTAGTGCCGACGCCGACCGCGATGTTCGCTACTTCATCGAGCGTGTCACGTTGTCGACAACATCAGCCAGCGACTGCTGATCACTGCGGTAGACTCTGTCAATATTAGTGAACAGTTTAGTCAAATTATGTTCAAATTGAGATAATTGAATGGTTGAGTGGGTAATTTTAAGTAAAACATTTTGTCAGATCATAGAAATGTTCAGTTTGAAATGAGTAATATTTGTTATGATAGTTTCTTTGCGGACATGATAAATTTGATGTAATAAGTAAGTAACTCGGTAAATTTATAAAGCACACAATGCCAACAAGAAGTCCTTCAAATCTGGGGTGCAACGATGGTCTGGACCATTGAGAAAATAGGAAAGCCTGGTTTATAGAAAAAGATTCTACAGATGCAAACCGAAAGAGCATATGCATAAAACATACGTGATAGAATTAGGTTGTTAGCTAAACCGTCAAGATAATCCATATGTCGCATGACATAACGTTGTCCATTTTGTGTTTGCATAACTGACGGCATATTAGTCCATTGTGGGCCGAATTTTGTTCACCACTTTTCTATGTGTTTAGTTTTTCATTCGCGGTGCAAACAAGATGGTCTTATAAGTTATTGCGGTTTTTACTGTAGGTAGGTCATGATGGTGGCTCAAGTTATCGGCGGAGAAAAAGTCTTTGGGCAGCACGAAGTCATCAACTCGCACTTTAGCCTTGTGTGTCATCTTGTTATTGTTGACCACCACATGCTAACTGTCTGTAATAATGTGCTTGAAAATGTTAACTGATGTTTGTTTGTTTTCTTCGCATGTGTGGTTTATCATGTCAGCGTGGAATGCGGTCGGTTGTGTAAATCAAATGTCGGTGGAAACTATTTCGGCTCCAATGTATCGGTATATCTGTGATGCATTGTCTGCGGTGATTGTTACCGCATTGTGCAATGGAGAATGCAGTGGTTCAGGGTTTGGTTTGTGTCTCAGGGATGCGAGTGGGATCGAATGCCAGCAGACTGGGATACTGTTACGAATGTCTTTCTGGAGGCCTGTGTACTCTGTGAAACATGTTGGTTCTGTTGTACAGGATGAGCCAAAAAATGTGGCACTTTACTTTTGTCCATATCTTCGCCAATTATTGATCGATTTTCAAAATTTTTTTACTGGCACACTCTGTGGACAATTTGCAATAACATGATTATTACGTATTGCACCACACCATAAATGCGTCTCTATGCTACCTTGTGAAATATCAATGAAATATGCATATATAACAATAATAACAAACAAGCATTTTGGTAAAATCGAAAAAAAACACTTCAGACCAACATTGCAGTGAATGGTCTGTGTGACACTAAACTGTGTAGGTCTAACTCAGTCTAGTGTCATACGGATCATTCATCGCAATGTTGGTCTGAAGTGTTTTTTTCATTATGCCTCCGCCAACTACAACGCAGTGGCCGGAAGCATTGTTTATGGACTGTTCGTGCGTGCGTGTGCGCAAATATCTCTGGAACGGATGGAGATGTCGACAAGCGGTAAATGGCATTATCAACTACGATCTCTTCCACGTTGAGCAAAAAAACTTTGGTCCACTAACAACGGTAGTTAGTTGGCTAATGTTTATTCACCATCAGTCGTCACTGCACGTTAGCGTTCGCAAGCCGTTATACAATAGGTCTACTCAGTTGACATTACGCCTATTGTGATGCGGTCATCTTTCTTATTTAATTTCTTTTCTAATTCATCAAACCGTTTAATTCTTTCTCGATCAGTTAAACCCTAAGTCTTTCTGCAACACTGGGGTTTGGTCATTAATTTCGTTGAGTTTCTTGTTCATTAGTAATAACACTTAATTAATAACACTTTCTCTGTTTAAAAATTATTCTCTCGCTGCCAAATTGATGCTCATTAGCCATGCAGATAATGAATATTCATGAGATGCGACGAATCACGCTGCATGCGCGACCAATCACTGGCGGCCTCCAGGGTCCAGTTATTGTTTGGCTATACATAAATAAATTGTGATTTCCTACCCTCTCTTTGATAGCTAGCTTCTTGTCACAAATTGGCAGAGGCATAACAGTTGATGGAGTCGTAACAACCATTTATTTATCTAAATTTTTGTTATTGTCATTAGTTTTTGCTTACATTTATATTTCACAAGGTAGTGTAGAGACGCATTTACCATGTGGTGGGATATTAAAACAGTCGCATTATTGCAAATTGTCCGCAGTGTGCCAGTGAGAAAATTTCGAAAATCGGTCAATAGGTGAAGATATAGACAAAAGTAAAGTGCCGTGTTTTTTGTGGCCCACACTGTATAGGCCACACTTATTTCGTTAAGTCAAAGGAAACGAATCGGAGGCCAAGTTGAGTCTGCTATAGGCAGCGTCAAACTGTTTAGTTATCAAATTATGCTTAGAAGTGCCGAGAAGCGCAGCAGATTCACAGTCATACTGCAGTGAGCTTCAGACAAGAATGAGTCTTTTGCTGATGATGCTAGTGTCATCTGTGGTAGAAAAGTAACAGTTTGTCAAATGATTTTTGATAGTCATGAATGTTATGAGACAGGTAAGCTGGGTTGTTAAAATTGCCGAAAAATTGACTTGTAAGTGAAAGGTTAAAAGGTTAAAGTAAGTGCGTCTGTTTATCATGCTTGGTCTAATGGAAGATTTACTAAACCAGCATCTCAGAGTACACAGGCATATGAGACTAGTTGTTAGGGACCACAGTTTTCCGCGGAATTTCAAGCCGAGCCACGGAATTTTTCTTTTGCCACGTAATTTTGATATTTCCACTGAATTTTTCGGAATTTTGCAGCAGTTGAAAATACGCCGGCAATTAGTACGATTTTTGACTTGATGACGTATTTTTATCACGGAAAAAACTTAAACTGAACTGCTAAACGCTGTGGGTCCTACTAATAGCTTTTGCAATATGGTAAATAAATGCAATGCAGCTTGACAAATTGCACTTTTAAAACGAAAAAATATAGGTAATTTTTTGGTACGCTACTAGCGTAACTCTGCACAATGTCACTTCGCCAGCTGGCCCTTCAGAAACTGAAGTTTTTGAACAGGATAAAGCTCAGTTACAATTTATGGAAGGCCGCGGTGAGCTGCAGAATTTGGACGATTTTGCCGTGTTAAGCCGCGGATTTTTGCAAACTGGCCCGCAGAATTTGGCAAAATTTTCTTAGGAAAACTGTGGGCCCTGCTAATTAGTGTCAGTAAATGTATATTTTTCTATTTCAACTGCGCATGTGTGAAGGAATTCAACCGAAATATGACATATATAATTAGCTGTTTCTTTGAATGGTTTATTGTCGATATTTGTAATTATTTGCCATGTTTTGCATTATTTTCTACGTTGGTTCAGAATATTATCATGGATGTTATCATTTTGGTGCCAGATAAATGACGAAGTGATTGAATTTTTTTTCCGTTGCTACAGTAATGTGTTCAGATCTATGCCAAGAACGTTTTCTTCTGCTCTGACTGAGGGCAGCTTTAGACCAAGAATTATCAGTCAATAGTTATCATAGGATATGTGACTGAATTTAAATTTTATGCTATATGTACTGTATCGTGGCCAAATGTAGTTATAGTTATAGGCATCGAACGGACTTGTTGAACTTAGCGATGACAGTACTATTGACTTCCTGAGTCTTATGACTTAATTATTACTGTGGTGTGCGGACAAAACGCCACCAGCTCACCAAGCTGGTTTTTCAGTAGAATTCTTTGTCCAAATAAAGTGCACATCCTTTTGGAAATGTAACTCAAGTCGCCGCATTGTACACTCTGAGATAATTTGACATTTTTTGTTGCTGTAGTTTATTAAGCCCATTTTGCTTAATTTTTGTGTACTCTGCGGAGCGAGTCTTCAAAAAATGCTGCTCTGTCGTCTCGGGGTTAACGTCGCACGCGAAAGGCTCAGATATAGCAGCATGAGACAATGTTCATGCGTAAAAGTCATCAAAACTGGATTCATTTGTTTGGCAAGTTAACTTGAGCACAGTGAAAAGCAGCTTGGTGGCCTTTTGTCCGGGATTCTGTTACTGCACATTGAATTGTTGTTCGTGGTAGCAGCACAGAGGATGTTTTCACAACACAGTACTGGTGTCATGGGTGTTTTAATATTTTGTATAATTTGATTTATTATGGGGCGGCTACACCGTGTCTTGGCTAAATCCGTTCTCGGTTATTTTTCCTTTAGTCTGCTGTAGTGGATTAAATGCTACAAATGTATTTTTGCTATCTTACCCATTTAATATCTTTCCGGTGTGCTTAGATTTAACTGTAATTCTATAGGTGTGGATGCATTAATGAGTGACCTAGCTGATAGGTTGCTGTGCTCAGTACTGGTGAGCTTCTTTCAGCAAAATTATCGTCACTTTACTAACCCTGGAAACCCCAGGAGTGTAAATATTGTGATGTTAAAATTGATGATCATGTGCTGTTTGTTGCTGATTTATGTCAGCAAATTAATATATCAGTATAATTATATGTATGCACGTTAGTAATTATATAAATCTGCTATGCTTTTTACATATTCTTCAGTATTTATCGCAGTGTTTTCCTGAGCGACACTGAAGATTGCAGTGTCATATTGAACTCGGTGGTCAAGTCAAACAATGCGTGAGTTCATGTTTCGTTGAGAAGTAGGATTATTGCTTCGGTTGACACTTTCTCTTAGAATAAATACCAAGATAATCGGAAACATGAACTGAAGTTAAAATTCGGTGTTATCTTTCTTCTAAAAACCAACATCTCCGATTATCTACCATATAAGAAGATAATTGGAAACGGCAGCTAACACCAAAGTTAATTCGAGCATCGTCGATTAACACCAGAGAGCTGCAGCACAAAAGAATAGGTGTAATTTTTTAATCCGTAGCAATTAGAAACTTTCTTATCGGTTTTCACTTCATCTATGGTTAAGAAGTAAGTTAATCGGATTCGGTTCTTAGCCAATGTCACATCAAGCGGATGTCGATTAGAAAAAAAGATAATCCTGCTTCTCGACGAAACATGAACTCACGCAATATCTCAGGAAGTGCAACAGATCTGAACTTCTGAAGTCAAAATTTTGTGTGTGGGTACAGTGTGGTGGGAGGTCAACGTCCATACCCAACTTTTGCCTGCCAAAGCTGTGCTGGGACCATAAGAAGCTTGCTTGTTGGCATAGGAACCGCTATGGCTCTTAGTTGAGGGCAGAAATTGTTAGAGCCATATTTTGCATCTAGCTGTTGTCTATCGCCTGATATCTACCAAAACTGTCACCTTAAAGCATAAAACTTATTTATTTGTTTATTGCAAAATCAGTCATATTATGCTAGATATATTATCTGATACATTATTTGCATGTTGTTCATTCGAATTGTGTGCTATTATTGCGTCATATGCTATGGTATACATGTAGTTTAATTATACATGACACATTTGGTTCCTGCAGTATTTGTATGTCTATCATGTGGCAAATGTTAGGAAAGGCTGTATATTGAAATCAAGTTTGGCTTTAAATAGATTTATACTAGTTAACTTCATTGTTATTCTATTGGTTGTTTATATGCACCGTGTCTCACTAAAGAACGTGCCACTTTTATTTTCTGAATAACTCCATAAAACATTGGTCGAGTTTGATAATTTATGGCAGGCAACATCAGGAAGAAATTTGATGTAAAAGATTATAGTTTCACCTACCTCAACTTGATACTGTTGCTACACTACCTTGTGAAAATCAGAAGTCGTAGTTTGCCGTTTACAACAATAAATTCATACTGAGTAGCACATGCGTCAGCTCAGAAATGATTAATTGAATAGCGACAAACACGGGTAACAGTTATTATCTCTTAGAAAGTCTTACGTGTTACATCACATCATTCTTATTACTGCATATGCTCAAAATGTTAATCACCAGAAAAAAAGATGCAACTTACGCAAGCGGTAGACATTGACATGACTCGCCAACAGCATGTTCAGTAATGTGCAGCCCAGAGCGGCTCACTCGCTGTTGATGCATCATTTCAGTTTGTCAACGTATGACCTTAAAAAGAACACGATTAGTGTAATTAATTTGTAACAGATTTTTAATGATTTTGTGCTTTCAGTGATTTCCAGAGCCAACGCATGCGCTCCCTAGTATGTATTCGTTGTTGTGAACGGCCAAAGTACAACTTCTGCATTTCACAAGGTAGTGTAGAGACAGTTATATGCTGCGTTGGGCTAAACCAGTCATTTACGTCAAGTCTGTTCCTGATATTGCCTGCCAAAAATTATCAAAATTGGCCAATGTTTTACCGAGTTATTCAAAAAATAAAAGTGGCACGTTTTTTATTGACACACGGTGTATTTATGACTTGTACATTGTCTACTGGTCGCCTGTTTTTGTTGCACTCCATTTATTCATTCTCTTGTTGCTAAACGAGTGATGTTGGTAAGGCCGTTTGCTCAGAATTGACACCTCACATAGAAGTCATCACACATATCAAACCTCCACAAAATAGTGCTGCCACTTTGTGACTGAAAAAGATGAGTTTATGCCAATCTCCTAGTGGTATAGCATTTTCGATGACGATCAAAAATCTGCAAAAGAGTTCAACATTCCTTAGGCACCGTCTGTACAAAATTGATCACAATCTGTTCATATTCTAGTGATCCGGCAGTAATCTGCCATAGCCGAAACTGTCAGTTTGTCACCGAATTTCATCGTTGGGCATGCAGAACATTGCGAAGTGATTTTGTCATTTTTTTTTGTTTAAAATTTACAGATAACCGTCGAAGAAGGTCAAATCAAGTCGACGGCTGATGCCGTTGTATAGACACTAAGGCTGTGAACGTCGTTGCATGCCTTTAACATCACTATACTGAACCGTGTTTAAGTGCATTGCATTTTTCAAGTCTGTTCGTTTGTCGTCGTTTTTACGCACTTGATTGATCAAAATCTGTGACAGAACGTGGTTGACGCACTGTGGTGTACTGTACTTTACTGTAAAACTTATAATAAATATGCCTGTGCATTATATGATCCTTATTCTGTAGATATTTCACCGCGCACGTAATGTTGTCTCGTTGACTACTAGCGCAGGCTTAACGTGGGCCGAAAACGAAATAATTTTTACATGGTTGGGCTATTTTATTCGTTTGAACTTGAACCACACTTAGCTTGCACAGGTACTTATTTGTCAATTTTGAGCTGATGTCGTGCGTCATAAAGCAAACGATGGTGTAGTCCAGGCAATCTAAGCGTGGCTTAAGTACGATGCCACACTGTCTGGAGTGGTATAAGCTCGCACCGCGTGCTCGCTTACCCACTCGCAGTGCGGTATTTACACTCCGTCTCAATAAAAATGTGTCACTTTTATTTTTTGAATAACTCCGTGAAGCATTGGCCGATTTTGTTAATTTTTTTGCAAGCAACATTATGAAGAAACTTGACGTAAAAGACTGTAGTTTTAACCACCTCACCTCATTACTGTTGCTACTCTACCTTGTGAAATTCAGAAGTCGTAGTTTGGCCGTTTACAGCAATGAACTCATACTGCAAGGGTAGCGCATGCGTCTGCTCAGAAATGATCAACTGAACAGTGACAAACACGAGTGACAGTTATTATTTTTCAGAAAGTTTTATGTGTTACATCACATCATTTTTATTACAGCATGTGCTCTAAGTGTCCTCCTCCAGCATGAACGCAAGCGGTGGACGTTGACGCGACTCGCCAACAGCACGCTCAATAACGCGCGACCCAGAGCGGCTCACTCGTTGATGCATTATTTCAGTTTGTCGACGTACGATTTTAAAACACGACCAGTGTTAAATATGTAACAAGTTTTCAATGATTTTGTGGTCTCGGTTATTTTTTGAGCCGACGCATGCTTTCCCCAGTATGAATTCGGTGTATATGGCCAAACTACGACTTATTTCACAAGGTAGTGTAACGACAGTATTAAGGCGAGATGGGCTAAAGTATATTCGTTAACGTCAAGTTTCTCCATGATGCTGCCTGCCAAAAATTATCAAAATCGGCCAATGCTGCACGGAGTTATTCAAAAAATGAAAGTTGCACGGTGTATTACAGAAAGAAGTTGAGAAAGAGAGCCAAGGCGAGATGGGTATGTGAATTGATCGTAGGCAGCCTTAATGCATTTACGACAAACTTCCATCCCCAAATTCTCCAATCTATACACCCTGATGTGGCTATTGACCACTAGTGAATGTGCTGTGGTTGTGGCAATGATGACAACTTCAGCATTCAGTTTGTCAGTAGTTTTATTGACTGTCGATGTCAAAACGAATTCGGCAACTGCACATTAACGAATAGACACTGCATTGCATTGCAGTAGTCCAACACGACAACAGACACGGAGTGGCTATTTGTACGGCTACCGTTGCAGTTGATCGGCAGCGCACGCGTCTAGTGTAAGTAGTACGGTAACAGCAGTATACGGCTTAGTACACACTCCACACAACACTGACAAACGACCCTAGCCATCGTACAAAAATTCCTAACAACTATTTAAAACTGGCATCGAAACGACGATAACATTATTATACACACTTATACAACGCACGCAGCACGCAGAATACATTTGACTTGAGAAAAAAAAATCCCGTCAAATAGCGCGGGTCTTAAGTTAGCATGAAGTTATTTACGTGGTCGAACTGTAAAATGGCACGACGTAGCCTGTGAACGCAGACTGGTATTATAATTTGTTTACTCATCAACACAGTGACCTGTCATTGTACAGTAATGCGACCGGAGCGCAAAAAACTACTCGAGACACTATTTTCAACCCGCTTAGGGCTTATACAGTCGGCAGTCCCGTCTGAGATGGCTTAATGGCGGAGAAAAAAACTAGTGCATTTACTGCAGGAAATATGGAGAAAGAAACAAATGTTAACTGGTTAGCCGACCGAACTTAAGTAACGGTCGATCTTTCGTCATGAGTTGTCCGTCCGTCTGTCTGTCTGTCACGGATGTACTGTGGCTAAACGGCGCAAGATAGGGTCTAAGTTACTATTGATCATTGATACGTATGATTCGTATATTGGCTTTCAAATGAGATGAAAATCATCGACCTTGGATGACCTTGAAGGTCAGTACTGCAACAGGAACTGTATAGGCTGTAGCGTGTCTTCCCGAGCAAAGCGTTTTGACTGTGTGAAATATTTGCAAAACCTGCGTCCGATATTCTCCTTGTTTGTTTCTTCTTTAACTATTTATATCGCCTGGCAAAATGACCACGTGCGATGTCTGTTATACTAGCGTTCATTATAGCTTTCGAGACAGCATTAACATAGCGTGCTTGGATCTGTGTCACCTGTGACAAATCGCTTTCTCACCGTGACTGGAAGTCGGACGCTGAGCTTCGGACGTAGACGGTACGGTCGGCTTTTCCTAGCGATAGCTGGGCTTCTTGTTTTAAAATTGCCAGAATACGTTGTAGACCGTGGACACACGGGTCAGAAATGACGTTTCTCTGCATGCTTGCCAGAACTCGCAGCCTGAACTGAACGACGAGAACTAAGTCAGTTTACCGGAATTATCACAAAAAAACAGTACGGTATACAGTTGAGAAAATGGTCACTATTACCAACAGGCGCTACATACAACTCGTACATCATTCTGTCAAAGATAAGCGATTACATGACGATTATTTTAGCGCTAATATACTGTACACAGCGAAACGCTGGCAACGTGCGATTTACGGTTACCAGTCTATTGTCAAGTCGCTCAACAACTCATAATAACATTGCCAGTAAAAAAACTCAGGTATAACGTAACAGCCTTTCGTCGACTGATAACGTCAACGAAGACAGTTTATCGAATAATACCAAAATTACAAAACAAAAAAAACTAAACAGCGCAGTTTGCTTTTAAGTCGAAACAAAATTGTCAAAAAGATTCTTGTCAGTCACAATGCCACGTAATTAACGGAAAAACTCGCATGCACTGTTTTCACCCCGAGAAACGATATGAATACCGAATACGGTAAGCTACCGACGAATCTATCGCTAACTAATACCCCGTTTATATGATGTCGTCTAAACGGGGTATAATACAGCCTATACATTTGTAGTGTTACTGAAACGCAGGCGAACATTTTACAGACAATCTTTCGAAATCCTACTACAGAGTCGAGTAAACATGCAGCAAGAAACGGACGAAACGATTATAACACGACGAGCTATTTGTACAATGGAGACATCAGATAATCTATCCTACGCAAGCGAACTGTTGTATAGAAAAACGAGCTGACTGCGACACGCTTGAACGAACATACTGCGCCGCTGAAACAATCGATCAACAACGCCATGCTCATCGATCAACTCGTACAAAAACTGGACAGCAATTGACAATTATTGTACGCGTAAGCTACCGGTACAATACGTTTATTAGACACGAGCAGAAAAAAAAAACTGCTGGCGTCTCATAGCGGATCCGTTCGTGCGGAAAAGTTTAGCGCCTCGGCTGAGAATGATCTGTGCAGGAAAACAAAAAAGCACCAACTCCAAACTCGATTTTCAACCCAACACTACAGTATAGGCCTAACAGTTCTCACGTTTGATACGACTAACTGACGAAGAGAAAAAACCATGCACAGGCCTATCTATATGTGTAGTCGATGTGCTACAGGATATGTGGAAATATGCCGATACTGTTGAAGTTTCAGTTAACCAGATTCAAATCATTCTCACTGTAGTTAATTATATAATTAGCCCACAGTTTTCACTTTCAGTTCGGTTTCTGGCAAAAACATTTGTCACTAGGCGAAAGGAAACATTTACACAAACGATCTGATGTAAACTCATGATGTCACGTAAGTTAATTCATCGTTTGACAGGGCACGACCAATCACTATGTATATTAGCCGCATAGTTCATTTTCACATATAAGGCTGTGATTGCGTAAAATTTTTAAACAAGAAATCTGAGCATGAGACGCGCAAGAGCCTATAGCAGTTCCTGTTCGCAGGTAATCTTAGTCTATCTCCATCCATTTCATCGCAATTCACTCTTTTGCAGCCCAAATCACGAAAAATTTACTAAAACCCCCTATTTTGGGGTTCAAGGTCATTCAAGGTCATCGATGTTGACATTTTTAAGAAGCTCGTCGCCAGTGCTTGTTATGATAAGCAGCATGTATGTACCTATCTGCAACCATTTTCACGTTGTAGGAGCCAATAGCGGCAGAATAACGCCTTTTTAAGAGGGGTACCTCTGTTTCGCCCTCTCGTTCGGGGGGACCCCTTTTACCCAGCGGCATGAAATTTTGTCGCGAAATACTAGAGACTCTGGGCTATCATGCGGTGAAAACCCGAAGTCTCTATCTCGCCTGGTCGTGAAACGGTACCGGGTTGTGACGGACGGACAGACAGACGGACAGACAGACAGAATTACCATAGCTATTATGCGCTGTAGCTAGCTAGCTATGCTAGCTCTCGCGCGTAAAAACGTAACATCAACCTATATCAGAGTAGAGCAGCAGGCATACGATCAAAACTGGTGTTATTATCATTATCATTACCATTATTATAATTACTATTATTACGCGATGTGCACACAGATGTGACAGTTCTGGAATTAAGATACACGTCAGAATGCAGTAACCAGAGATGAACATTAAGTCTTCACGTGAGATACAGAAGTTACAAATACAAGTTTTGCCACTTGCCACTGCGGTAGGCCTATCTAATTCACTGTTAAACAGCAGTAAATGTCAGTGGAAAGATCTACGACCATAGTAAGTAGGCCTATCGTCTCATCATTTCCTGATGCTAGAACTCATGAATACGTAAACAACCGACATCGGTTCCACATCCTCCAGTCAACTGCAAGCACTCACCACATAATTATTACGGATTTAACACAACGTAACGCTATAACACCAGTGTACAACATTCTCTCTGGAAGATCAGTCGATTCGTATGAACGCTTATGTACACACAAGAACTCACATAAACTATTGGCAACACTAGCAGCAGTTTTAAACGTTCATCGGACAAACGGACGCCCGCATCATTGGACCGCAATTAACTAGTTACAGTTATTGGTAGACTGGTAGTCAAGTAACATCTGACATACCTAGAACTATGTTTCAGTCTTCGCTGTACCGAATGCAGCAACAAACACATTGTATGATGCTAACTATATACTAACTAGCGTAATGCAGTGTTTCTTGAGGCGAGTAAACCAACGTTCGTCGCTGAGATGTTGATGAGATTGTCAACTGACCGTTAAGCCCATACTCCACTATACTTCGATTTGTCATCGTTGATTTGTTGGACAACAACGTCATAACTCGTAACGCGTCAATATTATGTTGTAGGCTTTCAATTTCTAGTGGACTTGTTATAAGCCTATAGTTCGTGGAGTCACTGTACATGCAGACCATCAATTTGCTAAAGGTACCGTATAGCTCTTTATATGAATTAACCCATCACAAAGCTACGGAGCGTCACTTGCCGCATGGCAGTGTTACCTGCCACCCGACACAGATAAACGCGCCCCGCCTTAACCCCAGACAGACGGACCGGCACTCGATTTACCTAATTTGCGTTTGTTTGTCACCCATAACTTGTTGTACAGCACGATGTGCAATAAATCTAAGTACGTGGAGTTTGGCATTAACGGGAGGGGAGGGGTCTTGTCGAGTAATCACGAGTTTACAGCGGTGTCATCCTCGGTGGTCTGTTCCTGCGGTATGGTCTCCGGGTTGTTACCAGGGACGGACGTGGGACGGCTGAAGACGGCAAAGGTAGGGGCGGTCGGGGTGGCAGGGTCGTGAGGTCGACACTGACGGACGGCAGCTGGCGAGGTCCCGTGCGGGGCTGATGAGGTCCCCGGGTGCGCCGAGGAAGCCCCGGAGTGCGGCGCTGCCTGTTTGGAGGATGTCGTCGCCGACGAGTGAACGCGGGCCCAGGCGGCGGCCGCCTTGCGATGTGAGTCCGCCGCGCAGTGAGTCTTGTACTCCGAGATGGTGGAAGTCTTCACCCGGCACGCGGCACACTCGTACTGCAGCTGTTCCAGCTTCACGATCGCATTGTTGGGCCGCCGGGCACCTGTGTCACGGTAGCACTGCGTGTCCTGGTGCCCGGCGCACGCCGCGCGGCCCGGGTACACGATGTGGCAGCGCCGGCAAATGTAACCGACGTCGACGGTAGCCCGCCGCGCCACGGCCCAGTCCTCGGAGCCGACCGTCTTGCGCAGGTCGCTGAAGTGCCGGCAGTCCTGCGTGTAGTAGGTCAGCGTGCAGTCGGCGTCTGTCGTCAGCTTGTCCTGGATGCGTTGGATCGACCGGGCCGGTATCTGTAGCAGCGTCAGTGGAGTGCCGAAGTTCGCCGGGTCCAGCATGAGCATGCTGTCCTGACCTACACAGCCGCACCATTCACAACAGCGATTAGATTTCAGACACAGCATGATTGTAGTGCGCAGATTACCCATAAAGACAAGCAATCGCTGGGATCATAGCAAAGATGTGACAAATGGTAGGACAAAAACGTCAAACACTTGTACCATGAAAAATTTTAAATAAACGCCTGCGAACGCCAAATAGAAAACGTGGAACTCCGTTTACTTGGCCACTGACTGCGAACTCGATTGCTTCAGGACAGCTTTTCTGTCTAATATTCCTTTTACACGATGAAGCAAACATGATGCAAACTTAGAGCACACGTCATGCGCGTGTATATTCAATACGTTTGCTTCATCTTTGCTTCATCGTGTAAACGGGATATAACTTGGAATATAAACAGAAAACACCGTACTGCTGAACAACAATCGTAATAGTAGCCGATATTATGTACCACGAGTAGTAGCGGCAGCAGCAATAGCAGTAGCAGTGCAGAGTTACATTTCACTACAATGCCCCCAATTCTTTTGTTTCTGAACGGTTTTTTACAGTCTTGATCAAATCCGAGTTTCTGGCTAACGATTACGTAGCGACTCGACGTACCTGGTAGAATGCCGGGCGGCTGCATGAACGGTATGCCAGCCCCGGGGTAGTATCCGGCAAGTCCCGGGTAGAAGTAGGGCATCATTCCGAGGACATCGTTGGGAAAGCCGGTAGCTGCAGCGGCTGCGGCTGCAGCGTACGGCGCCAGGATCTGAGCAGCGGAACCATTCAAACTATTACCAGCAGCCGCAGCAGACAGAGCAGCATTCGACGAACCCGATATCGCGTTCACTGCAAAAGCACATCACACGTGTTAACGTTTCTTTACCGCTATGTAGTTTATCTCTGAATAAAACGTGCTTATTTAGCGTGTTTTTTGGTTTGACAGTATATTTTATTTTGAAATAATTATGCTGGGAATAAAAAAGTATACGAGAGTACAAATGTGCGCATTCTGTGGAAAGTTACGCTGGGGGAAGACTCGAATGCACCCGGCGAACTACGTGTACAGTTTATGTTACGTATACAGTTGCTTGTTCAAACATTATATGTATTATATCCAACCAAAATAGTCCTTTAATCGGCTTTCTCAGTGCTTGGCATATAAAAGGTTAGAAAAAGTCGAGTATAGCGCTTTGTGGAAAACTCATGCAAAGCTGTCATTATCACATAGTATTATCTGCAGACAGACCATAGGTGAGCGCTCTCCGCGTTAACTCGAGCCACACAGACCAGTACGCAATTTACCCAGACCCCAAATGGATGGAAAGCTGAGTTGACCTTCGGGCTGGTTATACCAAGACGGCTTACCTGTTCAAGTACTAACCACCTGATAGCGACCCAATCAGGAGTCGAACCCACGACCTCACGATCGCAAGTCCAACCGTTACGCCACTAAGCCACCTGATGGAAATACATGTTGGGTCAAAAATGACCCAACTTGTTTGTGTCAAAACTTCGTCAAATCACCACCAACTTTGATAATTTTTGCCGCACAGATAGCCAAGACGACAAAATTATGTGAGGTACACTCACTGTCCACCTCACTTAATTTATGTCAACGCACTACCGTGTAAAATGCAGATGCTCCAAATTGTTGCATAATGCTTAGCTGTTGCCACCGTAAAAGTTCTAACAACTTAATTAAGCATAGGATAAATTTAAATGTTATTTATTTAGCAGAATTATAAGACTGTGTGACAACATGCCAAATTTTTAGAATTTATGCACAAAATGTACACAATGGCTTAGACATGACTGCGAGGTTGATAGCGGCATTAACGATCAACTGATCAATATAACAGCACTCATTCATGGATTAGATGTGTTTTGAGCTCATAAGTCAGCTATATTGTTGTCTGCTATTTTCAGCACAAAATATTTAATACCACAAAATTATTAAATTACGTGGCACCCTCTGTCAAATTGATAATGAAAAGGTGAGCAATCTGATAGTGATAATCACCGTGTAATGTAACAATTTGGAGCGTCTGCGTTTTACACGGTAGTGCGTTGACACAAATTAAGTGAGGTGGACAATGAGCATACCTCACATAATTTTATCGTCTTGGCCATCTGTGTGCCAAAATTTATCAAATTTGGTGGAGATTTGACAAGTTCTGACAACAAACAAGTTGGGTCATTTTTTGGCCCACCCTGTATATACATGTACAGTATAAGACACTGAACGACAGCGACGTACTGTGTTCGATCTGAGTAGCCACGCTGGTTGTGTCCAGTTTCGCTTTGTTGGCTCCCGGAACCAACGCTGGCGGTGTTAACGCTACAACAACAGCATT
>Ga0209671_1002084_pt1 | contig 17825 bp, 10 predicted proteins | sample WorMetHERISLAND2_2_FD_187401 | JGI IMG/M metagenome (GOLD analysis project Ga0209671, IMG submission 187401) | Marine gutless worms symbiont microbial communities from Max Planck institute for Marine Microbiology, Germany - Olavius geniculatus... | ecosystem: Host-associated > Annelida >...
TCTCTCTTTCTTTAGTTCTAGCTGTAGCCTACTGCACCTATGCCATTAGGCATTAAGCAAAAGGTTGAACAGATTATACATGTAGTTAACGTTTTTTGTTCAACGTTTTTAAATTTTTTTTTATTCCTGCTAAGTCTTTTAGGCCTACTTCATTTAAAGTTTATTAATTTTTGGAACATTTATGCCAGAAACTACCGCATCCAATCTAGTCTCATCTGTGCATTGTAAGCTACTCCTTGACTCACTAATTTGTAATACCAGCTTCGATGTACCGTGTTCAATGTATACGTGTGAACCAGCATAGGCTACTTTTTCTGTGACTCGAAACAGCTAGAATTAGCTATTATGATCGGGACTTAGACTGCTGAAATCTACCTTTAATGCTGAAAATTTCATAAGCAGGTTGTCTTGGTCTAACTCCAGCCATTTCGTCGCAATTCAGTATTGAAATATGCGCAGCATTCAAATATTGCAAAAAAATTCACTAAAAACCCCTTTTGGGAAGGTTCAAGGTCATTCAAAGTCATCGATGTTGATAAATCCAAAAAGCCTGTCACCAGTGCGTGTTATGATAAACAGCATGTCTGTGCCTATCTGCAACCGTGTTCACGATACACGAGATAATTGCGGTAAAATAACCACTTTTAGGGGGGTAGCTGTCTTTGACGTTCGCCTGCGCCGGCCTACTTGAACCTAGGGGGTCAGGACTTAAACTGCTAAAATCTACGTTGAATGCTGAAAATTTTATATGCAGGCTGTCTTGGTCTATCTCCAGCCATTTCGTCGCAGTTCAGTGTTGAAATGTGCACTGCATCCAAAAATTGCGAAAAATTCACTAAAAACCTCTTTTTGAGGAGTTCAAGGTCGTTCAAGGTCATCGATGTTGTTAAATCCAAAAAGCCTGTCACCAGTGCTTGTTATCAGCATGTATGTACCTATCTGCAACCGTGTTCACGCTACACGAGATAACGGCGGCAAAATAACCACGTTTTAGGGGGGATAGCTGTCTTTGACGCTTGCCTGCGCCGGTGGCCTCCTTGAACCTAGGGGGTCGGGACTTGAACTGCTAAAATCTACGTTGAATGCTGAAAATTTCATACGCAGGTTGTCTTGGTTTGTCTCCAGCCATTTCGTCGCAATTCAGTGTTGAAATGTGCAATGCATCCAAAAATTGCGAAAAATTCACTAAAAACCTATTTTTGAGGGGTTCAAGGTCGTTTAAGGTCATCGATGTTAATAAATCCAAAAAGCCTGTCACCAGTGCTTGTTATGATAAGCAGCATGTATGTACCTATCTGCAACAGTTTTCACATTATTCGAGCCAATAACGGCAAAATGACGTCTTTTTAGAGGGGTACCCCTCTTCGACGCCCTCGTTCGAGAGGAACCCCTGCACCCAGTGGCACGAAATTTTGTCACGATAAACTAGAGACTTGGTGGCAGCCCACAGTGAAGATTTCGTGATCCTAGCTTGCACCACAGATCACGAGTGTGACAGACAGACGGACAGACAGACAGACGCCCAGACGATGGCAAAGACGCGCGAAGCATTCTGCTTTTGCGCGTAAAAAATACAGTGTGTATAGGCCTAGACTATGTCGTTTCAGTTCAGTGCATTTCATTTGTCTTGCCCAGCAGTCACGTGTTGCTAGTTGCTACAGGCTAACATTTGCAACGGACTCAGTGCAACTCTCTATTTTGACGCAATCACGCAAATGACGCAAGAAAAGTACGCAGGCAAATACGCAAAACAGAACGCAACATTCGCAGCCGACATAGGCCTAACCAGGCAACAGTCAGAACGCAAAAATAGGTAAGCGGTGTCTAATAGTCTTGCGTTGCGTTCTTTGCGTTCGTTGAGTTGCGTGCGCTGCGTCAGTTAAAATTAACTATAGCACGTATTACTCGCCATCACGTCATCATTTATTCACTAAGCACACCCACTGTATATATACGCGCTTCAGAACAGTTGCCAAAAACTGCTGGAGGTTGTTGACAACGGTTGCTAAGCAACGCACTAGCTGCCTAGCAACCACAGCACACCTGCCCAACTGTATCTTCAGTATAGACCATTGTTTGTGTCATCGAGTGTAGAGCTTCTCGTCAACGTTTGCGTTTAAGACAGAAAGTAATTGTATATTGCGTATTTACAGTATTTACACATGACAGGAATACAATTTCATCTTAGTAAGCTTAGTAGACCTACTGAGCAGTCCATACAAAGTAAGGCCTTTATAGTTCATAACTTTGTCGAGTATTAACCGATTTTAGAGATTCTTTTACTAACCACATTAGCGATAAACTTAAAAACCTTTTTTGTTAAAATCTTCTCAGATCATAAAATCGTCTTGAAATATCAGTTGTCAGCTTCAGAATACTGGAAATCACTTTGAAACCCACTCATTTCACACCTGACACTATTTCACACGGTAGTGGGTGTGATGGAAACTTTAGTGATCACTTGATTACAAGTTTGCCGCGGAGTATATTGGCAATAGAACAGTGAAAATAAAACAATATTTAAATGCAGTGATCACAACAAACTGACGTCTTTTGTGATCACTGCATTTAAATATGGTACGTGCTGTTTATCCGGCCACTGTACGTGTATTTCTGACTTGATAAGCTGTTGTGCTATTAGAGGTGGGAAACTCTTGGTCATGAAGTTTACGCTGAACGCGCAAAAAGCGAAGTAGAAACAACACGCACGAATTGTGTCAACTTCGCACGGTGTGATTTGGACTAGTAGACCTAGAGAAATCATAGTAGCGAAGAGAGTATGGCTGTCGTGTGTCGGAGAAGAAGAAATCTGTTCAGTATTTTCACTGGCGCTCAAGTTGCTGTCGTGACACTGCTCGTGCTCACAGGTTAGTTTCTAGCCTAAGCCTAATATCGTTTATTAAAAGTCAAAGGTTGATACTAGATATTAAGCCGTATCAATTCATCAAATTACAATTCGTAGGTCTATTTGCTGATTTGTTGACGCTGTTGCCTTGCTAGGAACGATTTCTGTTTATCGCTAGTCGTCGCTACTGTTAGTACATGTAGATACACGAGGGCGGCGCACTCATAGGAGCTAGGGGACACCGGGGGTAAAGGGGTACGTACATAAATTCACATAAATTTAAGACAATTTATACTATGTGTGTACATGTAATACAGTTTTCCCTAAATACTCTTAACAGTATGTAGGAAAATGCATTACATGTAGACATAAATTATAGTATAAATTATTTCCAAAACTCGCAAACCATATAAAGAAACTCTATCCACTGGTGTCAACTTTTATTGTTGGCAATGGCAAGCTTGTCAATAGGCCTATGCTACTGAATGATGTCCATATTTTCAGCACACATGTTTATTATTATTGCCAAGCTTGCTGATGTCTTTTGTACGCAAGTACATCAGTTTAGTTCGCTGTTCTACCCAAAACTATAACTAGACAAAAAACTATAACGAAAATTCATGGGTGGATTTAATGGGGGTAAGAGGCAAAGGGGCCATGCCCTCTTCTAAGGTGCCAAAATTCGCTTTTTCTATGCCTTGCACATGCAGTGCATTATGAATTTATGCAGTAAAACTAATGAAATTTATACCCACTGTATGCATTTTAGGGGGTTTTCATGCTTCCGAGGCTTTGATCGGGACCGGTCCCTCTCCAAAAAGTCCACCTCTCCTCTTGGCTTTTGGCCTCAAAAAGTACCAAATTGCATTTTTTGCAGTTTCAGTGTTGCCACAGTAGTCATACATGATACATGCCACTGTTATTAGAATAATTTCATTTAGTGCACGCTCTTCAAGTGTTTAGACGTCATACCGGACCACTGCTAACAATAATGAAAACTGCGCAGTGTTCTGTTTCATGCTCCCCAGTTAAACCAAATGTGTTCGGTCAAAAAATTTTTTGCTCGCTTCGCTCTCGATATTGTTTGTACCCTCGCTTTCAAAAACGGTCCGCCACCTTTGTAGATGCAGATTGTAATTTGATGAATTCGTGTAGCTTAATAGTTACTACTGTTTCAACCTATGAGCTTGCCAGGGCTGTAAAACCCTATTTTTGAATTTGTTTTTGTTTTTAAAGGTTTTTTTCTAGTTTTTTAATGTTTAATGTACAATTAAAACCTGACACAAAAAAAACGACCCACAAAAACATCCTATACACCACTCGTCCTGTCAGTTTTGTTTTAGTAAAACATTAAGAGCAAACAAAACAAGAAATTTTAGCTAATGCTCGTGAGACGCGCGACAGCCTAGCAGTTCCTGTTCGCAGGTTGTCTTAGTCTATCGTCATCCATTTCGTCGCAATTCACTCTTGAAATGTGCGCCGCAGCTAAAAACATCGCATGTTTAGGGAGTATCCCTCATTGACACCCGCGTTCGCAGGCCTCATTAAACATAATGTGTTGGGACTTGGACTGATGAAATCTACGCGTAATGCTAAAACATACGCAGGTTGTCCTGGACAACCTGCCATTTTGCTTGTCCAGCCATTTTAGCGCAATTCACGCTTGAGATGTGTGTCGCAGCCCGAAATCGCAAAAAAATCACAAAAACCCCTTATTTTGGGGGTTCAAGGTCGTTCAAAATCATCGATGTTTATACCTTTAAAAAGCTCATTATGATAAGCAGCATGTCTCTGCCTATGCCAGCAATATCACGATAGAGTGATAGACGAGCCAACAGCGGTAAAATAACGTTTTTTTAGAGGGGTGCTTTTTCACGCTCTCGTTTGAAAGGAGCCCCTTCACCCAACGGCATGAAAATTTGCCACGAAATACTAAAGACTCTATGCTATCACGCGGTGAAAACCCGCAGTCTCTATTTCACCTGTACTTGAATCGGTACCGGGACGTGACCGACGAACGGACGGATGGACAGACAGAATTACCATAGCTAATGCGCGCGTAAAAACCGCACAAATAGGCCTAGACCTATTTTTGAAGGAGAAAATTTTAGGGATGAACGGCAACTGGAACGACAAAATTTTTACCCATAGTAAAGATTTTACGTACGTAAAGATGCTCAGACGGACCGGGGCTGAATGTTGTAGTAGTAGCCATGCCGGTGACGTCACTGATGCCGGTGACGTCATCGGTGCAGATGACAGCCGATTCCACGGAAGAGTTTTGTGACACTTCGCTCTACTGCGACTACAACAACATGAGTGACGTGGTCGGGGTCCAGCTGCAGGTTCTAACGTCATCAAGCGACTGGGTGACCGTCTACCAGCTTAACTTCACTACAGCTAACAGCATCCGGGCATCGAGCACACTACTCGCGGTCAGTCTTACACAAAGAGATTGTAAGCCTTACTCAAGACTAGAGATGAGCATGGGAATGGGAAAGACCGGGATTCAATTGGTCCTATGGGATCCCCACAGAAATGGGATATGGATATAGGCCACGATCGATCAGCCATGGGATGATAATGGGAATAAGATGCATGGAAATTGGGGATGACCACTGCATAGGCCTACTGTAACTAACAAACACTTGGTTATCGTTCTTTCCAGCTGGCATTTAATTTAGTGCGTAATGTCAATTTATTTGATCGTTAGTCCGCTTGCTTTCTTTAATAATTAGTGTTAAACTCCACTACACGGACGAACGCACAAAAGTTTGTACATCACCCACTGACGAGACGCCAACAATTCTACAACATGTTGCCAACTTTGTTGTAGCCTACAACAATTCACCACCAACGGACGAACATTTTGCCAAATCTCAACATCTTGACACGTCAGCTGCCAGAGCCCAATATGTTGCCAACAATGTTCGCGTAGTGGAGTTTGATATCAACAAGTTGTTCAACATGTTGTACAACATTCAATAGGAACGACCAATATGAACGACGTGTTCGACCACGTGATCAGTGACGCAGTTGATGTAAACACGAGAAGCAAACGACAGTGCTTCAATTTTCTAATGAAAACGTGACAAATGTATTTTATAATTACCAGAACTGTGTAATACTAAAATCAGCGCTACGGAGAAAACCAAGAAATTGTGATGTCTTTGGACCGAAAAGTGCTGGTAAATTCGGGAATGGATGACCTATGTAGGCTATACGCTGCATTTCTGTTGCGTTCCTTGAGGCAGCCACGCACCCAGAGGAATGACGCGCTTTTTTGCTTCTGTGCAGCATAGCTAAGCAGCACGCTAATACTCAATATGCCAGACATAAACATGCCAGAATAAAATGTGCTAGTCCTCTTCGTCCTCCATTTTACCCAGTAGGCTTATGATTCATGTAAACAAAATGTTGTACAACATCTACAACGTGTTCGTGTCTCGTCCGTTGCTGGTATCGCCACCAAGAGACGAGACGCCAACAATTTTACAAAATGTTGCCAACTAGTTGTACAACATGTTGTGTGTTCGTCCGTCTATAGTAGAGTTTGACACTTATTATGGGGCCGTCCTTCCTAGAAGGAGGCCCCATCATGTGTTGATTGATTCTGTCCGTCTGTGTGTCCCGTGCCTCCACCTAAAGGGAAAACGAAAAGGCCTACGAATACCAAACTTGGAAGGAAGGATTCCTGGGACACCAGCACCCCGTGGACCAATTTTAAGGTCAATGGGTCAGAGGTCAAGGTTAGGGCGGCTAATTGCGTTGTTGGCGAAAAATCCCCATAACTTCGCCGCCTGTTGTCCGATCAACTTGATACTTGGCGGCTGATGATGATGATGATGATGATGAAGGACGAATCAACTTTAGCGTGGCGTTAAGTCCTAAGACTACAAGGACACGTAAGTGACGTAACAATAAGCTTAAACAGTGAAGTCACGTAATAGAAGTCAGCGCAGTGAGACGTTCTTAGTCATGTCTGTAAGACCAGGCAAAAAGTTCGGTTTTCAGTCTGCTGCGGAAAACTTGCAGCGACGGCGATCACCGGACCGACTCCGGCAAACTGTTCCAGACCGAAGCAGCAGTCGTTGGAAAGGTGCGGTCGCCAATGGTAGAACGCACCGTGCGTGGAGCGACCAGCACTGATGTAGTCGAAGAGCGCAGTCGTCGACGTGCGTTGATGTGTGACACGCGCTGAAGATCTGCGGCCAGGTAGCCAGGTGCAGAGCCGTGCTCCTGGACATGGACTTGTAAGGACTGGTTAACGTCAACGTGGTATATACACTGTGTCTCAAAAAAACATCCACGACATTTTTGACTGTAACTTAAAAACCAATTAACAAATTTTGATAATTGTTGGTATGAGTATTCCTGACACAATTTGACATCAAATGACCATTCAGTTTCCCATTTTATTTTAATCTATGTTTTTGCACTACCTAGGAAAATCAGATCAAGCGAAATATGTGTTGAAATAAACAGAAAACCTGAAAAAACATCCCCGACATTATCGATCGTAATTTGAAGAATGATTAGCAGATTTTAATAATTTTTGGCAGAAATATTTTCCACACAACTGGCTATTAAATAAGTGTTTTACTGTCTACTTTACCCAACGTATGGTTTTACACTACCTGGGGAAAGCAGACCAAGCATAATACGTGTTAAAATGAATGAAATAACATCAATAAATTCCATCTATCCTAATCTGTGGGCCGGTCTATTACAAAGTTTGATTGTCATGCAGCAGTGGGTCTACCAGATGAAGTTTAAGAATGTTTGTGAAGTCAAGAAGCGATTGGTACAGCCTGGATTGGTCTGGGGCAGAACATCATCGATACTGCTGTCAATGAATGGAGAAAGCATCTTTTGCCTGTGTTTGCATAGTCGGCCATCACTTCAAGCAGTTTTACTGCAAGCAGTTGAAAAATGGATAACTGAATGAAGAAGTGTCAGCCACAGCGTTAGAAATGTGAACAAAATATGTCTTTATGCGTTATGTTAATTAAGCAATCATATTGCATTGAAAAAAAGTGATATTTTGCTGGTTGTGTTTTCTCTAGATAGTGCAAAAACAAACATTGGGTGAGGTGGGAAACTAAATGGTCATTTGATGGCAAGTTGTGTCAGAATATTCGTACCAAAAATTATCAAAATCTGGTAATTAATTTTCAAGTTACGGTCGAAAATGTCGGGGATTTTTTTGAGACACAGTGTACAGCGACTTTGCTGAAAAACTTTTAAAACATTTTTTGTCGACTAAGACTAAAGCGAATCATTTGCATTGCGGGGAATTTATCGTGTTTGGTGGATTTTTATTCTACAGCAAATCGCCAATATATTTACGACGAATTCTGTCCGGAAAAGATTTTGTTTGGAGAAAATTTTGTCCGTGATAGATGAGAACAGCAGTAGGCCTATAGCGAACATGTCTTACCGTTTAGCGTCCGTGATCTTTGTGCGGTCGGCGTACATCGATGTACCTGTAACATCATCAGTAGCTGGTCCATTTATCTGCAGTCTGATAATGAAAATGTAGCGCTGTGTGCAGTGAAAAGCGCCGATGTACAGGTAGGACTAGAATACATAAAAGCAAGGATCCGTTGCTGCATCCGAGGCCACGTAACTACACATGGGAGACGAAAGCATCAAGAAGTCGAATGTGGGCTGGCTTATATGGCCTTATATGGTCTTAGATGGCCCGACAGTACTTAAACGTGACCGGCCAGACATTTTCGAGGCCCACAAAAACAAAGATGGTGAGCCGTTTGACACTAAGTAGTAAAATAAACTACACCGTAATTAAATATAAACCGGCACAAAATAAAATTGCTACATTAGTAATTTGAGCAACGACATAAAAGCCTTGAAAAACATCGAGCGCTTGCTTAAAAGCCGTCCAATGGACGAAAATGGCCAAACATGCAAAGAAGCAGTAGTAGTGTCTTCTATATATAGATTAATTACCTTCGACCACCGCACCTGTTAATGATAAACAACAAAAGCAACTAAAGACGATGCACTGCGCAGCGTGGTGGCCTCTGAACGTCTCTTTCGGTCCTATTTTTTCAGTTTGAGGACCAGCGTTCACTGAATTAAACTATATTTTGCAACGTTGTTTTCCGAGTGTAGATATTATGTTTCATTGCTTCCAACAAGCCAACAGTTGTCCAGAATCTCGCCTAATTTTGGACGTTTTTGTTCCCTGTTCGCATTTAAAGACAAAGGATTCCTAAGTTTTGGACTTAACATTAACAAATTACACCAAATGGTAATCACGTGGCAACGTTTCGCAGCGATCCGAGCCTCCGGGGAAGTGGTTGTCTGTGACAAAATGACATGAAACTCCAAACGTTGGCGTTCGCTTTAATTTGCTTATAGTACACTAGCGAAGGGGAACATGCATCTCCGGAGTGACCACATTCGAACGTGATCGATCCAGGAAGAGCGGATGACCAGACAGAGTGATCGCGTTTTGTCTGCGTGTAATTCGCTAAACGATGCTTTAGTACAATTTTTAATTTTCATCTAACGCAACGCACGCAATGTACGCAGCGAAAGCAAGAAAGTACTCAACAAACGAAATAATGAACGCAAACAAGTACGCAAAAAAGTAGCTGACGAAAGCGCCAAAATGCAAAGATAAAAGCGGTCGTTGCGTCAATTGCGTTAGGTCCGTTACGTTAAATGGATACCGCGCTTTAGATATAGACAGTCTATATCTAAAGTCGGACTTGTGACCAGCAGCGTTTTACAACCCCGTAAGTGCAGGTAGCTGATTGGCATGAACAAAAAACAATGCAGTACATTATGCGGCCGTCCGTTGCCCTCGCTAACGAACATTATTTTAGATCCATCGGTGCAGCCAACAGACATACCATATCGCCGCCACAACTCTCCGCGACTTCAGCACAAACAAGTAAACGAAAAAAAGATTTAAAACGGCTCGCTGTCTATTACGAGAGGACTGTACTAATTTCGTGTCATCTGTCTAACAAAGTCTTCAGAGTGTTGAAGAAAAGCTGTAAGTACGTCAATTTGTCAAAGCTAGTCCAAAAATTGTCGTCTCAATCGTCTTTAACTTTATAGGCGATTGGACGGACACCGGAGACAGGTGACTTCATATTCGGACGAACACTGCACAGTCCACTAGACACTATAACACTAGAATTACAGTAACTAGAAAAGCACTCCGAGAGCGCACACAAACCAGCAGATCTAGGATGTTTGAATGTGATCACCGGTGTACATTATCGGACTGGTTTACTGTATCCGCATTGTGCAGATATCGAGTGAAGCTAATGCGTTGGAATCAGCGGGCGGGCGTGCAATCAGAGCCTGAGGTGACTGTGACACTCGCGCCGTGTGTGCATTTGCATGGGCGTTAATCAATCTTGCACCACGCAAAGGTCGGTCTGTCACGTCGTCGCTCAACAGCCCGGCCTGCTGGTTGTGTTTACTCGCAGTAATGATGACCGCTGATTCAGCTTCTGCACCTGATGTCAGTGATGCTCCAAGTCGCGTTTGGCATGTTTTCTTTCTTCATAACGTTACTTGACTGCACAGTAACTAACAGCCGTGACAAAGCGGGCTGAGCTGAAAATTACTTATTGCAGAAGATCACCAAAAGAAAATGAACTGACAAGCAAGGAGAAATAAAAGAGACGTCCGATAATGAAATCTGCCCGGTTTGGGGACTAAATACTACGGGAAACAGAAGATAGATATACATGTTTGAGAGCCCCGACCAAAATGAAGAGGTAAAAAAGCAGTGGTTAGTAAAAATGACAAAAATTGAAATAATGATCTGATTTTGTGCGCAAAATAAGTCTAATGCAAAAAAGCACTTATGAAATTCGATAAATACATGTAACTGACAGTCAAATGTCCTGATCTTGTTGAAGTTCGACCGTACGCTAAACAAAACTTACAAAAACGAGGCCGACGAAAAAAGTCCTTAGTTAATTGACTACAGACAAAGAACATTACGCGTATCATTAGTTGAGGTGATTGTTCTGTGCAGTCAAAGCGATCACTCGCAGAAAAATGACGCACAACTACGTCGACCATCGACTGAGTGACTGCAACCGGAAAAAAACGGGTGCAAGACTGCAAGACATTTCCCTTCTCGCGTGTTTAGCCGTTCATCGTGCATAACGCGTTGGTGCCACTCCTATAGTACTGGACTTTAGGCGAAGCATAAGCGAAAAGCCCGATTCGCATAGGTACATGTACACGACTAATGCAATTCGCTTTCTGCCGTCAATCCTTCTTCAAAGGAAACTACAGCCATCAAATTCTTAGTAGTGCGTCGGTCACATTAGCTACAGGTCGACTGACCAGCGATGTTGCCGCGTTATGCGCTGCGTAAGCAGGATCTTGCAATACAATACAGGTTCATCCTTTCTGTCTCCTATTTCCGCCCTCATTTTCTTCCATTCGTCTTTTCTTGCGTACCGTGATCTTCGCTCCTTCCTTGTATTCTTTGCTTAATCCAGCCTTAGTTATCATATGCTGCATTGGCTGCGTAGAACAGTCTGCACTCTGCAACCGTCGATTCAACCGTCGATTCAATATAGCCTACTTGTGACAATGTGTCTTTTGAAACGGAACTTAAAAACATTACTGCGTTTTATTTCTGATTAATTTCTTTTATAATTTGTACATTATCAATAGGTTTTATCTTAGCATTTAGGAAGTTAGTGTTTACCACTGGTCATTCCTATAAGTGGTTATTTTTGATAGTTTAACTGATTGCCTGATTAGACTTTCGGAGCGCTGCAAGCTATCCCAGCTGTTTCTAACATGGTGGACCACCAAACATCTCTAGAAATAAAACAAAAGTAACTTTACTCGACGATGTGCTGCATTTCTGTAGTAATTTTTTTATTTCTACGCCAAACCACAAGCAGCGAAAACCCAGATGTCGCCAGGGAATGCCGACCGTACAATATGGTGCTTTCTGTGCTCGCCCGTCGTTACATTAATTTGTTTGTTTATCTAATATCCAGATCGTAATACTTGCGGTTAAATCGGTATCAGCAAATTCGTTAAATAAGCAAGAAACTGTTTCCACGAACATAAATGCGAAAGCAAGTGGCAACATTGAGTTGCAAATTGCGGCCAAACCGCTGCAAATAGTGATATAGTTACTATGGGCAGCCTATAAGAACTTGCCAATGTCCTATCCAACAGTACCATCACCGAACCCCGTATGACGTAGCCTACCGTATAGCTACAATAAAAAAAAGTTACAAGACAAACAGACGACATACAGATAAATTATAGAGCGTACTATAAGACGTAAATGAAATGCTAATAAAAGAACTGACGGAGCCCAATACTATGAGACAACTTAAAGCAAGCATTTAATAAAATAAAAACGCTAGGTTTTTCACGATGTATTTCTTAAAAATTTTGTCAAACACACAGTTTGCGTATGGCAATATCAACCTGTATTTTGTCGGTTTTTTTTACGAATTAACGCAAAAGAAATGATGCGAACACTATACAGAATACTCCAAATACGAGCCATCATTATATTACTATTATTATTATTACTGTTTTTGTTGTTGTTATTATTTTTTTTAAATTTTGGGGAAATTCCTAAATTGTATCAAAAATTATCTATAGCAAGCAAAATGGAATGACCATCAATCCAGGCAGTCAACTGAAACAAAACTGTCGTTCAACAAAAAAAAATTGAAACGATGTAACAAAACCGAAATACGCTAAAACAAAAAGGTGCCTTTTCGATTATTTCCTTATTTTAAAACTCTCAGTACCCAATTCCAGGAGGGAGAAAAACTGAGCAAAGTTATTATTATCATTACTTATTATTATTACTGTAGCTCACCGTCGTTATGGCGACGTATCAACTGCTGGAGACGCTGTCGGCTGCTGAGACGGTTTGCCAGTGACGACGACGATGCTGATGACGTCATCAAACAGAGCCGTCACCGCGGGGAGTGATGTCACGGGAAATGACGTCATCAAGCAGTGAGCTAGAACGAAGAGAGCGGTAAGCGATAGCGCCGTGCGCCGCCGCCGAGCAGGAGGCAGTAACGTCGACACGAACATCGTGACGACGTGAACTACTACTGACTACTGACTCCACTGACCGACACAACACAGCTACAGCTACTGCTGCTGCTGCTGCTGCTGCAAGGTGCGCGCGCTGCAACAGCGAACTGCAGCACCAGCAACAACAACAAAAGCAACATCAAGTGATCTTGTTCGCACCATCTCTGCTTTATGGACGATTACTGAATACGTTTTTCTTTTCAGAGTACTAATGTATGCAGCACACTAGCGGCTTTTCTGGCGTATAAATTTGCATTTTATTTACTTACTTTCTTACTTACAAGTGGCCGAAGTAATTCGGTATTCGGTTTGACGCGAAATCGGTGACTGGTACTGCCATCTGGTGAATCATGAATAAACAATTGAAAATTTGGCTGGGCGTTCAACCCCCACATTCCTTCTTCCCCATCGAACGCAATGCGTCATTAAACCTCGCAAGTCTACCTGCCAAATTGCATGTGAATCTGTCCTATGATTTAAGCAGAGTGAACGACAGTGACAGACGACAGACGACAAACGATAGATAAAAATACATACAGATCACGCTGGGGAGAAAATGAGTAGTTATAGGCAAAATCAGAGTCACCCATCTAAGTACGTATTAGCAACCGGGCCTTGTGTACAGCAACTTCGTTGATCGAGAACATTCCGCCACCACAACCGTCATTAGCATACCATCTCTCTGCTCACTTGAAAACGCCACGCTAAATGTTGCAGATTGTGGAGAAAACAAGATCGAAGCAACTGTAAAGTCAACCGTCGAAGACTTCTAACTACATTTTCATTCCCCCCTTCTAAAAAAAATTTTTGGGACCGGCATTACAAAAATATAGCTTAGTACTGACCACAAAAACCACGCCGATCAGCCGACGCATCTCGGAGATCTCACGATTGGAATAAAAAAAACATCTGCAGTAAAACATAAGCCCGCTCCGAAAGCTATCGCAAAAGTGTCATCCCGACAGAAATGGGTTGAAAATGGGCTGCAAGCTGCATGCTTCAGACGTAATCAACCACTGACTGATCGTGGACCCTTTTATCGCACCTCCTAGATTCGACCTACGTCGACACTTGTGGTCAACATTGACTCCCATTCGGACTGGCCAGGGTCGATGATCAGCCAACCTCGTCCGCTGGAATCAGGCTTCAGATCCATCCTGTTCCTGCGGCGCCTCTCCACAGAGTCACATATAGTGAATGATTGTCCAGATATAAAATTCCCCGGCGGTCTGTCAGCTTTCGGCTATACCTCAGGCTTTAGGCTGATGAGAAGGCTATTGCCTGGTTTGGTATGCAGACTGCAGAGCACACTTTGAGAAGAAGTGTACATTTCAAGCTTTGAAAGGACATGATTAATAATCATCGGAGATCGACGGCTTATTGAAGTGTTTTTCTTTACACATTCGACGCTCCTGACGTCCGTTATTTGTTAATGATGCCCTTCGAGGTCAACCGAGCATACTACGTCAAACGCAGACTGCAGGCGAAAACCAGGACGACAGCATGTGAGCTCGACAACTCATTACCGACGACTGCTTTCATCATTTTTTCTGAGCTTCAGAGACAAGAACATCAGGCAACGACCGTCCAGAATGGAGGACGCTATACGGTCCTTTGATAATAAAAATTTAATGATCAGGAGGTCTAAACAGAGAAGACAGCAGACGGTGCGACATCTTATTTGATCGCTTTATAAGAATCTCAGCTGCCGGGCGTTAAGAATCATTAAACCGACAACTTATTTTGTTTTTACCACACGACCGTTCGCAAGCAACTTTTTTGTCGCTTGTGGGTCTTTCTGTTTGTGGAAATCAGACAGGACAGTAAGTCTGTTGTTTAACTGATTGTATAATGTTAAGTTATTATTTGTAGACATAGGCTGTCCGCCTGTTCGTCAGAGCCTACGGTACCTTATCCTGTGGAGAATAAAAAATAACGTTTTATACGTACGTTGCAATTCGTGGGTAAAATTATCCCAGGTGTATATCAAGTTCTGTGACAGTAAGAGGCAAAATATTAACAACTGTACCCACGTTTTCGGGAGTACACGTTTTAGCGGTTTCTAGACCAATCTTCATTGGATTTTTTTCTCCCTGAAATTTAAAATGGAGGCCGGAAACCCGAAAGTGATTATAGTTTTGCCTTGGTTGCTCATGTCTGAACGACGTTAGTGTTGATTCTTATGTATTCATCGTCAGTGAAATAAATACAAATTTTTACAAGTATTTTGAGTCGTTATCCGTGTCATTTACGCTTCGTGTTTATTTATCCGGCAGCTGAATAAATAGCCTGTGGGTTGTTTATCCGGTTGAATGAAAACGAGGCCCACAGTTATAAATTTGAAAATGCACATAGTTGTGTTTAAACGATTAAACATTGAACACGTTACTCGTTACCCGGTGATACCGTCGTTCAGGCTTTCTCTGAGCAAATATCTTGGCAAAATTCTGGGAAAGGGATTAAACACACTCGGCGCAAAAACTAACATACTGCGATATCATATGACAGATGACAAACAAAATAAAACACTCCGGGAACACGAATATAATGCCATTTTATAACGACGATTTTCTAGTGACAATTCAGCACTGTACTAACTGACGTCGAAACGTCATGGCCACAATAATTTTATGTTTCGTTGACTGCGGTTAAACAAATTTACGCGTTTATTTGCAATTAGAAAGAGAAATGGATACAATTTGTACGATGCAATATTACCCACGGTCATATAGCACGTAATTAGTTAATAGCTTAATATGGATTTATTGACAGTGGACAGTGCTGATGGTATAATGTAAAATTCAGTGTGAAATTCATTGCTTCAGCAACATTAATATCACGGTGAAAAGCAAAGCAATGTTCTGCATTACGGTGGAAGTCCGTTGCTGTTAAAATTTTGTTCAAAGACGCATTATTGCAAGCAAGATGGTGCTACAGGGTGGCCCAAAAAGTAAGCTATCGCACTTTGTATTTTACAAATAGGCGTTTTCTGTTTTAATTTAACGAACTTGTACTTGTACTTGCAAACTTGTACTCGTATTGCAGTGCGATATTTTTAACAGAGACTATAATTAATGTATTGTTATTAAACTATACGCATTTAAGCTGTGTCGTTGCTGAAATGAACGGCAAAATTTAACTCGCGGCTCTTGCCTTGCCACATTTAGTCATATGAACGTTCGTCGTTTGCAGACCAGTGTTGGCCCTTACAAGCATTGCAGTTCGCACGACTGTCCTGTACTCGCCAACATGCTCGTCCTTAAGGTGTCGTTTCAGCACTTAATGCGCACTCCACTATTTCGATTTTCTGTGGACTTGACGTACAACTTAACGTTGACTTGTTGTAAACGAACTTTTTGGGAGTCTGTTTTACGGCACGCGGTCCAGTCAGCAAACAGAGTTAGAGCCTGAACTTAATATCTTCTTTTGCCTTCAGCTACTCTTGCGACGTTGTCTCTGCGTATCTCGGGAGTTCGTTCGTCGATTTGCCGCGACACCTGTCTCTCTCTGCCAGCACGCACGCAGGTCTAACGATATCGATTCAGCCTCAGCAACCATTGACAACGGAACCAGTGTGCGGCTTTATTCAACGGCGACTACAATGCCAGTCAAAAATATATCAGCGAACTTCTGTCCATCTTTTTTTGCAAAATATCGATCGATTTTCAACATTTTACACTCTATGGCACATTTGCATTTAAAGTAAGCTTATCTTTTAATATTTCACCACACCTTAAATGCGCCGCTACACCACCTTGTGAAATATGAATGTTGTAAACTACCGTGCTTTGTGTGCGCTGAGCCATAATCTTGTTGATAGGAAGCTTTACGTCGTATATGAAAAAAATTACTATCAAAGACCTTGCGTGTGCAGACAGCAACTGTGCAAGAGAATTGAGTTCAGTTTCATCGATTTGGACTCCGGAATAGACGAATATCACAATGGCGTATTTCAATTTCAATGCTCCGTCTGTCACCATTAGCGACTGACTGAACGTTTTCTTGCACTAACACTTTATTTTTTTGCTGCAGCAAATGACATTCTACAAATTTTAATGCCTAACTAATACGAACAGCATTTTAATTTTAATTTTTAAAAATTAACTGACTAAAAAATTAATCAGCACCAGCTCTATTTTTTGGTTCACGATGTATATGACTAAAGCCTAAGAAAGTGCATTCGGAATCGCTGGGGCGGAATTACAGATAGCTTAATCATATTGACATAAAAGACTTAGCAATGCGCTGTTTTCGACTGCTTTTGTTTCATTTTCTACAATTCATGATCATTATACGACACGCCAGCTTTCGAACAATTGACGGATAATATAGTTTTAGTTTACACGTTGCAGTTTGGAGCATATGGCCAGTGTGTTGAAATTACGATAATCGGTATGCCAGATACTGACATTGAAATTTTTATGTAGACATAATTATGAAACAAAACTTAACAGCTCTGGTAATACCTGCTGTAAAAATCAATTTTATTATGAGGTTAATTTCGTTAGTTAATGTAGAAACAGATTCGCACGTACGCAGCAGAGAATACAGCTACGATACTTCACAACTCAAAACCAACTAGCAAATTAGATCGTTCTTCGTCGAGAGGCGACAAAACTGCCATGGGGCCTGTTTACTAGTCCGCTGGAAATAACGAGTCGTTATAGTCGTATGCATTGCATTGCAGTGTCCGTAGTTACATTGCATTCAAGGATGGCGCCGCACACTCGTGCTTGTTGCCAGGCAACGATATCGCTATAATAATTGCACACTCGCGCTGTCGGGAGCCATGACAAGTGTCGCAAAATAATCCTTAATCGCAATAAATGTAAAAAACTTACCAGTTTAAAACTCAGTGTAAGGACGACGTGACGATATATCAGTCCACTAAAAC
>Ga0209671_1002085_pt1 | contig 17823 bp, 15 predicted proteins | sample WorMetHERISLAND2_2_FD_187401 | JGI IMG/M metagenome (GOLD analysis project Ga0209671, IMG submission 187401) | Marine gutless worms symbiont microbial communities from Max Planck institute for Marine Microbiology, Germany - Olavius geniculatus... | ecosystem: Host-associated > Annelida >...
AGGGGGTCGGGACTTGGACAGCTAAAATCCACGTTGAATGCTGAAAATTTCATACGCAGGTTGTCCTGGTCTATCTCCAGCCATTTCGTCGCAATTCAGTGTTGAAATGTGCGCTGAATCCAAAAATTGCAAAAAATTCACTAAAAACCCCTTTTTGAGGGGTTCAAGGTCGTTCAAGGTCATCGATGTTGATAAATCCCAAAAGCCTGTCACCGGTGCTTGTTATGATAAGCAGCATGTATGTACCTACCTGCAACCGTTTCCACATTATTCGAGCCAATAACGGCAAAATGACATCTTTTTAAGGGGGTACCCCTCTTCGACGCCCTCGTTCGAGGGGAACCCCTGCACCCAGTGGCACAAAATTTTGTCACGATAAACTAGACACCTTAAGGCAGTCCACGGTGAAGATTTCGTGATCCTAGCTTGCACCGTTTTGATACAGCTCACGAGTGTGACGGACGGATGGACGGACGGACGATGGCAAAGACGTGCGAAGCATTCTACTTTCGCGCGTAAAAAGCAGATTAATCATAATATATTGATGTCAGGAAAGTAATTATACTTTAATGAAATTGTAAAGTATGAGAACAAAAGCTAAAAATTTTACTGGCTCTTTCGCCCCCTGGCTTGTTCGCCCCGGGATCTTTCGCCCCCTCACCTTGAACGTTATGCTCCCATTGAATACCGATAATTCAACAGGAGGTTTAGACAGTTTATGCATGATAATGAGAATAAACGATTGTGTGAATGTTTAGTGCTTTGTTTAATTTAAAATAAAATCATTAAACCTACATATGTATTTTATTATAAGAAGTTTTAGTACGCTTTCTCGCCGTAGAATGTTTGCAATAATGTCTGTCGCTGTCTATAGACAGGCGTTCGTCAAGCGGTTATTAGGCCTAGATCTGAGTATACAAGTAAAAATTCATTTCAAAGGAAGCTTTGACTATGGCACATAAGCCGAGTTTTAAGCACTCTAGGTATAGGCTACCGGTATATAATAGTTGCGCCATGCAATGAAACCAAAGATTACTGACTGTGAATTGTGATCACTTATTATTCAGTTTGTCAAAACGTTAATTGAAGTAATTATTAATCAGTGACGTGATGCTACACTTGTTTGTTACCTTTCTGTAAATTGAAACTCAAGCCTCAATAACGAATCACCGGTATATTAAACGAGGGGGAGGGGATTAAATCAGCCAGGGGGAGAACAAGCAGGGGGCGAATGAGCCAGGGGGCGAACAAGCCAAGAGGCGAACGAACCAGGGGGCTAAAGAGCCAGGGAGCAAACAAACCAGGGGGTGAACCGGCAAAAGGGCGAAAAAGCCATAATTCCGTAAGGCTGTGTATTATACCAAAAAATTAAGCGACCATTTTCCATCAGTCACAATCTTCATACGTCCATGGCAGAAGGAAAATAACGTCATATAGTCTACTTTTTTAGTTAGTGGCGGACGGAAAATAGCCTCAGGCTTACTCACTTTACCGTCCCTAGGGACAGAAAATAGCGCTTTGAGCACAGACTTCAGTCCGCACGGACGGAAAATAGCGTCCGCATGCTCTTTTTTCGTCCGTGGCGGACGGAAAATAGCCTCATGTTTGCTTACTTTTCCGTCCCTGCGGACGGAAAATAACACCAAGCAGTCTAGTGGTTAGCGTGTCGAACCCAATGACCGAGAGGTCGGGGTTCGGTCTAGCCGGATAGGTTCGGTCCCTAATATGGTGCAAAAGCTAAAATGATTTACCATTTCCGTGTTGTCAACGACAACCAAAGAATATGTACCAATTAGAAAATTTTAGGGATGCACAGACTTTTGAAATAGGTATTGTTAAAAAACTCAAAATGTTTCTAAGCATTTTATTAATAATAGTTAAAAACGTGAGAATAATGTTTACGTTTGACTGCAAACTACCACGTTTGTCGTGTATTTAATTACTTTAAAACTTTTAAATTTGATCACACAGTTTTTATTTTAAGTTTTTGCCCGACCCAGAGCTTTTTGTGGTTCGTCCATCGGGAAGACAACGTTTAGAGTGGACAATCGTCTTTATTTTTGTTCTTTCTTTCATTTTTTTAAAACTATTTCCGTAAACTGACTTACACTGTTCATGTCGTCTGTCTGTGGGCCTTCTTTTCCAATCATCTGTTTGTATCTTTCTAATTGTTAGTCCTTTTACTGTGCTTCCTTCGCATTCAAATAAATGTGCCGTGTTGTTTCTTGTTTTCCACAGATATAGCACTGTTCGTCTTTCTGTCCATAGTTTGAATTTAACTTCAACATATTCTTCATGACTTCGAACACTGTTCTGGAATTTTTCCATGTGAGATCCTTCAGATAATTCTTTTAACTCTGCAATATGCATTAGCGCCTGATATATTATGCAGCTTGGTCTTCTGTGAATTTTTTTCCCATTATTTCCTTGTTTACTGTATTATTTGCCTTGTTTTGCACTAACTTCTCTATTGATTTGCTGTTATATTTTTTATTCGACTCTGTGACACGTTCTTCGGGGTCAGGAGTCATGAATTAGTGATACTCTAATAATAACACTTCTATGGTTTGTTTACAGTTGAGAAGGCGTGGCTGTTGTTGTTGTAATTTATAGCATATTTTTATAGAAGTTTGAGATAATATAGCGGATAACTGATTACAAACTTTATAGTTATTTTGTAGTTTTATTTAAGCAAATAATGTAGATATTGTAAATGGTATACTGAAGCAGTTAACGATACAGGTTATATTATAAGCTGCATGTCGAAAAGCGTGCACGTTTGTGGTAGCTCATCGACAAAGTATCGTAGTATGTGCTCATAAGGTTATTGGAAAGGAGCTCACAGGAGACGTTTTCGGGGCGATTTTAAGTTTTTACGTTTTCGTATTTTATGCAGCGTCGTTATGTAATATGCACAGTTGTAATGATAGGTAATTCTGCAAACCTGTTATCCGTCATGTGTTGGATCAATGTTATTTGAACTCGGTTGGAAAACTAGCAGACAGACGACATCACGCAAGACTGACCATGTTTTAAAAAAATGCATTATCAGCTTGTAGCAGTACCTATGTCATTACAACTGAAGCACTATAGTCAGCCTACACGTACAGAGAACTCACTCGCTTACCATTTTTCATCCCCAGTCAGGGACTACTATCTGAACTTATTTTTTCCGTGGATAGCAAGATCCTGGAACATGCTGCCAGAATATGTAGTTCAGTTAGAATCTGTTGAAGCATTTAAAAGGCTCATTGACGTAGTAATGGTAATATTAATATCCACGACAATGTTTATGGTGCTGTCATCGTAGCAGTGAACTGCCACTGCAAGAGTTCACTCGGTTCATTTGGCCAGAGCAGCATAAGCGCCAAACGGCAGCCGACCTTTGGACCAGACTGATCGATCTGAATCTTCGATTCGCCTGTAGGCAGCTACTAGTACTAAATTAACCATCGCCATTTATTACTACTCAGCCTGAAAGCTGATACTCATTTTACCATCCCGCATAGGGTAGAAGGCTGAGTCGACCTAGCTGGCTGGCTTTGTACCAAGATGGTTTACCTGCCCGTGGACTAACCGTAGACTAACCGGGCCCAACGTAGAGTAACTTCGTTGATTAGATGAAGTACGTTACCACTACGCCGAGCCGCCAACCGACAACTAGCCATCTGATCATGCCAGGAACTCCGCTGCAACATAGCAGTGAACTGGTCATCGCGACCCATCCTTCAGTAGCCTGGAGTTGTTTTAGCTTTTTTTAACATGCTGAAGCACTTTTTTATTCTATGTCTGCACCAGTCTACCATCACATGTCTATCATACTGTACTGGAGCCTTCTACATACTGAAGTTGGCACGTATTTTGACAAAGGTATAGAACTAAGCCTTTGCTCCAGGACTCTTGGTGTCCTTCATTTTAACTTCTATTTTGTGTGTTTCGTTTTCCCCATGTAGTGCGAAGCACATGTTGGGTGAGGTGGAGATTTGAATGGTCATTTGATAGCCAGTTGTGTTGGGAATACTTGTATTAAAAAATATTAAAATCTGTTAATCCGTCTTCAAGTTATGATCAGTAATGTTGAGGTCTATTTTTGGGACACAGTGTATTAAAGTTGCATTCAGGCAGTTCTGCAGTAATACAGAAATTAATGATTCCAGAACAGTTGCTATTGCTGCTTTGTAGTGTTGCATTGGCATTCTCTGACTTTGTGCAGTTAGCCTGCCTGACTAGTATACAGGCAACTGGACCCGGACTGATAATAGAATCTGGTGTCAGTCCAGCCCAGACTAATAATAAATTTTACGCTGGATGTGTGTCATGCATGGCCAGCATTTTGTGAACTTGATAAAGCTAGAATGTTACCTGGTTAAATACTTTCTGTTAACATTTTTTTGCTGGGCATTAACACATAATTGAAAATGGTGGAAATATATTTGCAGAGGCAAAACAATGAAGAGGACGGATGTACAGAAGCTGGTGTCACTGCAGCAAAATCCGGCCAATGTTCGCAATGTCTGCATACTTGCACATGTTGATCATGGTGCGAATGTCATATCTCGTGCTATACTTTTGCTATACGTGATTTTTTTTTACAATTTTCAATATGCATGTTTATACATGTGTTGAGCCAAAGAAGACCATTCTCAAGATGAGTAAGTCAGTAACTTTGTATAGCTTATAATGTCAACAAGAACTTGCCAAATATAAGTGGCATCATTTTTGCTTTGTATTTGTTAATATCGTTAAAGGCCTGCTACAGTGAAATTTTTTTATGCAGTTTGAACAAATGTAACATTTAGATCTCAGATGTGCAGTCTCTTTATATACTTTAAATGGAGATTATATGCAAAAATCACACTTTAATCAACTAAATTAGTTTCTGTTTATCAATCCCACTTTACATGAAACTGGAAGTTGTATGTGTGTGTGTAAATTGTAGCAGACGACCACCGAACATGCAAATTGCAACGTTTAATTTCAGAAACATTAAAAACTGTTGATTGTTCAACTATTAAGTGTAAAATAAGATGCGAAAACATTATATGCATACACAACAAGCAAATAAACAAACAATAAACTGAAAAACGGAACTTTTGACTGCTTTGCCATCAGTTTTCGCGTGGGCGCACGGGAACCAGCTTCACCGAGAGGAATGCTGTGATTGGTCGGTATTCGCATGGACAGTATCCGTATGGAGGAGACGGGAACCAGCAGGAACCAGGACCTGGGCATTCACTGGTTCTCAGCTGGTTTTTATTAAAAATCATTAAAAATCAAATAGAAGTTGTTTATCAAACATTTTGTGCTGGTACCATGCATGTAGTTTTTACTAGAGATCTGCTATCTGAAAATACAGTAAAATCGCATAGGTCAATTTTGACTGTAGTAGGCCTTTAATTCAGGACCACATTCTGTGATCAGTTGTTATCTCTACTTGATAAATACTTGTGTGCTCAATAATGCTGTGAGATGAACTAAGACTTATACTGATTACTTTGAATGAGTTATTGTAAGTGAATAAATAAATAAAGCAATTAATTGCTGTTACATTGCTGCTGATATAACGTGATGTGTGCATTGTTTGCTTGTAGGTAAAACGACACTGGCAGATGCACTTCTTGCTAGTAATGGGATTATTTCACAGCGACTTGCTGGAAAGGTAAAACTGAGACATTTTTATATGGCTGTAGTGCAAGTAAAACAGTGTTTGTGCTCAGAGTATGGTGTATGTATTATGTAATGCTGCAGTGATTAAATGATTATCAGATTATTAAAGTGATTAAACATAAAATCGAAACTGCATCAGTACAGCATGCAACTCATTGACAAATTATCACTGCAGAAAGTGGAAATGAGACATATTCATTGAAAATACTATGTTACAGTCATTCTAGTATACTATTGGCAATTTACAAACGCTGTCAAACATATAGCAATTTAACAAAACAAAATATCACAGAGAACAGTAACTTAGGCCAGACTGAGTAAAGGCTAGATCTAAGAACGAACTTTTAATGCCATAACTAACAGATTTTTATATACTTATTGATTAGATCAATTGACTGTAATTTTTTATGTGCATTGATTAGTCAAATTACAAAAATAATTGAAACTGGCAGCCCTAGTATCAGGTGTTGATGCATATGTGGTATGCATGATGACAGCTGCGGTATCTGGACAGTCGAGAAGATGAACAGCTTCGTGGCATCACCATGAAGTCCAGTGCAATTTCCCTCTACTTCAGTCAAAGTAATCCACAACACCTTTTATGATTTGACATTCTGTGCTTTTTTAGTGCATTTATCATTAGGGCCCACAGTTTTCCGTGGAAAATTTTGCCAAATTTTACTGGCCAGTTTGCAAAATTTTGCGGCTTACGTCTGATCGCTTTCAACACTTAGCTGAGACTGCGAGAACAGCTATAGCAGCTAGCTGGCTTGGCCTAGGCTGACTGTAGGCTAGCCACAACCAGCCTAGGCCAGGCCAGCTAGCTGCTACAGCTAATCTCGCAGTCTCAGCCGGCATTCAGAGCATCCATGACTCGCTGCGCCAGGTCGACAATGACAGTTCAGGAAAATCGTAGAAATAAGCTCTACAGTTCAGTATTAAACACTTATTTCAATGCTGGTGGTTTTATCTTTAGGCTATTTTTTTTGTTCTGTAACTTTGGCTGTTGTTTAATCGTATAAGTGCTTTTAATAATTACGTATTTGCAGAGTATAAAAGCAAAGAACCAGCAGCAGTAGTTAAGCTTTTACATTTTAAATGCTTTTGAAGTCTGATTGCCTCATCTGATTGTGGTAAATAGCAGATGGGTTGTGAAATTTATTGTTTTTTGTCAGATTCTAGCGAGTACCTGGTGAATTTGATTGACTCGCCCGGGCACATTGACTTCTCCAGTGAGGTGTCAACTGCCGTCAGATTATGTGATGGAGCAATCATCTTGGTCGATGTCATCGAAGGTGTTTGTCCTCAGGTTAGAACTGCTGCTGTGTTGCACTTATTTTAGGTCGAAGTTGGAGAGGATACTTTGCAGCTGCATGACTTTTTCTGGTTTTTCTTTTCTTCAGTAAGGAGAATAAAATCTGAACAATTATTATTTCTTTAAAACTTTTTTAGAATTTAAACTAAACTTGTATTATCACAGAATGTGATTAAATCACTGTTAGTATTGCATTTGTAAATACATGACTTATCACACAAATACGAGTTTCTTGAAGATTTTGCATCGGACTCTATCGTCTTATGGTGAAAAAACTCATTTACCAACGAAGAGTAAGTTGAAGTTAGACTGAGATTTATCTGAAACTTATTGTGCTCAGTGGTGAACAAAGCTTTTCAAACTCTGAAGTGTTTTTTCGTGCTCGCTGTTGTTCCTAACTGTTATCTGGCTCTTGTTTATGTGCTTTTTTAATTATTTTATTGGTCTTCTCTTATTATTTTGTATTAGAGTAGAGGGAGTGGAGCTTAACTACTGAACAGGTAAGGCCAAATGATGGCAGCCAATAATGCTTCAGGAGTGACAGTTAGAAAATTGATTTTAATTTAGGACACACATTAAAGAAGCTTGCAACAGGACAAGCAGTTAGGACACTGGAGTCACATGCAAAATCTTGGACAAACTCTCACTTTTGTGATTGGTGTTTCGTATGTATGAACGTAATACCGACAGTGGTGTAGTCATATTTTGTCGTTAGTAAGTTTAAGGTTACGTTATATTTCAGCGAAACTGAGAATAATAACAACTTGCCACATGAAAGTGATTTTTCTTTTTATTGAAAATAAAAGCAAGACATCTTCATTTGTCAATGCTAGGATTTCAGTGTGTATCTGATAAATGGAAAACAATTGAACACTGCAACAAAACAACATATGAGAAATATGTATTGTGCCTGATCAGAATTGAACAAATTAACAGCAATTTCTTGATGACAAACAACAAATACATACTTCACATTAATCTGCTTAATGTTCCACAAACATCAACACTTTGATTAATCTACTATATCTTCTTCTTCTTCTTATGGCATACTCTTCCAGAGCGTAGCCGTGTCCACGATGTGGCACCAGTCCGCCCGCCCAGAAGCTTTTCTCCACGCAGAAGAAAGACCAATGTTCAGAGGTCTCAGGTCTGCCTTCACCGAACGTAACCAGGTGTAACTGGGGCTCCCTGCAGGCCTTCTCCAATCCGGAGGAGGCTTGCGTATCACGGCAGTAATGGCACGATGGTGATCTTCGTCAGGAGAGCTGCGGGTGATGTGGCCGAAGAAACGGAGCCGTCTGCTTGTAACTATGCTGGAGAGCGGCTGGTAATTCGAGCGGGACCGGACTTCATCATTGTGTTATGTAGTTACTATATCTGGTGGGGAAGAATTTAGCATTTTTACATTCATGCAGGCTTAATTTTCATGGCTGTGCCTAAGTTGGTGCAATTTTTGGAATCTAATACTTAACAAGGTAGTGCAGCGACACATTTTGCATGTTGTGGGAATTTTAATCATGGTTTTGTTCTGAATTTTCTTCTCAGTTTATCATTCAAAGTTATTTTGAAAGTAAGTTGCAGTTTAGCACTCGAACTGGTTGTTTTTATGGAAAATGGTGCATTTGTATACATGTAACTTAAACTCCATGATATAATACATATTACGTAATCAAACTGGTACCACAGTTACAGCAACAAATATGTATTGCTGAGTGCTGACATATCATGTTCTGAATCTGAATGTCTTTACACTGTGAATCTACATGGCAACAGTAAGCTAGAGTGCACAAAATTCATGTTAGTAGTTATATTAATTAATGATAACAACAGAATATATTGTTTGGCAGAAAAAAGTGCTTCATACTAACTAAAGTCATACTGTAGTGTCAGTCATCACAGTGCACAAAGAATGCATATTTCCGGTAGCTTTAGGTTAGCATGCATTGTGCATGATTAATAACATATTAGGTCAAATGTTCAACAACAAACACAGCTAAATGCCACACTTGTTTTTATATGTTATTTGTTTATGTGCCTGTAATATCTGACTAACTAATGTGATACATGTGCACAATGAAATTGGTGCTACAGTACAACAGTAGCTTTGTCTTTGACTAAAACTCATCAAAAGCATTTGCTGCTGCTGACGTCCGTATTGTGATGAATTGTGTGACAGTAACATTTTAATGGCTTTCTCAAATGTTGACTACTGATGGTATGCTGAGAAGTGGGTGGTGAGAATAAAAGCTGTAAGTTATGACAATGTAGATGTGTAGAGGATTGATGATGATGAATGCAATAAAAATTTTGATCTGGATTGGTTGAGAATGATTGTCATGAGCATCTATGAAATTCATGATTGCTGTGATGGTGACAGAGCATACTGTCATTTACAGGTGCTATATGCCTTTGTAAATATGGGTATTCAGTTGTAGACAATGTAACATGTGTTGTTGAGTACTTACTCAGGAATTGATGGACTGCTTTTGGGTAGTGTTGGATAATGGGAGGTTGCATTGATCATTGGTGCAAAACAGTCTTCCCGGCAAATCAGTGATGCGTAATGCCAGCTGATGTTTGCTGCATTCCGCCACCATTGTTGCTGCTGACTCCTGGGGCATCTGTTTGGCGTTTGGATTTGTAACGTGTCAGAAGATCAGCCAGTTTCTGTTTCACCCCCTCGTGTTTCGTCGCGTATATGAACGGGTTCAGGCAGACATTGAGATAGATCATGAATACTGTAGGATAGTAACCAATGATAAGGTGGCTTGTGATTGAGGTGTGGTCTGAAATCATGTAAATGATGTTGTTTGGGCACCAGGAAATGATAAAGACTACGCTCACAGTGAGCATCGTTTTGGCGATGTTCCATTTGATTCGTTTGGATCGAATCTGCGAGGCATTTGCCTGAGAGCCTCCGGCTTCGACATTGTGTCCGGCCATGACACACATCTGTCTTCTCATTACGATGATGATGCGACCGTAGCAGTAGATGAAAACGACCAGAGGGACTACGAAGAAGATGACTATGACGCTGGTGCCAAATATCACTTGTCCTTCTGGAGTTGCCCATGTCATGTAGATCCTACAGAGTCCGTCCTCCAGTAACATTGTACTGATCACCACCGGCACATTAAACATTATCCCAGCGATCCAGGCAAACACCATTGCAGCATTTATCATCCAGCGCTTGAGATGCTTTTTGCTCCAGAACGGATGGACAATTTTCAGGTAGCGTTCGATCGTGATAGTGATTAGGTTGATCACCGATGCATGTAGAGCGCTGTACAGAGCGGAATTGCTGATAAAAACTGCGCAGATGAAGTAACCCAGAGAGCCTGTGAGGTGCATTCTGTCACCAACGCAGTAGGTGAGCAGAAGTAGGACACAGCAGGTGAGGTCTATGGAATTCTGGTGAATAATCAGCATATTGATTGCATGCTTCTTTGCTTGCTGTGCATTGTGGGTAATTAGAGCATAAAGCACAAGTGCATTGGATGCCAGTCCTATGACTCCAATGGCAAGTAATGCGTGTTGGAAGTAGTATTCAATCGTGATGGCAAGGTGCCATACTGGGTCGAAGAATGCAGCTGTCTTCGTGACATGGTCAAGTGCTGCCATTGTGATGTTGCTGCAGGTCAAACTAGCTGTTGAATTTTCAGCGGACATGTTTTCACACTGCAGTCACATTGCACAAAACAAACATGCTCATATCATTTAGATGACTGTCAGCTATTTTTTTCAGGTACCTGGTAAACTCAGTTTGTTTTGCCCATGATTTTTGTTCCCTAGTTATGCCTCACTTTTTTGGATGGTGAAAAATTTCTATATTTTTGACAAAATCCTAGTCCAGTCAATCATCGCCATACATTTTGTGACCCAGTTGGCATCAACTTTGCATTTATCTTTCCAGACCTTTAAACTGCTCTTCTTAATCATGACTCCTTACTGACTGTTTCAGTTTCAGTAATCTCTGACGTCTGCATCTGCATATACTTTTCTAATTTTTTTCCATAGACATCCAGTTAAATATAAACATATAAACAATTTGTCAATTCGAAGTAGCATTTGTCGGTGACATAATCATGCACTAGAAACTGCACAAATCATTTTTGTGGCTCACAAAGCATATTACTGTCCTTGTAAACCTGCATCATGTAACATAAAAGACATTTGTATATGGTACCAAAAATCACAGGAAAACTACAGAACGGTACTGGGCCTCTAAGCAGCTGTCACTGCCGGTTTGTGAATATTTTGTTAAAATAAAATGTTTGCGCAGTTTATCATTGTCATTTTTGTCAACAAATGACTTACCTCAAGTTAACTGAAGAAGTCTAGCTGTGTGTTAAAACTTGGTGATCAGAGTGCTTGTGCAGCACAAAACTGTTCACAAATCTGTGATGTCGATGACAGTGAAGATGAAGTTTGCGTAAACATCTCGGCTAATGATTTGCATGTGAAAATCGCATGATGTTTCAAGCATTTAGTGTCAAGTGTCATCTGCTAATGGTGTCTGAAGTTACATCATTACTGAGCTTATTACACGGGCAGTCATGCAATTGAGTAATAGATGCTTCGAGATTCAGTGGCGTTGTGGTGTGGTGTAGGCAATTGCTCCCCTAAATTTTTCGCAGTCGGAAATTTGTCAGAAAATTTCGTTGGAAAATTTTCCTTTAAAAAATGCAAAGTTTGGGGGTAAAAACCCCAATTTTTAACTCATGACGCAGCTTTTGATGCTGTTGTCGAGGTTTCTTTTACTTCTAGCTTTGTTCTAGTGGTGAGTGGTGGAACGTGAACATGATGTTTCATGCATTTTTATGCGCGAAAGCAGCTACTGCTTTCAGCGCGTCTTAGCCATCGCATGTCCGTCTGTCTGTCCATCTGTCTGTCACATGGGTGGATTAGTCAAAAGCGGTGGAAGCTAGAATCACCAAATCTTCACTGTCAGCTGGCTGGAAGACTCTAGTTTCAGGAATTGTAAAGCTTTTCCATAAATTTGAAAGGGGTAACCCCGAACGAGGGCGCTAAATGAGAGGAGGGTGGGCAAAATTTGCGATTTTTGGCCAAAAAGTCGCTGTATCTCAGTAACAGTGCGAGATAGGGCCTAGGTTACTATTAATCACTAATAGGTAGTCATGCACTGGCTCTCGATTGGCGCCGAATTCAGTGACCTTGAATGACTTTGAACGCCAAAATGCGGGGTTTTATGGATTTTTTTGGCGATTTTGGGCTGCGACACAAGTCTACATCTTTCACAAGGTGGCACCACGGAACTATTGTTATGCGATCCAGATAGAGAATTTGGTATTTGTATATTAACTTAGTGCGAACGCCCCAATTTTCAGCTAAACTACTGAACCAGAACTGCTATATGCTTTCGCGCGTCTCGTGAGCATCTCAGATTTCTTGTTGACAGTGTTGTCAGTGTTTATTGCCTAAGCATTAGCTGCTGCTTGGGTTGTACTACATAACTTAAAATTTGGTCAATATTTAGCGAAGATATGGGCAAAGTTCAGTAGCTTAGTTTTTTGGGCCATACTGTATAGCTAGCATGTTCCCTGTTACAGGCATCATTGTGCTGATCAATAGTTTTCTCATTAGTAGCTGACATCTGACACTGCAGGCTGTACACGTCAACATCGTGTCGTGTTTTCTGTGTGCGCTCAGTTACTCCAATAATAACAATAAACATAACTAACACTTGTGACGTGAAACAAAGATGTGTGGAAAACTGAAAAAGATTAAGCATAAGCTGAATAATGAAAAAAATGAAAAGTCAGTCTGGACGTGTTCCCTTCTGTAAAACTGTAGCAAGTACAGTGGGCGACTTCACTTTTTGACTTAGACTTTTGCTGAGCCAAAGCTAAAGCTGAACGCTGAAATCTGTACTTAGATTAAAGTTAAACTAAATGATAAAAAATGTCGGAAAACCGGTAAACCTAACAGGAAATAAATCAACCAATTACGTTTGAACTTGCTTATTTAATTGCACTGTGCAAGCAAATGACGTAATTACGTAACGTCTTATGTCATTATGTAGCCATTACGGCGTTTATCCATATAGAACTGTACATAGTCGCCATGTTTTCGCTCAGCTAAAGTCAAAAGTCGAAGTGGATTCCGGCTCAGCGAAATAACTTCACTTTTTGACTTAAGTAGGTACTTAGACTGAAGTTTAGACTCAGCGAAAGTCTCATCGAAAGTCGAAGTCAAAAAGTGAAGTTGCCCAGTGTAATTTAGTTCATTGTGCAAAGCCATTTGTCTCTGTGAGACTTCGTGTGTGATAGTGGGTTTATACAAGTTTGCAGTCTGTTAGTGTGATAGCTGAAAGGCAAGACACAGTGGCGTCGTGGACTAGAGAAGTCGTACACTGGCTCTCGATTGGCGCCGAATTCAGTGACCTTGAATGACCTTGAACACTAAAATAGGGGGTTTTATGGATTTTTTTGGCGATTTTGGGCTGCGACACAAGTCGATATCATTCACAAGGTGGCACCACGGAACTATTGTTATGCGATCCAGATAGAGAATTTGGTATTTGTATATTAACTTAGCATGAACACCCCAATTTTCAACTAAACTACTGCATTTGCATTCAAAGATGCAAAATTTGCGGCTGAAAATCTCCATTTTCGGGAAATTTAGAGGCAAAAATAAAAATTTTGAGCATGCATAATCTTTTTTGTTTTGCAAATTTGCAGCTGTCTATCGGAAGTTTGTCAGAAATTCTGACTATCTGTTGAAAAATTGCAGCTTTTTGCCCTACCTACTTCTTAAACTTATGACGCCACTGGCAAGCCGATGTTACACGTGTGACAGACGCATGCTGTGCTGAGACAAGCCTGGTTGGAGAACATTCGTCCAGTGCTGGTGCTCAATAAGATCGACCGGCTCATCACAGAGTGGAAAATGACGACCGCTGAGGCGTATCAGCATCTACAGAGGACGCTGGAGCAAGTGAACGCCATCACTGGTGAACTGTTTACGTCTGACGTGTTTGCCAAGTCGTCAGAGGTGAGTGAGCTCTGAGTTCCATCCATCTGTAAAAGAAACGTGGTTGCTATAATGGGTGAACTTAGATTGTGTTTTACTAGGCTTTCAAACATGCACTGGTGTTGCGCGTTTCCCTTTGCATTAGCTGGGCTTTTCTTGTTACGTTCCCGTTATTATCTAGCCATCACATAGGTCACATTACGCGTTTTGCCCATTTGTCCATCCCGCATGGGCTTTTGACTCAAAAGCAAAAAGGCATAGAAAAATCTAAATGTGTGTAAAAATTGTTTTGAACTTTCTCTAATGCAGGAGCAACCAATGTCGACTTAAACGGTCATTGTCATCAGATGTCAAAAAGTTCATGAAAATGGCACTTTCTTACGTGGTTGTGGCTTGTGCATTCGTTGGAGCTGCTTAGGGACTGGATGGACAGTCACATATCATGCTGGTGCTTAGCATTGATAATTTTTATGTTAATACAATCATATTTGCTGGTAGTTTATTTGCAGATTGGTTTATAGATACTAGATAAGCATCGTTCACATATTAAAGTCATCTCGTGTGAAGTTTATTTGTCTGAACAGCCAACCTTTTTCAATCTTTTTAACGTTTTTATTTGGAAAATACCACCAACAGTAATTTGCGTTATATACTTCATTTCACTATTATGTCTAGAATACAGTTCTACTGTGTTTTTAGTGTAATGAGAAATCGGTGTCAGAAATACAGACGACGTCAAATCAGGTTGGTGAATTGCATACTTGTTCTGTATGATGTTTAGCATTACAGGTAGTTTAGTGATAATTTGACATGCTTAGGACTTGCTCTGATATTCTTTGATTTGTTGAGCAACTTTCATTCAGGACTTATCATCATCAGCTTCCTGGTTATGTGGTCATCTTAAAACTGTACTGTTTAGCAAGGTCTCTAGCACTAACTTACCTTAGAACATTTGTGATAGTTTAGCTATATACTGATGGGTGTTTGTGTGCATTCTGCCTGAAAAGGCCGTTCCTGAAATGACCTATGCTGTGTCGGGTGGGACGTTAAACTCTACTCACTCGCTCACTCACTAATGGGTGATTTTTATACAGAACGGAACTGCTGCCAGTCTATGGAGATAATAATGTTTAATGTCATTTTTCACAACATCACCTTTGCTTTGCTATAATTGTCATCACCATCGCAGCCTCCCTTTCAATCATTACCATCATCTGCCGCAGAATTTTGTTATCATGATGATAATGACAATGAGTTTATTTGCACACTTGCGGCTATAAAGATAGCCGAATAGCTAATTATGGTGCAGTGCAAACAGTGAACTAAATAAGAATATGAGAGTTCTAAATGCAAAATAACATAGTTCATGAGTACATAAGTGCAAATGGCAACAGTAATAGCGCATACTAAAAACAAAGATACAACTAGAATTATAGTGGAATTATATAGGTGATTGGTATTAACTGAGGGCGAAATTTGCAAATGATTGAAACTTTGTGAGGTTGGGTGAGGGAGAGGTGTGGTGGAACGTAGCCTGAAAGTTACAGAAGTGATGCGAGGGGGTGGGAGGAGGTGATGTAGATGTGAAACCGGATTGCACATTTTTTGGAAAAAAGATCTGGAATATTTATCTCGCCTGTCTTTTAGTGAGTTTATGTTAGCAACAAATAACAAGTTAGGATATGACATGCCACGGATAAAGGTGAAGATGATAATGTACTGCTCTCTATTGTATTGATTCCAACTGCTCAGTTTGCGCGCGAGTGATACAGACTGGGGAGGCATACTCAAGAATTGGGCAGATTGCTGCCATGTAAAAATGTAGTAATTGGTGTTGTGGTATGCCTACTCTCTTAAATTGCTTAAGAAAATACAGTCGTTTGCTGGCTGATCAGATTGGTAATTAACGAACATACCAGCTGTAAATAACCTCAAACACACTTGGTTTGTTAGTAGGTTGATTGTTTGAGCTGGTATCAAGAAGCAGGCAGAGCATATTTCTGCTTTTGAGATAGTTGTAATCATTAGACTGAGCACCGTATTGTCGGTTTCATTTGTCAACAAGCTAGACTTGAATAGACCGTGTTTGATTGAATTGTCTGAACATCAGTGGTTTGTTGTCCAGCTGTTAACATGGAGTTCCGGTCTGGAGGACAGTGATGACTCACAGTTGTATTTCTGTCCCGATCAGGGCAATGTCGTCTTTGCGAGTGCCGCTGACGGATGGGGATTCCGGTTTGTTGACTTTTTTGCCGTTTCTCTTGGTCATTTGTCTAATTTTTGGCACACGTGTGCTTTTGACATTGTTGTTGGCAAAAGTTTTTAGTGTAACATTTTAATGTGAAACTCCCGTCAGATAACAATAGATTTTCCGAGCTGTTTAGCAGTCTTACACATATTTTAATTTGTCTGTGCTAGTTTTCTCAAACTCATAATTACTGATATTAATAATAATAATAATTTTATCTGATTGTTAACAGGGTGGAGCAGTTTGCACAGCTGTATGCAAAGAAAGTTGGCGTCAGTGGCACAGTGTTACAGCAGACACTTTGGGGCGACTACTATCTTGACTCGAAAACCAAAACTGTTAAGAAGGGAGCTCAGGTAAGTTTTAATTTTTTCTGGAACATCTGTTATTGTTGATCCAACTTTGTAGTGTAGTCACTGATTTAATGTAAACCACTGTAAAAGTAAATAGGCACTTAGCATTAAAAAACCAAAAGGCAGATATTGACAAGCAGAAAATGGCGTTATCAACGACGATTCTTCCTGCATTGAACCAAAAAATTGGGTGAATTTTGGTCCACAAATAAAAGTGTTATAGGCGCGCCAGTTGACCCACAAAGTGGACAGTACCCGTTCTGCGTATGCTAAAACATGAGTTTGGGCCACGTGACTTTGCTAAGAGGGGAATTTCAATCCCCTAAATTCTCTCCCCAGTCGGACTTATGGCACTGGGCGGACTCACGTTGGGCATTGCCCCAAATTTCTAGTTAGCTAGAGTAATTCCTTGCAAACGAATTGTGGCTTGTTTCCAGGCAAAGAACAGGAAGACTCTGTTTGTTCAGTTGATTTTGGACAACATCTGGACGGTTTACGATGCCGTGCTTGTTTCTCGGTAGTTTCTTTTTTTCTTCTAAGCATTATATTGATACAATACAATAAACAGTAAATTCATGTAGCATAGAGGTACCAACAGTTGTTCAGGTTTTTAGGTTTCAGTGCAGGGCAGGGCAGCCAGTGCCACCCCGTAGGCTTAGGCCGCCATGTGGGCCCATCAGCCATACCCAGAAGGTTCCCAGCAATTATACTCCGTACTGAAAGTCATGGCGGGAATAGCAAAGAGCACAACCACCCCCGACCACAAGACCACTCTCTACACTATGGGGTTCACCAAAGGGTTTCACCAACCCCACAGGAAACCACCTGGCAAGCGGCCCAACCAAACAGCAGACCAGCCATACGAGCAGTGCAGCCACCCACCCCCACCACGCTCCCGAGCCAAATGGGGCAAACGAGAGCTCTCCAAGGGTCTCCAAGCCAGACAGGAAAACTGCAGTCCCAAACCGCAGAGCAAAGTTCGGTATCTACTGGAATCCCAATCTGACCCATCATCCTCGCAAGAGCCTCTCCAATGCCCCACCCAACCTGAGACAAGGCAGGAACAGCAAAGCCACCCAGTGCACATGACCAGACCACAGACCAGGCAGGCACCAACCAGGCGATGACCCATAGGTGTCTGTTAGATCCTGTTGAGCCCAACTACAATAAGTCATGGCAGGAATAGCAAAAAGCGCAACTACCTCTGCTCACGTGACTACACTGCCAGTCAGGTCACATCGCCC
>Ga0209671_1002086_pt1 | contig 17820 bp, 11 predicted proteins | sample WorMetHERISLAND2_2_FD_187401 | JGI IMG/M metagenome (GOLD analysis project Ga0209671, IMG submission 187401) | Marine gutless worms symbiont microbial communities from Max Planck institute for Marine Microbiology, Germany - Olavius geniculatus... | ecosystem: Host-associated > Annelida >...
CTTCCTATTAGAGATTAATAGTAACCTAGGCCCTATCTCGCACCGTTACTGAGATACAGCGACTTATTGGCCAAAAATCGCAAATTTTGCCCACCCCCCTCATTTAGCGCCCTCGTTTGGAGTGACCCCCTTCGAATTTATGGAAAAGCTTTACGGTTCCTGAAACTAGAGTCTTACAGGCAGCCGACGGTGAAGATTTGGTGATCCTAGCTTGCACTATTTTTGACTGATAGACCTGTGTGACGAACATAGAGAATTGCAATGGCTAAGAGGTGCTAAAGCAGTCTAGCTGCTTTCACGTGTAACAATGATTTGGATTTTGTATTTGGATACATTACACCTGTGGGACAGATAATAAGGCTTTCATAAGGCTATATAACAAAATAGCAACGCAACAAAATCATTGACCTTATTCACACCATAACAAGTGTGTTGCCACCACTGGCCAAAGGAGTCTGACATGTCTTGGTTCTAAGTTTTTCTGTAGCTGCTGCTACAATTTGGAATTCCCTCCCTATTGATGTTCGCAATAGTTGTTCACAATAGCTTCCTTCTGCCACTAACTCAAAACTCTTTTTTGTCAACCTTTCGCCATTTCTAGTGCCTTGCCCCAACCCAGTGCCTCAGATTCAGCAAGTTCCTCCCGACATTATTGTGTGCTATAAATTAATTTACTTACTTACTTACTTACATAAAGTAGCAGATTTGGAAACATTATGGTTCCCAGTCAAATAATTTAATCAAAATTCTGGACTTTTCAGCACTTTTTCAGTACCAACACCATAAACCTATTCTATTAGTAAAGTATGACCATTTAAGTAACTCTTGATAAAAAACATGGTACCGGGTACATCAAGTGTAACATAATATCACTTAAGGAAGTGTTTACCACAAAACCACATACAGAATTCAGAACTTAAAGGTCCATGGACACCAAAATTTTTTCCTAAAACCGCATATTTTTCGCATAATTTTGATAGCAATACTGCCGACCAGCATTTTGTCAACACGAAGAAACTTACATTTGAAATCGCCAATCTAAGAAAAAGCCGCAGAAAATGAACCACCATGTTGACAGTCTGATGACATCACCGGAGGAACACGTCGTTAATGTAAAATATGCACAGAAATGTAAGCATTATAAAATCATATTTTCTATCTATGTACTGCTACAGTTGTCATGCGACAGAGTATTTTTTGTCATTAAAAATATCAAATTAATGGATAAAACTGCCTGTGTTCCCCCAGTGACGTCACTTCCGGTCACAGACATAGACAATTTTGCACAATGTAATGCAATGCCACATTTTGTTACAATTTGTGCATTATTTTCATATATTTATAAAGCTTAAATCAACATATTATATATGCAACGTAAAATGTCTAATTCAGATCTACATAAATTTCACAACTGAGATTGACCGTGGCCATGGACCTTTAATACTACATGATCATTCAAATGTTGAAGTTTATGCCAGCGATTCAGTAACCATAATGATCAATTTTAACAGTCAAGCAGTTGTAGTCCAATATTTTTTTTCAAGGAGAAATTAGCCAAATTCAGGACCTTGTCATGAGTTTTTCATCACCTATGTCAATGTCCAGAACTTATCAGGACCCATGGAAACTGTGAGAAACATGTTATTTTAGGAGAATAGAAAGTTGCATGGGGTCTTTTTCCCAAATCGAGCTAATGGAAAGTGAATGCCCCACCCACCGCTGATTACAAAACCTTCTGAAAAATGCATTTACAAACAAACAAGAAAATGACATAATTCACGTGCTAAATAAATACCAACTTCCCCCATCTGAGACTGAAAGGTTGTAAACCCTCCACCCCAGAACATATGGATTGAGGTATGACGTAGAAAAACAGAAGTTACCAGCTGGACCAGTAGCGATTACAACTCCAAGCTCATTCTCCGCAGTTGTAAGAACATACGACAACGCATCTCCCAAAGCCAGCTGAACTCACTCAAATGACTGGAAATATACTCACTTAATGATTATCCACAGAATTCAACAATTCCATTGTGACATAAACTTGCAAAATGATGCACATTTCTTTTCTTATTTAAACTAAGCGCTAAATCATAAATCATAAATTCATATAGCACAATATCATGACACAACACTATTTCATTGAGTAGACTAATATCTCATGAAAAATATATTTATAAAACATGCTTCAAGCTACATCATAAAATAAATCAAATAAAAAAAACATCTTCACATAATTTTAAAAGCCATCTTGGTTTGCCAGTTGCCCCAAAGCTCTTCAGAAAACGACTAGAGTATATTTTACAGTCCTGGTGTCCTAAAACCAGAAAAACAGAGATCAACAATTTGTTTTTAATTATTACACTGTGTGCTCTGTATTATTCTAAGCATTCTCTTCCTCTTTGTATGACGATTCAATGTCAAGGATACAACTCGTGCAATAATGATGTCCCCTGGCCGAAAACACTTGTGCATTTCAACCTGAAAATACAAAAAACACATGGAATATTGAGAAGCAAGAACTGTTGAACCAAATAAATGCACTAAATATACGTATTTTAATGTCTTGATTAAGTGTAGACACCACCCATATATCAGTAATATCTCGCCAAAAGCAGTTTTTAAACAATGCACTTCGCTAGCCAGATTTAGAGATAAGGCCACAGAAAGAAATGCAGAATGTCCAAAATTTGACAGCCTTGTACCGTAGTGATAACAAGAAGCTTTTTCAATTTCAAATTATCAAAAGAGTCACCTGATCTTTCTCTTTTGCTCTAACATCTTCCCGTCTACAAAAGAAATAACGAAAACCAAACAAGCAGAATTAAACCACATTAACTGAAGAGTTTGTGAACAGCAATACAAAAATACAACTCAAGTTTATCTTTGTTGCAGAGAGACGTCTGCCCATTGGCGTGTACCAGAAATATCACAGAAACAAAGCACCGTGAATGCATGCATGCACAAACTAATAGTAGCAAATGCATACAAAATAGTAAAACAGTTGCAATCCGCACTGTTCACTATGCAGTTTCGCATTACTGTTAGCCATCATTTGTGCTTTAGTAACCACTGTAAAGATGTAAAAAAAAATCGCAACTATTGTCAAATAGAAGTAACCGGAGATCGCAAACCTCCTTCAGAATGGTGTCGCAACCTGGCAAATACACAGCTGCTATGTCCTAATCGTAGAAAATTCATACAATGAACCAAAATCCACCAAATAATCAACAGGACCACAAAAATCTAATCAGTTTAATGAATGCAACATCTTTATAAAAGAAACACCTGGAATAAACTAAAAAAATTTATTTCATGTTGCAGCCTATGGCTGGATGAACAGAACAAGAAACAAAGTAATTCGGCAAAAAGTGGAACCGCTGTAGCAAATCCACCGAACTCTTCATTTGCATTCACCAGGTGGTACTGCAATTTGCAACTGCACGTTTTGGCTGGAGGTTCAACCCCCAAAATTTTGCCTTTCCTCGTTGGCCAGAGACACCATTTAACACAATGTCTCATTGGACCGAACTAGTGTACCTGCCAAATGGCATCATACTTGTCAAATGGTTCAGCAGAACGCACAAATATGACAGACAGACAGAGTACGCTACAGAGAAATGGGCAAGAGAAGGCAGAATTGCTTGTAATTCTGCAATGTCTCAAAGAAACATCCCAAACATTTTCGACTGTAACTTGAAAAAAATTACCAGATTTTAATAATTTTTGGTACGAATATGCCTGAGACAACTAGCCATCAAATAACAGTTCAGTTTCCCACCTCATCCATCGTCTGTCTCTGCATTACCTGGGGAAAGTGAGTGAGTGAGTAGAGTTTAACGTCCCACCCGACACAATATAGGTCATTTCAGGGATGACCTTTTCAGGCAGAATGCACACAAACACATAATAATGAAAGGGTAAATTCAAAGTTTACAATGAACAAAAAGTTTAACCTTTACAGAAACATAAAACACAAAAATGAGCTTAACCTAAAATTCTAAGAACTCCATTATACGCGTGCATGTGTAATTAACATAATGGTAGTTCTAATAGTAGTCTTCCCTGTTATCCTCCAGACAGTCAACAATGTGATAACGCTGTCTACTGGAGGACAGGCGGCAAACAGAACCAACGAAACATTACAATTTTACCCAGTGTGGTATGATTACTTAATCTAAATAATGCACAAAAACACATTTTGTTCACATTTTTGACACACTGGCTGACACTTCATCTAACTGTTTCCTTTTTCAACTGTCTGCAGTAAATTGATAGAAATGTCAGAATATTGTGCAAGGCATGGAGACGATTCAGCAGTGTCAATAATGTTCTGCTCCAGACTAATCCAGCCTTTGAAAGTTGCTTCTTGAATTCATAGACACACTGCTGCATGACAGTCAAACCTTGTAATCAACTGGTTGTAAGGGGCCACAGATGTAGATAAATAGAATTTATCAACGTTTTTCATTCATTTCAACACGTATTTTGCTTGGTCAGACTTCCCCAAATAGCGCAGAAACAGACAGACATTTGATGAGGTCAAAACTTAAAAATTATTTAATAACCAGATGTGTAATAAATATCCGTGCCAAAAATTAACAATATCTGTTAATCTTTTTTTCAAGTTACGATTGATAATATTGGGGATGTTTGTTTTCATGTTTTTGTATATCTTAATGCATATTTCACTTAGTCTGCTTTCCCTAGGCAGTGCAGAAGCAGACATTGGATGAAGTGGAAAACTGAATGTTCATTTGATGGCAAGCTGTGTCAGGAATACTCGCATTAAAAATTATTAGAATCAAATAATTTTTCTTCAGGTTACAATCGAAAAAGTTGCGGATGTTTTTTTGAGACAGCATACAGTGAGTCTGTCTACAAATACTAAGCTAAAAGTAGAAAATGTACATGGATTTAAATAAAATAAATGTACAAAACATCCGTTTATACACTTGATAACGGCAACATTGAAAAACTCGCACATCAAAAACAGCAAAAATCTCAAAAAGTGATACTGTCCGCATCACAGTGACTGCGTGAGAAGCCTCCCTTGGAGGAATTTGCATAAAATTTTGCATGATGGGTCCCCTCCCTGACATAATCAACCGTGCCAAATTTTCTCTCAATCCGGTCAGGGGTTTTGATTCTGTGGGGGGTCAAATTTTTGGATTCCCCATAACAAAGAGAAGTCGCCATTAACACAGGGCTTGAACTACCAGTCAGCCTGTGATTAGTTAAGCAAAACTGTAAAAATAACTTTGCATAACAAGAACATCATGACCAAATGTTACAAAAAAATCATCGAAATCCATTCACAATTTTTTCAGTAAACCAGCTGATAATAATCAACTAACACAAAAACAATCACCTTTGTTATTTCTTGTTGCCAGAAATAATACTCAACACTAACACAACTAACACATACCGTAAAAGTCCATGAAATGGTTCTTTTAGCAGTACATCATCTACTGCAAGAATCAGACTCTTACAGAATCTTGGAGTCACTCGTGTAATCTTTCCACACAAAACACAGCTCAATAAATTTACTACAACTCAGCTGCTGCTACTAGTACTATCATACTACTGTTAGCATGCTACTGTATCATTAGTTGAAAACTGTACTAGAAAAACAAAAAAACCTTGTGGAACACAGCACCAACACATTAATATTAAAAAAGACCAGCTGTGAGACAAACAGTGGGACAGTACCAACATCTGTTGAGTCAGCACAATCTCAATTTTAAAAAAAACTAACACATCTAAATCAATACCAGGTAACCAGATTGCAAACAAAATCTAATTACTTGGTTCATGAAGCACTACCAACCGCTCCAAGAAATTCACCCACATCTGTATAAAAAATTGTCAGCAACCTACCACTGAGACAGAGCAAAAAAACATAACCTATTGCTGCGGTACAGAGTGTAACAAAGCACCACAATTCCCAATGACGAACAACCAATTTCTTACTCTGGTAAAATTAGTTAAATAGATTTTAGACACTAGCAACAATTATACAAACTGCTAAGAATAACAAAGCATTAAAACTCTTACTCTGGCAATGACAGTGTTGCCGATGGATGGAACCACGCTACGCTCAAGACTGTTTTTTACTTCGACATGCGACTATACATAAACATATCACACAGTTTATACCTCCAGCCTGTGCTATTTATCTACACGGTGGGCTTAAAAACGTGCCACTTTACTTTTGTCCATATCTTCATCAATTATCGACTGATTTCCAACATTTTTTCACTGCCACACACTGCAGTGCACAATAAGCCTACCTGGTGGTCTGAGCACTGAATGCTGCCCAAAGATAAGGTTAAATAAGGTAAGGCCATCAGTAGTAAAGGTAGTGAAAGTAGTAGCAGTAACAGTACACACAGTTCAAGCATGGTAGTTAGTACTATAGTTGTTGCTTTGTGTTCCATGTTCCATTACTGTATTCAGCAAATAAGACGAGACTTGCATGTAAAACACAGCATTTTGTGAATGCGTTTTACTTTACTTGCAACCGTGTCTAAAATACGTACAAAATATACGCTTATGCAAAAGGTTTTTGTAAATCTTTTGTTTTATATTATAACTGCAGTATAATAGACTGATAGACAGAAGTAAATAACAAAGATGAACAGTATGCTTATACACAAAGTAAATACCATTTTATCATCACTGACAATACGAGTGACGTAACCAGCAAGGCTTGCGTAGATGAAGCCATCACGAGTGTATGTTCCGCTACCAGCAACATTACCTTCACCAACACCACATATTCTTTGGCCTACAAACACACATAACTATGACTGAACTATGATAAGTGATGAGTAGTACATGGCTATGGGTAACAACTTCTATCAAGCAGTAAACCATGTCAACCAGAGATGTGTGGACACGTCCGCGGACAAGATGCGCATCCACAAGCATTCTGCAATTTTTGACGTCTTTGCCGATGCGGACGCTCTCAGGGAAAAACAAATTTCTTTACCGCAGCATTCCTACTTTCTAGCAATAACAATATTACAAAACTCCTGACAGTTGCTGACAGTGTGAACGTGGACGTGGTCGCTACCCTGCAGACACAACCTATGTCTATTTTTCTGCTATTGCTGTTTTTGCAGGTAATAAAAATATTTTTCTATTATTCATACCAGTTCAGACAGACGTTGCTTTCTGTCAATCTCAATGTGGGTAAGGGTAAAGGTAGTGTACTCCATCCCAGTAACTGGGACTATAGCCGCGGTGATCTGCTCCCAGCAGTCACTTGTTATTGGTCAAAGCAGTCACGTGACATAACAGACTGTATTATATAAACGCTGCAGTAATTAGTAATCGATTGAGTCCATAGCTCAATGGTTTAGGCCACCGAGTCATGTTTTAAAGTTTGTGGGTTCGAATCTGACTCGGATAATTTGACATTCTTTTCATTTTTTGAATTAGTCCTGTAAATTGTCATTCAGCTATTTTGTCACTTATTCAGTAAGCTTTCATTGCGTAAAACACATTTTTTGTCATGTATATGAAATGTGTGGAAATGATATAAAGAAATTCGCAAAGAGGCGCTGGTGTTTTGGGTAAAAAAATAGAATTTCTGATTAATATTATTGTTATGATTAGAAATAGGGACAAGGATAGGGTTATGTTTAGTGTTAGTGTTAGGTGTAAGGTTTTGGTAGAGTATTTGACAGAATTATGTGATGATAGATGGACACCCAAATAAAGGTGAAACATTGGTGCATGAATTTAGTGCAATCATGGAAGTTGTGGGTAAAAAGCTTTTAGGCCACTACACAGTGTCTGTGATATACTGGCTTTTGCTAGGGTTGAGAGCCTGAGTGGCCGACAGCAGCAGTCGCACTGCCTTGGCAGCAAATATTATATGCTCCTGGGAGCGGATTACCAGGGGCCGTATGTATAACAACGTCGTTAACTTTACTTCCAAACTAAAATCGATTAACGTCGGACGTAGTGCTAAGTCGGTATGCATAACGACGACGTGGCACTAGTCAGACGCCTACGTCCAAACTAACTCTAGTCGCTCCAGCGACCTGTCGTAAATATTTAGTCTGTTGTTGTCAATGTAAACTAACGTCGCTATGGAGAATCTGCAATCACGTCATGCATCGTAAAGGACTTCTGGTAAATCAATTACACTATTGAAACTAATTGCAGTATCAAAAAGTTGCTGAATAAAACTTTTAGCGTTTGATAAATTTTATTTATTCGCATCGTGCATTCTTACTTAGCACATGGAGCTGTAACTAGGCTCGAGCACGCCCGAGACTGCAGCAGACGACAAATCAGGCCATATGTATTTTTAGCTGCAGTCCGGTTAAGGCAGAGTGCGTTTAGCCTGAAAATTCTAGAGTCAAACTACCCGACATCAACTACTTTCGTAGTAGTTAGTCGCTCGCTACAACAGCGTTTTGCATGCCGTCGAACGCAACTTTCTAGTTTGGAAGTAGTTAGTCGCGACGTAGACCTTACGTCCAAACTAATCTACGACGTTGTTATGCATACCGCCCCAGGACTAGAATCCCGGTTACCAGGACTAGACACACAGCAAAGGGTAAAATGTGTCTGGGGCATCTAGGTGCACCTCATGCGATTAGGGTCGCGATAAACGTTAAAGATGGGATCAAGTAAAAAAACTACAGTCAAGATCAATGTCAGGGCTAAGATATGAGTTGTTGAAAGTAAAGGTCAGTAATGCTGTTATGCACAAAAAAACTAATGCAGCAGAGCAGCATCTCTTACGTTTAGAGCAGGTATTGTTTGGCTTTGGGTAAGGGAAGGATGATATGAAAAGGAGGTTCTTGTACGTTAATTCACCCCCACCCGAATTAAAGACTAGAGATAAGGTTAGAGCTAGAGTTAGGGTTAGGAATAGGATTAGAATCAATGTTAGGGTTATGTTTAGGGTTTGGGTCAGAATTAAGGTTAGGGTTAGCGTTAACAATAATAATTTGGGTGCGGGTGAATTAACGGACAAATACCGAATAGGATTACAAGTACAGATAGGGTTTGGACTGACGTTAAAAATTTCATTTGATAAAAGATACATATGTTACTGAACGTAGATGAACCTAAATGCACAAGACGCATTTTACCCACATCCGTCCTATGTTGTCGGATGTTCATCAAAATTTGATTAAAATTGCAGCCAAACCGTTACAGAAAGCTTAACTGTTACTATTGACAGACTAAACAAACTCAGCAACACCCTATCCAATGGCATGATCATCAACCACGTATGACCTCTCGTTCCTCCAAAATAACACGTTTGTAGCCAGAGTATCAAGTAGAGAAATTATTTTTGCCCTAGTTATAGTAATACTTAACACAACCTGTTAAAATTTTCGGTCAAAATTCATTTAATTTCAATAATACTGCAACATATTTAATGTCGGCGACGTGAAAAAAGTTTAACACAATATAGTAACAGTTATATTACCAGGAACACACATCTCCATGGACGCTGCCATGTTTTTACTACAAAATTAAGTTATTACAGGACCGCAAGTTGCATTTTGTAACTTAAGTTACCGACTAATCCCCGCAAAAGCAAAAACAATTCAAACAAATGAGGGTTCGATTTATTTTTTTACATTTATCTTTAAGTTAGCCGTTGTCAAAAAGTAGTGTCGACTCGAAGTCGGAAGCCTGACTTTGATATCTTGCGGTCGTCCATCACGTGCCCCAACCTAGGTATGATCGCTTTGACGGATTGCTGGAAATTTGTGAGCTTGTAGATATTTATGCGTTGTGTATGTGCAAAATTACATTTTTGACAATATAGATATATCTGTACATTTGTTGAATTACGTAATAATTACTTGTTAGCGATTTTACTAGTTGAGAAAGTGTAATTTGCGTGTCGGATTGTGAATCGTTTGGCTACGTGCCACGCCCACTCGGGTTGTTTTGTTGACGTTTTACTTTTGTTGTGTTTAGTGCATAAAATTCCCGACAAGAAACAATGGCAACAGAAACAGTGAAGCTGAATAGTGGATTTGACATGCCCGTGATCGGTCTTGGAACTTGGCAGGTTTGTAACTTTTGTTCTTTTCTGTTGTGGTCATGTCCTAGTGCACATTATTATCTAGTGTCTGGAATTATGGCTTTTTCGCCCCTTTGCCGGTTCGCCCCCTGTCTTGTTTGCCGCCTGGGTGGTTCGCCCCCTGGCTCGTTTGCCCTCGTGTGATTCACCCCCTGGCTTGTTCGCCGCAGACAGACAGACGACGATCGACAACCATTCTAATAGCTCGACCGTTACTTAAGTACGGTCAGTTAAAAACACTCATTATCTCACCACTGTCACCAGGTGGTGGTATGTCTGCAAGCTGCATCACAGACCCTACTTCGATCACGCTAAGTGTGTTTGAATTCAACGCGCTCTATGTGTCAACATCAAGCTTCCTTTGAAATGAATTTTTACAGGTATACTTAGGTCTAGGCCTAGGCTTGATGAACGCCTAGATCTATAGAGAGCATCAGACATCATTGCAATTTTCAATCATTCTAAGGCGAGAAATCCTACTAAAACTCTGTATAATAAAATATATGTATAGGCTTAATGATTTTATTTTAGAATTGAACAAAGCATTAAACATTTACACAATCATTTATTCTCAAAATCATGCATAAACTGTCTAGGCCTAAGGACAATTATTACGTATAAACCTCGATGTCGAATTACCAGTATTCAACGGGGGCAAAACGTCCAAGGTAAGGGGACGAAAGAGCCAGGGGGCAAACAAGCCACGGGGCGAACCGGCAAAGGGGCAAAAAAGCCAGACACCAGTGTCTGTTGCTGGTTATTCAGTTGTTTAGCATTGGCTAACGGGTAAGGTCGAGGTCTGGAGTAGTTCTGTTTTCTTGTGTCTGTTAAGTGTAAAGACTTTAATTTATTGAAGTTCAACCATAGGCCCAAGGAATAAAGCTGCTGTTCTGAAATTAATGGCTGGTTTTAATAAATCACTTATTCATTAATTACACAAAAAGGTGAGCATATTGCAATAAAAACATAGTGCTAGATAGTATAAAAATTGAATGCATGGAAAATTACAAAAAAAATAACGACTAATCTGAAATGCAAAGCGATAAACCATGTCACAGAATTAAATGTACAATATTCAATATTACATTTGTGAATTATGAATTACATTTATGAATGTTGTACTAAAGGATTGTATGTCCATTCTTTGCCCTGGAAGGGTGTTTCTTTTCTGATGTGCAATGTCAAAAGTTTTCAATTTTTATACATAGGAATTTTTTTGTCTGTTGGATTTTTATTTCCGTAAGAATTTTGCAGTATTGTGTTTGTCGTAAATTGTATGTTAATGGTGCTTGTTGTACAGTCAAATGCTGAAGAAGGAAAGGAAGCAGTTAAGGCTGCAGTTGCATGCGGCTATCAGATGCTTGACTGTGCTTACATCTATGGTAATGAGGCAATCGTTGGTGAGGCTCTGGCTGATGTGTTTAAGGAGGGCTCAGTTCGTCGAGAAGATATTTTCATCATCAGCAAGGTACAGGACTGAATGTTGTACTAAAGGATTGTATGTCCATTCTTTGCCATGGAAGGGTGTTTCAACTGCTGTATTGCCTGGGCCTACACTGTGTGGTTGTCCATGAGTTGTTCAGGGTATATGACATTTTCAGGGAATATTAACAGTATTGTAGAAAGTATGAGCTGATTTTTTCGTCAATGCCAATAGCAAAGATGACATTGGCAGCAAGTCATGTCTAGTTTTATATACAGATCCAGTGCTGCTGATCTTTAGTGTAAAAGAAGATTGTTGCATGTTGTGCGCTGTAAGGGACGTGAAGTGAGTTTATTATGGTGTTGTTATTGATAGTTGTTGACTGAAATACAATTAATTTGACTGCTGCAGCTATGGAACACACGACATCAAGCAGATGATGTTAGACCCAGTTTGCAGGAATCCCTTGATCGGCTTCGGGTTCAGTACATTGACCTCTACCTTATTCACTGGCCAATGTCATTTAAGGTAAACTTTTACTGATATGTTTTTGTTTATTTGGTTTTATTGAGAACAGATAAACAGTACCAATACTGCTGACATCAATGTAGCAGCACCGAATACATTACTAAAATGTTTTAGTAATATATTTGCTAAATTCATTGATGAGTTCTAATTATGTAGTTAAAAAAATAGAAACCAGTAGTAATGGCTGAGGTCAGCTGATTTATAATGACATTGTTGTCCTGGATGTAGTTATAGTTGTTGCGGTAGTTCTGTTGGTTGATGCCATATCTTTGTTTTCTTTGTGTGCTAGCGAGGAGGTGAGTTGTTCCCGAGAGATGAGGCTGGTCAGCTAATCTACGATGACGTTCACTACTTTGAAACATGGAAGGTACGTCCAAATCGGCATGGAGAAAGACTGCAGAACTTAACTATTCTGACATGCTATTATTAACTTCGCTGAATGAAGAAGTTAACTTTATTACCACTACCTATCTGTTTTTGCACAAAATGACTTTTGCTTCTGAATGGATTTGTGGAGGTCTCTGCTGCTGGTGCTGGTACTCAGTGATAAAGATAATGCCGATGTTGGAAGTGACTGTGATGGTGATCTGAATGTTAAATACTATCATAATGGGCTTTTGTGGCATAATGTTTGTGAAGAGATCGCGGTTCAAATTCTGGTTCGGGCACTGTCAGTTGCTTACTACTTAGATCGGTGACTGTCTGCTGGCAGGTAAACCAGGCAATACTGTGTGATATCATATACTAGGTGATGCTGCATAGCTCTTAAGATTCTGTGAAGAACTGTATGCTGTCCATTGATAGGCACTGGAGCAGTGCGTTGAAGAAGGTCTGATACGCAGTATTGGTCTATCGAATTTCAACAGTCAGCAGATACAGTACATCATTGACCACGCACGCATTCCACCCGCTGCACTACAGGTATTCGCGATTTTATGCCTTTGCCACTGTTAGTTGCTTCTAGACGTTTTCTGCTTTTTATGTCATTCATTTGTTTGCATGTGTATCTGTTAGTGAGTTTTATTGCTGCAGTGTTTTTGGTAGGCATCAGTAAATTTTTGTTGTCAAACTTTTGTCAGTAATTAAGTTATGTTAGATTTTGGGGGTTCATGGTTTAGGCTCAATTTATGGTTCTGCCATCTCCAAATATGATACATTTTAGTTAATGTTGTTAATGGCCATAGCATGAGAGTCACTAAGAGTTAGGTGCCTTGCCTGACCTTACCTGCGGGGTGGCAGGCTGTTACACCTGCCCAGCGCTGAGGCCATATCAGTTTGGCTCAATGTGCTTTGCTGAATGTAACCATAAGGTTACAGGAAGGAAACGGCTATGAAGCTGTGAACAACTGTGAAGCCATAGGTAAATGACCATGAAGTTGTAGATGGCTATAAAGCCGGAATCGGCGTAAAAGCCAAAAATTAACCAGCGCATGAGCACTGGTAATGTATCTGCTCATCTTTGGTTGGCTCCTACCTTCCAGATTTTAGAAATCTTTCAGGTCATCGGTGCACGAAGACCCACCACCGTGGTTTGGCTGCACTGCTCATGCAGCTTGTCTGCTGAACAGGTTGGGTCGCCTGCCAGGTGATCAACTGAGGGGGCCATAAATATTTTGGTGAGCCCCACAGTACTTGCTTGGTCAGGGTGATGTGACCTGACTGGCAATGTATTCATGTGAGCGGGGGTAGTTGCACTTTTTGCTATTACTGCCATGACTTATAGTAGTTGCCAGTTGGGCTTAACAGGATCTAACAGACACCCTTGGGACATTGCTTGGTTGGTGCCCGCCTGATCTGTGGACTGGTCATGTGTGCTGGGTGGCCTCGCTGTTCCTGTCCTGTCTCGGTGTTGGGTGGAGCATTGTAGAGGCTATTGCGGGATGATGGGTCAGACTGGGATTCCAGTAAATATCGAATACACTGTAGTTCAGGACTATGGTTTTCCTCTCTGGCTTGAAAACTCTGTGATGGCTCTTATTTGCCCCGTTTGGCTCGGGGCATGGCGGGGGTGGGTGGTTGCACTGCTCATGTGGCTGGTCTGCTGTTGGGTTGGGCCGCTTGCCAGGTGGTTTCCTGTGGGGCCTGTGAAATCCTTTGATGAGCCCCACAGTATAGAGAGTAGTCATGTGGGCAGGGGTAGTTGTGCTCTCTGCTATTCTTGCCAAGACTTTCAGTACCCAGTATATTTGCTAACTTTTTGGGGATGGCTAATGGGCCCACATGGCAGCCTAAGCCTACGGGGCTGTTCTGCCCCACATTGGAACTTGGAACTTGGATTGCCAGAAGATTTGTCTTCAAAATATTTCAAGGCATATCAAGAGAGATATAAAACTCTACTGACTTTCTCAGCAATTTGTTGTTGCATGAAGCTGTAGTTAATGTCAACAGCCGAGTCCTGTGTGTCTGTGTGTGATTACAGATAGAGATACATCCATATTTTGACCAGCATCGCTTGGTCGACTTCTGCCAGCAGCACAACATTGCTGTCATAGCTCACAGTAGCTTCGGTTCTCCACATCGACCCTGGTCTGTTGCCATGTGTATCAATTGATTGATTATCTTTGCTAAGGAGGTTATGTGACAAGCCAGTAGGTGACACAGCTTGCAACTGCTATATACAATAGCCAAACTGCAGAGAGACAGAGTTGCACACAGACTGCAGACATGCTGTATGACATTATGGGTCGTTTATTATTATTATTATTATTTTTTTTAATTTTTAACCCTCGGTACTCCGTTCCCGAGGGAGCCTAAAAATTAACTACGAAATACAAAGGTGGGTACGATCATCAGTCCGTGCAGTCAGTGTGCACTCAGCGGCCGGCAAACTGTCGTGCAACAAAACAGCATTATTATTATTATTATACTCGGTTTATAATGCACGTTAGGTCTTTTGCAACGTGAAGAATCTCAAGCGCAGACAAGGTCACATGTCAGTGGAGGAACGCACGACTGTATAGAGCAGTTATAAGCCTAGATTTGAAGGTATCAGTAGATACAGTTATGTCAGAAATAACAGTTTCGGGCAGATTGTTCCAGATTGTGGGTGAAGTGTGGCAGAAAGCACTCCTAGAAAAGTTGAGAACCGGAGTGATATGATCACGCCGATGCGTTTTTGAGACCACCCTGGCTAGTGTATTTTAGACACACTTGAGTTTGTCAACGTTCATGGATGAAGAACCGTATAGGACTGCATTGCAGTAGTCGAGTCTTTCGGCAACCATAGCACAAGCAACGGTCCTAGCAGTGTCATCAGATAGCAGTTTACGTATATGACGAAGAGCTTTGATATGATAATATGACGACTTGCAAATCTTGTTCACGTGCTGGTTGAAGGAGATTGTACTGTCAGTGAGAACACCAAGACTCTTGACACAGTCAGATGTCTTGATGTGGACTGTTCCAGTATCGAATGTGTCAATCTGCTGCCCAGCCCGCTCACGTGAGGTCGTGCCGAGTACTACTGTTTCAGTCTTTTCAGGATTCAGGCACAGTCCGTTACAATCCAGCCAGTGGTGAAGAGCTTGGATGCACTGTGTTAAAGCTGGCAAGCTTCCATCTTTCAGTGCCATGTACAACTGTGTGTCATCAGCGTACTGTGCGTGGTCAATCCCGAATGAACTGATTACGCTGGCAACAGGTGATATGTACAAGGTGAATAACAGCGGCCCAAGAACAGAGCCTTGGGGAACTCCGTATTCGCAGTCAGTTCTGGGCGACTGTTCCTGTCCAACACGCATGAACTGTGTTCTGCCAACAACATATGACGAAATCCAGTTCAGCGCTGGTCCAGATATACCAAAGGAATTGCGGAGACGGCAAAGCAAGGTGCTGATGTCAATAGTATCAAATGCAGCTGTAAGATCAAGTTGAACGAGTACAGTTCTGAATCCATTATCGGCTGTCAGTTTATTATAGTTGTGAGGCAGTACCAGTGTTTACATATTTATCTATCTGTTTCTTGGTTTGTTTCCATAAAGTTACAGGCAAATTTTGCCAAAATTTTCAGGGAAGGTTAAACATGGCCCAACTTTAAGCTAGTTAGATTCTGGTGGTGATTCGGATCAGCATCTTGGTCAAGCATATGATTATTTTTGGCCTACTAGTACACCACGCTTGTTGGAGGCTTTTTTGCAGTTAACACATTATATAAATTACTTTCTTAATTAGTTTCTTACTCATTTACCTCTTACTTACTTTCTTTTTTCTTTGTTTTCAACTCATTTTCTACGTCATTTTGGCACTTATTGCTTACAGTTTCTCTTGTTTATTGCTGCAGGGCAGAGAAGGAGAAGGAGGCATCGATATTAGCAGATGAGTGTTTAGTGTCAATTGCTGGTCGGCTCTCAAAGAGTCCAGCACAGGTCGTACTGAGGTGGCTTTACCAGAGACGTATCGCATCCATTCCAAAGTCTGTCACTCCCGCACGCATACAGCACAATTTACAGGTGCACCGTTTATCCTTGAGCATCATCTATGGAACTAGAAATTTGGGGCAAAGCCCAACGTGAGTCCGCCTGGCGCCCTAAGTCCGACTGGGGGAAATTAGGGGGGGGGGTAAAAATTCCCCGGCATCAAAGTCACGTGGCCCGAACTCAAATGCATTGGGTGGACTAATAACCATAAATGAATTTTTATGTACTTACAAGATAATGTTCATACGAACACAGAGTCTGTCCAATGCATTTCGATAGTTTACAGTATACGTCCATATAAATATAATCACTGAGCCATTTACACTGCTAGAAAAAATCAAACAGTTTTATTTCAAATTGTACAGCAGCAAAGATCCTATTATTTTTCTGTATTATTTTAACTAATCAACAGACATCGTCAGTCACGAGACCGTTCGATTCGTCACTAGCGCTTTACTATAAAAGGTTCATCGTCACCATGCATCTATCTGGCACCGTTACGGAGATACGGCGCCTCAAAGATAATGGGGTCACGAGTTTGACCTTTTAAGGTCACGTGACGTCATCGGTCACGAAAGTAAGATGGAAGAAGGGAAAGAGAAAGAGGAAGGGGGTGGGAAGCAGTGCTGGGTAGTAACGCGTTACAAAGTAACGCGTTACTGTAACACGTTACTTTTAGGAGTAACTAGTCCTGTAACGTTACTATTGGCCCGGCGTAACGTTGTCAGTAACTAGTTACTTTTTAAAGTAACTAGTAACGTAAGCAACGTGTTACATTTTTTTAATTTTTCAACTACTTAGCAAATAGAAATGGCCCATCTCTAGAAGTTTTCGTCCAAGATAACTGGCAAAGCGGCCCTGTTGGAAGCAATGCAATCGGTTTCAGCATCAGGTGGTCTAGCAGAAGTCAACAATGTTACTGCCAATAATGTTGAGGACTTTTTTTGGTTTCTTTATGACACGAATGTTGCGTTTAATTCTGTATCTGCGGAACTTGATATGTACATTAATGACACCTCACGTGATATTGACAGTCTTCACTGCTTCCCACTTGTCAAGAAAGTGTTTGTTGCTAAGAACACTCTTCTACCCTCAAGTGCTCCTTTGGAACGGTTATTTAGCATTGGAGGGCAAATCTTGACTCCTCGAAGGAATGGGCTCTCTGATGAACATTTTGAAGAACTGTTGATGTTGCGTGCAAACAAACATTTAGAGGAAAACAGCTAGACGCATGAGTTTTAAATGTTGATGACTAATGAGTGAGTTGTGTCTCGGGACATTTATGAATCTTCAATGTTTTGTTGTGGTGCTTAAAATACTGATTTAGTACAAACCGTGTTGCCACTTGTAACAGTGCATTATTAGAATGCTTATGAAACAGTGTAACT
>Ga0209671_1002088_pt1 | contig 17819 bp, 11 predicted proteins | sample WorMetHERISLAND2_2_FD_187401 | JGI IMG/M metagenome (GOLD analysis project Ga0209671, IMG submission 187401) | Marine gutless worms symbiont microbial communities from Max Planck institute for Marine Microbiology, Germany - Olavius geniculatus... | ecosystem: Host-associated > Annelida >...
CTTCTGTCGTTCACGTATATACTGTTTTACCCAAGATGACTGTTTACGTTTCACACATAACAAAGTACCCATTCAAGCACTAACTGCAAGTAATGCACTGCATGCAAGTATTACGTAAGTATTGGTGGCGTGGCGTAGTTGCTAACGCGTTTCGGCTGAAACGAAGTTACACTACACCGGGCCCGGTTAGTACTACAATGGGTGACTGCCTGCGGGCAGGTAAACCATCTCGGTGCGAAGCCTGCCAGCTAGGTCGACTCAGCCTTCTACTTTCCGTGGGACGGTAAAATGAGTAGTAACTCACTTATATGGGTTACGGAAGGTGGGGACCTTGGTACAGCTGACTGGGGTTGCCTAGCCGGCCGCTGCGCCAGCCTGTGTCTGCAGGCTGCACTTGGTGGCAGTGCGGCTGGCGGCTCGGGTTAGTGACGAAAAGCGCATTAGAAGCGTTGTACGCGAAATGCGCTATACACATTGACACCTTTACCTTTTACCTTTACCTTATTACGCTGTCTTCATCAATCCCGTCTGCCATCTAACATCAAATAGGTCAACTTTTCGTAGTTTTCCACGTTTTCAAGGTCAGATCAACATCATGTGACGCTGGTTGCAGACTTGTCTGGGACTAGTCGCAGACTTGTCTGTGACCAGACTTTGTTGGCGACCCGGGTCTGCGACCCGAGTCTCCGACAAAGTCTGGTCTGGTCAGGACGGGTCTGGTCGCAGTAGTGGGTTTTGGCCTTAAGGGTGACCAAGTCACACAACCAAAACAGCAGAAATCATTTTAATAGGACACAGAGTGATAAAACGACGAACTGGCTGCCCTTACAAAGCTATGTGACATGACCCCATTTAACCTTTTCCACTCTTGCATTATCTCGTGAGCCAATAAACGTAGTCAATGCAAATGCAATACCAATATTTTCCAGCTGATTAAATGCACCGCTGGTCCGTAGATAAAGAGTTAAATTGGAAAGAGTTGAACCTCATCACCATGAGCTGTAGGTCATTCATTCATGCAGATTGCGGAAGTCATGATTTTGTCAGTTTATCCACACCTCGCATGTCGTGAATCTCACGAACAAACATTTCAAGATTAAAAATAAAATCGATCCACAATGTTTCTTGCCATCCGTGTGTGCAAAGACTCATTTGATAAGTACTGATGGCGAAAGCTTTTAGGCTTAATGTAGGGGCCTAATGGCTAGTGGTTTATTACAAATTTACAATAGACGTAACTTATTAATATTTCTGCACTACCACGCACCTGTGATGTAACATTAATTCGTATGGAAATTATAGGAGTTAAAACAAAAAGACTTCATTCTTGCTGAGCCGGCGGTCGACTCCATACAAGGTACAGTGCAAAATTTCAATTTGAGCCTATTGGTCGTTGGTTGATGCATACGTGAGCACAGTCACACAAACCACCGATGCCATTAGACGGTGCCTACTGTAATGCATTACTACTTGCCCATTTGGCCTAGTCACTTCGCAAAAAAAATGAACCACGTCAGTTCAGTTCAGTTACGTCTTCTGTGCACATCTTAATGTAAAACGTACGGTAAACACAGTTCTTGGTTGTGACAAAAACACTGCGCATATTTCATCACCACAGTTTGCAGTAAGCAAAAAACGACATAACCCTGGTAATGCAACGCAACATCCCTACATTATGCAGAAAATTTCCAACCAACAAAACACAGTGAACATAATGCGACATAATACAGCTCTGAAACAAGATGAATTCCCATCAACACAGTTACAAAGGCCAACCTCATTCACATGAAAAAATTGATATTTTTATTAACACTTCTTCAAAGTGCACAACTTTCACTCAAATATATATTAATGGTGGAATATGCTGCTGCGATGCTGTGTCCAAGAGAAAAAAATAAATAAAACTAAAGTGAAAAAAAACACTATTTAAAGAAAGTAGAAAGAGTAAATCAGCATACTACATATTAACAGCCAATTTAAAGAAAATATGTTAAGATACATTTATCTTGCAGAATTAAACAAAGTGCAAGGGAAATCTCAAATTTTCAAAATGTAACACTATGTCCGTCCATCTGTTCGTCTATCAAATGGGTGAAACAGTCAAAAGCAGTGCAAGCTAGGATCACCAAATCTTCACCGTCGGCTGCCGGAAAGACTCTAGTTCTAGGACCCATAAGGCTTTTCAATAAATTTGAAAGGGGTCATCCTGAGCAGAGGCTCTGAATGAGAGGACTTACGAAAAATTTGTAATTTTCAGCCAAAAAGTCACTAAAACTCAGAAACGGTGCTATATAGGGCCTAGGTTACTATTAATCACTAATAAGAACTGGCTTTCAATTGGCACCGAAATCAATGACCTTGTTGATTTTGAACGCCAAAATAAGAGTTTTTATAGATTTTTGGCGATTTCGGGGTACGAGACACATTCCAAGAGCGACTTGTGCCGAAATCAATTGATATGGACAAGGACGAGCTACGTATAAAATTTTCAGCATTCAGCGTAAATTCTGACGGTTCAAGTCTCAATTTTCTAGGTACAAGGAAACCTGCACATGAGAGCATCAAACAGCGATACCCTCGTAAAAGTCATTATTTTACCGTTGTTGGCCAGTCTTTCATGAAAACGGTTGCAGATAGGCATGGGCATGCTGCCTATGATAACAAGCACTAGTGACAAGCTTTTTAGTCATATCAATATTGATGGCTTTGAAAGACCCTGAATTTCCAAAATATGGGGTTTTATTAATTTTTGTGATCTTCGGCTGCAGCACACACTCCAAGAGTGAATTGCGACGAAATGGCTGGAGATAGAATAAGACAGTCTGCAAACAGGAACTGCTGTGACCTTTCGTGCATCTCGTGAGCATTAGCTGAAATTTCTTGTTTGATCAATCAAGGCATCTTTTCTGCAGCAACTCTCGCAACAAGAAAAGCATCCAGCTTGTCAAGGTCATCGAGTTACACGGCAGCCTGCTACAATTACGTATGGTCCTCACAGCTTTACCATCGCAAAAATATATACAGAGAACTCGTTGCCAGCATTCTTACACAATGTCAACTTCCATGCACATTGCATCGTAAACTAAAAACGGAACTGTTCAACAGCACTATACATCACGGTTGTGTTCAACTGCTAACAGCTGGTGAACATTAACTGCACTGCGAGCCAAAAATATGCGATCAAACTTTTGACTACATTGCCAAATATTAACTGTGCCTGTAAAATTTTTGAAAATCAGTCAATATAAAATTTGGCAAAAACACGAACCAAAATTTGATGGGATGTTTTTTCTGGCTCACAGTGTACACTGACTCGTCATCATCATCAACATCGTCAACAACATCTACTGCTATAAGAATTCGCAAAAGTTTGCTTCTGAAGAATAATTAATGTGGAGTAACTATGAATTGCAGGCCACTTACAAACATTAATTAATGCTAGCAGCTGTAGCACCCATCAAATGCCACTGGTCCAATGGTCGTTTTTTTGTAGCTTTCTGCAATTCAAGTTCAGCTATGTACCAAATCATGTAGCACATTATTTTTCCCATCATTATGGTTCTATATGACTCAGAAGGGTGGTTTACCTCCACAGTGGAAAACAATTGGCCGAAAGAATATGACACATTAAAAACACACTATCACAAAATTATATATTATATATAAATTGTTAAGGTTTTTTATGTAAAATGCAAAAAATACAAAATAAACAGTCAACTTCCTAAAAAAACCTATGAATGTGACACTCGTCTAAACACATCTGTCACAAGCATTAACAGCAAATGTCAGCATTCGATGCCACAAAAGAAAGGCACAAAAAATAAAAGGGACACAATTCAGCTTACGGCAGGTCATAATTCTTAGGGCTATAAGAAAATCGCAGTGAAAACATGAAAAGTCATGATGCAGATTTTAGAAGTCAAGTTGCCAAATTCCCGACAAATTCACTGCACCCATTCAGTGTCATTTTTTTCTATAAAACATCTCAGTGGAGTCATTTTTTCACTAACTACTCGTTTAGTCTTTCGTGAAACAAGTAATTAGTGAAAGCGTTTCAATCACACTTAGTAGAGAAAGAAACTGGCTAACAGTTTCAAAAACAACACACATAACTATGCCACCCTAAGCTATAACATCAACCAAACATCTGTCATGAGTTTGAAATTGTGCCATGAACAGAAAGCGTAAGTTAGGTCTAATTCAGTAAAAAAAAAGTAGCCTCAACTCAGTAGACTCAACTGGTAATATCTGAAGTTACTAATTACCGGTAGTGGGTTAGATCAAAAAGTGGTGCAGCATGTGTGAAAAGTCAGTTTTAGTAAATGAATTTCGGTAACAATATCTAGTGAGCGAAGAAGCGCAACAAATGAAATCATGGCAAACATTAAAATTCACAATAAATGCTAAAAATCTGCAGTTTGGGTGAATTCTGTGATTTTCATCCAGCCGTAATAATTACGGCAGCCGAGCGCCGGAACTCCGCCACCTGTCTACACTGCAATGGCGCTGACGAGATGGCAGAACACCTGGTGCTACAGTGCCCAGCTCATGACCAGGTCAGGAGGGACATCTGGCCAGGAGAAAAATTCAACGCAGACCCTCGACACCTTTGGGACTTTCTCAAACGGATTGGAACGGTCACCCCCTACCCCCGCTCCAACTGGGAATGAGAGAGAGAGAGATAGCAGACTGTCAGTTCAGACAAATGCAGAGAATGTTGATTCCTTGCTACAGTTCAACGAACATCGGTGTAACAATCACAAGCTGACTGCACACAATCTAGACAACTGTTTCAACGGCAAAGTTCTATACAAGTTCTGTACAAAGCAGACATGTGCACGAACCGGGCAGACTGCTGTCTGGGCAATGGGCATGGCATAAAAAACTGCCTATTGTAAGTCAAAACTGGGTGGGCTATGCCAAAAAATAAACATGCTGTGCTGGACCAAACTGATCCATTCAAGGCTCCGCTTACACATCAAAATTTTTAAATTCTCAAATTTGCCGAAAAGATGGTTTTTAACTGTACTGTGTACAAAAAACATGTTATCTTTTTTCATATGTTATCATTTCGTTCCATGTAAGGTAAGCTTAAAGAGAGCTCATCACTTTAAAGAAATGGCAATAAAGATACAGCTGGTGCGGTATCAGCAAAGCAGACATGCTAATGCCAAAAGTGGACTTTCAGTAGAAAACCGATCTGTAAAAAAATCAATGGCCAGGGATGCAACATAGACTCGAGTCCAAACATTCAGGTCTGGGCGAAAAACTAAATAACGAACTGGGCCGAGCCAGGCCAAAATCTCAATAAGCTGGGACCGGACAGGGCTGGGTGGTAAAATCAAATCAGTGAAAAATGGCGAGGCCACACTAGACCGTGCCAAAAGTGAACAAACCAGGCTGAATAATTCAGGCTGGTGCACATGTCTGATACCAACTATACAAAGCGGCTGATGAATGAATGCAACGTCTGCTAGTTGTTGTTGTCAATGATTGGTGGAGGAGCGGAGGATGGAAGCCCATCGTCAAAGCTCTCGATCTCTGTGACGAGCGCTCGCTCCAGTATCACTCGACCTTCCTTGTAGCGCTGCGTCTCCTCTGTAGCAAACTCGTAGATCCAGCCGAGCTTTGCATCACACGACTTGCATGACACGTCCCGAACCATGTGTCGACCCGTCAGCATCACACGATCCTAGCAATGTTACAAGGTAGATGCTCAATATGAATAAAGATATACAACAATGGTTGTGCCAGTACCAGCTGTCCAATGGTTGTCCAAAAAACCATCAAAAGATATAGATCTGGTAATTACCAATTTTTTTCTAAAGCCAGTTAACTGTTTACAAATTAACCAATTGCTAATTTCAGTAAATGACAGTTATTGTGCAAGAAATATGCATGTTTTTATCAACTTTATAAGACATTCAACCAACAGCAGTTAGCCTGGCACGAATCACTGACAGAACAATAGGCTGTCATCAGTACAGCCAGTGTTTGTTTTATCCAATCACATTTGTCAGACAAAGGGATTACAACTAAGTACCAAATGCTTGTCATTTTATCTACTAGTACTTTATAATGTGTTCTAAGCAACAAAATACACAAACCCATACCACAGATATCATGAAAAAACATCATGAACCAATAAATGCACAAATAACAGGAAGAATAATGACTTGAACTGTATGTACTAGCGAAAGCATAAGTAGAATAAAGCCAACCACAGATGAACAATGAAGAAACAGATAAAAATTACTATGAGTGAAATACCTGAACTTCACTGAAGCTAAGATTGACAACACGGTTAAACAAGAATGCACGACCGGTGGCACCCGTAAAACGTGTCGATATCAACTCTGCACGGTTTGTTAGTGGAGTCTCACAGCTTGCACACAGAAAGATCCTCGACCCACCAAGATGACTCAGAAATATACGACCCATATTTCCGCAGACAACGTACAATAAACTTCAGACTAACACAGTTGGCCTGCAACATTTTAACAACAATAAAAAGTACTAGATGTCTCAAAAGTTTTAAAATACTTTACACCATGTCCCAAAATTAGTGACCCCCCCCCGCTACAAACAGGCCTAATTCTGTTTGTGGTTCATAGATTTCAACAAAATATCATACACTGCACTTAACATTACTTGCCCATTATGACATATGCAAATTTACTGTGTGTGCTCAGTGTAACATCATTATGATGTTAGAGTAAGCTTACGTTCAATACACTGGGCGACTTCACTTTTTGACTTATACTTTCGCTGAGCCTTTTCGCTGAGCGAAAGCTAAAGCTGAACCATTTACGCTTGGACTTGCTTATTTAATTGCGCCGCACAAGCAGATAATGTAATTACGTAACATCTGACGTCATTGCATATCCATTACGGCATTTATTTTTGGTACCAGACTGCTTTAATTTACCAAACTATCCGTATGCATAGGACTGTAAATGGTCGCCATTTTCTCGCTCAGCTAAAGTCAAAAGCTGAAGTGGATTCAGGCTCAGCGAAAGTTAAGCCCTAAGGGCTAAAGCTATCTCTTCCATGCAAATTGTACGGACTTTAGCCAGGTTAGTTTGGCTCAACTTTGGTCTAAGTAGGTACTTTTGGACTCAGCGAATCGCTGAGACTTTCACCGAGTCTAAACTTTGGTCTAAGTAGATAAGTTTATGCTCAGTGAGTCTCAGCAAAATCACTTCACTTTATGACTTAAGTAGATACTTAGATCCAAGTTTAGGCTCAGCGAAAGTCTAAGTCAAAAAGTGAAGTCGCCCACTGTTATTGACAAAGGGTATAAGCAGCAGCGTACCCGCCTTAAACTAAGAGCTTGTGTCGAGGCCAAAAGTGGCCTCTCTGAGCTCAAATTGTAAAGACAAGTTCTGAATGATTGTCTCAATGACTGCTTCAAATTTTTTAAAAACCTGTCAGGTATTAACGATATTACATTAACTTATCTGCAGGGGGGTGCTAATTTTGGGACACGATGTAGAGTGCAATTAGAATACAGCAAAAAAATTAGCAAGTACTATATGTCGACTTGCAGAGCCGCTCTGCAGCACTGCTCACAAACCCACAACCGTTTTAACCTGTCTACTGAATGAATAATCCAAAACGTCTTGACACACCAGCCGTGACCAATCAGCTGCCAAATTAAACAGCTCTGTACTGTACTTGGTGGGTGCACAGCCAACCCAGCAGTCACTGCAAATTTTTTTACAAGACAACAGAATGTCTAAATCCATCAACACAAGGATTCACTAGAATAATGCTTAGGACTACAATTTGCAGTGGTACATGCGTGTACCTAACCTGACTAATGTACACCCTGACTCTTCCAGACCGAAATTAACATAATCATATAAAAGTTAAACAAACTGAAAACATTCTTATATGCCAATCAGACCATGAAGCTTTCACAACGCTATCAACAAAGGGCACTTGTGTAATCGGCACAGATAGGGACAAAACGCCACGCCCATCTCCGCCTGGCAACAGCTGTTCGACGGACAATGACCAACACAGATAATGCGCACACACGGCACACTGTGCATGTTAATACAAACAATACACATAAATAGATAACATATACCACCTTAGCAACAATAAATCGAAAATGAACCCTCGAATTCACTCTCACCACAAATTTTATTGTTTTTATTTCCAAAACAAAATATAAACAAACTCCTGCACACGCCAAATTTGGCAGTCACTGGACACCACCACTGCCGCTGTGATTGGTTATGCTAGTATGCTAATATAATTATCTTACCCTCTGATTGGTTCACCGAGCAGATAACAAAAATAGCCAAAATATTAAATAGAGATGAATCGATATCCGAATTTCAATTCAGACACCATACCCGGTATCTATTCGATAGGATAATTATCGTCAAAAAATAGTTTTAAATTATATAGGCCTAAAAGAACATTACGGTAAACTGTTGTAAACACTTTTTTCAGTCAAAGGATTGTGGATGCCTAGGCTATACACTGTCGTTTGGTTTAATTATGATACCGCACTGTCTGGAGTGGTATCAGCTCAGACTAGGCTACTTATCCACTCCAGCAGTGCGGTATAGTAATAAACTGAACTGACATGGTTTAGGCCTATTAGTAAGTAAGTAAGTAGTCTGCATTTGTAACGCGCCATATGTCAAAACAGAAGTTCGAATCGTAGGCGAACTGACCAATGGGTAAGCGCAGTAATTTGCATGCATTACAGTAGGCGCCGTTTAACGACGTCGGTGGCCTATACGTGACTATCTCTCTGTTTTGTTTTTTTGTGTCTCCGCATGCATACGTGCGAATAAACAGTTATACAGGGTGCAGCAAAAAAGTAGCCCCCTAAAGTTTTTACTTTTTTGCCGTTTTCTCAGCAACCGTTTGGAATTTTAACATGGAATTTTACAGGCTTATTGACAGAAACGTTCTACATCTAACTGCTAAGTGAAATATGATTCTGTTGAAAAGCGACGAAATTATAGACTTCTGAACATGACCGCCTACCGATTTTTCAGCTTTGACAAACAGTAATTTATTTTGTTTATAAATTATCACTAAATTGTCGTTGTTTTAAAGCAATCGCCGGTGCTTACCGAATTCATCTTCCAGCAGGACAGCGCAACAGCACACGCAGCGCGCAGCCCAGAAAACTGACTGCGGGCCAACTGTCCAGATTTCACCAGAAAAGACCAATGGCCTCTAAATTCGCCGAATGCGAACTCGGTGGACTATCACGTGTGGTGTGCAATGTTGGAGCTTACCGCAAGCTTAAAACAAAGCCAAAAACAATCGCGGAACTCAAGGAATCGCTTCAGGTTATCTGGAGCAACCTACCACAAGGACCGATCGACAAGACTGTGAAAGACTTCTCAAATTAAGTAAGCGACTGAAGGCTTGTGTTTGAGCTTGGAGCTGTCGGTAGACACTTCGAACATTCACAGTGACAATGGAATTTTGGCATCTGATCATTAGTTAACTGTGTTGTTTGACTTGTTTCAACCATGTTATTGAAGTGCAGTGTTGTAGCTTGAACATTTTTTCACGCTAAAAAATCGCTAAGCGGTCATGTTAAAAAATCTATAACTTCGTCATTTTTCAATGGAATCAAATTTTATTTGGCATTTAGCCGTCGAACAATTTAGCAAATAAATCTGTAAATTTTCAGATTAAAATGCTAAGCGGTTGCTGAGAAAACAGCAAAAAACTTTAGGGGGCTACTTTTTTCTGCCGCACCCTGTATATAGGGCGCGATGACGAGTTCCTAGGTTGCTATCAACGAGCACCGAGCAACGAGCTTCTTAGAAATGTCAACATCGATGACCTTGAATGACCTTGAGCCCCCAAAATAGGGGGTTTAGTAAATTTTTCGCAATTTCGGGCTGCGACACGCATTTCAAGAGCAAATTGCACCGAAATGGCTGGAGATAGGCCAGACCAAGAAAACCTGCGTATGTAATTTTTAGCATTGAATGTTGATTTTATCAGTTCAAGTCCGGACCCTCTAGATTCAAAGAGGCCTGCGCACGCGGGTGTCAAAGAGGGGTACCTTTCTAAAAAGTGGTTATTTATCCGTTGTTGTTTTGTCTAGAGTGAAAATGGTTGCAGATAATCACTGGCGACTAGCTTCTTAGGAATATCAACATCGATGACCTTGAACCCTAAAAAAATTGATTTTAAGTGATTTTTTGGCAATTTTTGGCTGCAAAAGAATGAATGATGAAATGGATGAAGATAGACCAAGATGACCTGCGAACAGGAACTGCCACAGGCTCTCGCGCGTCTCATCAGCATTAGCTCAGATTTAATTAGGGTAATTCATGGTCAAAATTGGAATCTTAAGCACCAATATTTTCTTCGACAGAAATCTGCAGCTGTATGTAACATACTGCCTCCCCCGCCGCATGACTTTTATACTGAGCGGTTGCAGTGCCGTCATCTCGTCAGACGCCAGTTGCTGTTGAATGAGCTTCAGAGCCACAGACGAATCGAACGGTGAACAAATCGGCGCCGCTTTATTATCGGACAGTACACAAATACGTCATATCTTTAGGCCAGTAAGCCTGTATGAGTTGACAAGGCTGTGCGTGCCCATTAAGCCTTGTTCATAGCGACAACCTCAACTCAACTCAACTTAACTCAGTTGAGTTGAGGTGAGTTGAGTTTGTCGCTATGAACACGGCTTTACACTCGAGGTGCTGCGTCGCAGACTAGGCAGCGCCGCTATAGGGGGGGGGGGCTAGTTCAACATAGCCTGTCTCGAGTCTCGACTGCTGCTGCAGCGACTGCTGCTGCGCGGTATCGATGATGTGTCGTCATTCGCGACGGATCTCTGGGCTAAGTTTACACATGGAGTGACTCGGTATATTTGCTAGTGGACAATCGTAGAGAGCTATGCTAAATAAACACGAAGTCAGAACGAGCGGAATAGGCCTTACTGTAGGAAATAAAAAGCGCTCGCGAAGATGGCCAACACTGCAAAACGGTAACTACACAGCCTGCTTTGTTTCTGTACTTATTCTATTTATTATAGACTAGCATAAAAGGTGTACTTGATTTAGTCTGACAGCCAGGCCCGTCGAGAGGGTGGGGTAGGGGGGTAAACTACCCCGGGCCCCGCGACGTTTGGGGCCCCGCCGTCGCTCAGAAATATAAAGTAGGCTACACCAGAATGCACCATTTTGAAAAAAAAATTAAATTTTTCTCCGCAGAGGGGCCCCGCGAGAATGTTTCCCCGGGCCCCACCGTGGCTCTCGACGGGCCTGTTGACAGCCTTTTGACTCGGTATTGACAGTGACAGCGGGTGAGGTCAAGTTTTGCCGAAACTTTGTAGCTATGAGACAACATAGTCTAAAGTCTTATCTAACTGTATTCGTGCTACGAGCCACTGCGCACAATTTTCACAAGACATGCAAGCGGCGTCACTGACGTTTTTGTCGCATGTATGCTATGGCTGTTTGCGTCTTTGTTCACTCGTTGATGACTGACGCGTCTGATGTCAACACGACGAGTTAATTCACTCAATTGTCCGGATTTTTCCACTCGTCCGAGGCATCATGCAACGTTTGATAAATTATGATTCATGACGAATACGAACGTCATATCCGGATGTACCTGTTTTACCGACAACAGTGCCGCCAGAACTCGCTCACTATGCAACCACTATGACTATAACTGAGGAGCAGATGAGTTGCTGACGAAGTCGGCAGAGCAAGCAAGCAGTCTGGATGCCGTGGCAAGGGCAAGGGCGGAAAGGGGGAGTGGGTGAGGGGCAGCTGCTTTTCCATAAATTATAAATCTTCGTCCAAAATGCAAAATTTGGGACAGAAAAGCACATTTTGGAGAAAAATTTAGGTAAAAGTGAAATTTTGACCACGCACAATTTTGCTTGTTCGAAATTTGTAGCGTCTGCTGGAAAATTGCGACTTTCCGTCCCGCCTTCTTTTTAACCACGACGTCTTTAGCCGACAGAGAAACACATCGGACCGTCAGCACTGTGCGACTTATTACAAAGTGAGCGGGAGAACTTTGAAGCTTGAACCATTTATTTATTTATTTTTATTTTCACCAACCACGTGATACTGCAGTCACTGTGGTACCACAGGATACTGAATATGATAATCTGAGAGAGTATACACACGCGCTATTATGTTGACGACGTACTGACATAACAGAGGACATAGTTCGCCTGCAGCGTGCGTGTCAGCTAGGCGTTTGTGATGCACAAATGTAGGCCTATACGTACAATAAAAAGACCTTTGTGGCATGTTTTGTTCACATGGCCTAACAGCTTGCTGGTAGATTTGCAACAAGAACAAACTGAAGACATTTACTGCAAACATTTGTACGCACATGCAGTTTTGAGGTCTGGAGTATGAGGAGGGAGGTGTCCCCTCCCCGTCGACCTCCCCGTCAGGTCTGGGGAGGAAACACCATTGCTTTTACACCCACAACTAAAATTGGCCCTGAGGAACGTTTAGGTTAATCTTGGTTTTTGCTCTTTTTATTTTTCGAGTTAGGAACTCGTATGCAACGAATGAATAAACAGAAAGACAGATGGAAAGACAGACAGAGAAATGGACAGGCAAACACCGTAATACGGCTTATTATAAGAGGAAAGCTGCGCAAGAAATTGTTCGCTGGTGTAAGTGAATCGTCGTACGTGTGAATGTTCGTCAGGGTATCGTTCGGCAGTGACGGGTCACTGGTGAAAACGTTGATATTTGAAGTGGAACGGCAAGATCGTCGCGTGACGTCATCAGCAGGTGCGCGAAGGTTCTACGACGGGATGAGATGCAGTTGTCTACAGTCTCCACCGCGTCAGCAGCAGCAGCAGCAACAGCAACAGCGACAGCGGCTTACTGTGACGTCCAGCTTCCTCGACAGACAGCAGCCGTCGTCAGCAGAGTATAAGTTAACTTAAATTACACTCAGCTCGTACGAATGCTGTTTTCACAACTTTCGGCTGCAGTCGTGCGTCATAAAGCAAACGACAGTGTAGTTTATGCCTGTGCCTATTTTGATTGTGTTACAGTACTGTCTGGAGTGATATAAGTTCTTACTGAGTTCTCGCTTACGCGCTCCAGCAGTGCTGTAACTAACACAAACACCTCCGTGTCGACGACATGCAAACTGCTAACGTGCACATCGAAGATCCGAAATAGCAAAACAAGTTTGCGCAACATAGACTGTATATCACAAGACAAGTCAAAAACTGCCAAGCTTGTATCTGAGCAAATTATAATAACTATGCAAGCGCACATGAACTATCCGTGACAACTTTAGTTTAAATGATTAGATCAAACAAGATAAGTAAAAATGAAATTATTGAGCAAAAATACTTACACCTGCGCAAACTCCGCTGTAGTAGGCCTATTCGTAATACCAGTAATATGGAAAACGTCACTGCTAACATAATAGGAGTATGAGGCCTATCAAATTATACGGATTTTGGCCGACGTTTTATTCATGATCAAAGTTCAATGTGCGGTTTATCTTGGTCTGCTCTATGTGCTGTATGATGATGTCCATAAACGCGCCTTAATATGCATGACAGACTACCACTGTACGTCGATTTTGATCTCAGTATGTAATTAGGTAAGTATCGCCTTATACAAACGTAAATACAAGACATAAAATGATAAAAAAATAGACGTCCAACAAGCTACAAAAATTTAAACAGACAATCGTTGACAAAGGATCGAACAAACTTATACAAACGTAAATACAAGACATAAAATGATAAAAAAAATAGACGTCCAACAAGCTACAAAAATTTAAACAGACAATCGTTGACAAAGGATCGAACAGTTGAAAAACTTGAAGGTATACTATGCAACTAGGAAAGTGGAACTGGTATGCTCGATGACGTAAGAATTGGTTGGAGTTTCTCTCGTCTGGTTTAAAAATAATTTTTATGCGTGTCATTTTCTACATGCTTTCTGTCTAGCCTCTATATAGCGGGAGCGCCGGTGATGCATTAATTATTCACCGATTGAAAACAGCAACAGCAGCAGCAGCGGCATTGCATGCACTGCGTCGACTGCTGCGCTCAACACGACGCATTCACATCCAGTGACGATGAAGCATTGCTCTATGATGTGCTGCTGGTAAGCTGCGCACGTTGAATGCTGCTGCACAATGGCGCCAGTTTGTCGGCATCGTGTCTTTATGTTCATGCATGCTGCCTGCTATATCGTTGGTTGGGCAAATATTTGACCGTCAGTGGCGTCGTGACACGGGGGAGAAAAGTTCACCATTCGCCGCCGTTTTTATGCTAGTAACGAATTTACTAAATATTGACCGACTTTTTAATTTTTTTGCCAGCACATTCTTCGGAAATGTGCAACAGCTAAATACGCAATAAACGTAAGTTATCGCATCAGTAATTTGCACAAAAGTGAAATTAAACGAACGTTTAACTTTGTAACAATCCAAGTCATTGCTGTTCGTATTAGCAATGTCATTGTCTATTTGTGCCAGTACACAAGCCTTTAGTTCACTCTTGATTCTCTGTCAAGCATATTTTGCAAGTGTAGCGACACACCTTAGAGCTACACAATCATCCGGGGATTAGTCAGCGAAGCAAAAATTGGCCAACGTGTGACGTTGCAATTACGACAACGGTTTGTTTTTTGTGAAGCCAAAATACAACCAGAATTGCCAGACATTTGGTTTCAAACATGCCACTGCTTTCTGTATATCGATGTCAGAAATTTCTGCTGGCTAGCTTGCATCATGCGCTAATGCGATATTAATGTTGCGCTGAACAATCGGGTAACGAGATCAGCGGCAAAAAATGACAAGATAACGCATCGGAATCTTGCATTTGTCAACTGCTGGTTCCGTGTAGGCGCCTGCAGCAGCTGGCTTCCTCTAGTGAACGGTTGTTGACTGTCATCGCCTCATTCATCAGTGTTGCCGTTTCGTTTAAATAATGCATCAGTCTTGTATTATTGTCACTCACCGTCGTGTGACTGGCAACTGGCCTCGCGATCGACGAATAAAAAGTTACAGCATGCATTGTCTACCTACCTCCTTAGATATCTGACTGCTGTTTTCTCAGACTCTTTTCATTTCACATAGGGGCCTAACTATACTAGGCCTATAGGCCTAAATAAATATATAGAATTATAGGCTTAGCGAAAGTTAGAATGTAATTTACCTTTAACATACCGGTAAACATTTTTGCAAATAGAACTTTGAAAAGTCAAAGATTAAGGTCACTGTACGTCAGAAACACTCAGAAAATGACGCACGTTTTGCGTGTTTGGATATAGACTGCTGTTGTTTTTTGTAGGCCTACGTCGACGTCATGTGTGACATTTGCTTAAATGCATCAATAATAGGCTATGTGTTGTTCAGTATCTAAATAGGTCTGATATGCTGACTGCACCGCCATGGTTATTAATCAGACTTGTTCGAGTTTACCTGTTTTTGCTGTTTTGTTTTCTACTGTAGCCTATGTATGTAAAGCCTGTGTATAGGTGCACGTGGTATAATCGTTGGTTTTGACTCGTAACTTTTAGGTTAGAGTTAGACCCCAATACGGTTCGATGTATAGGACATTTGCAAGCATCATGAGCAAGTTGCTTAGAACGCTTACCTACAGCAGTGTGTGGTCAGATCAACTCATTCTCCTAGGCAGTTTCGTATGCGATGGCGTAGGTCAGTAGGGCGTGACAACCCGTTCCAGGTGGGTGGTGAGTTACGACGCAAGGCCGACCTGATGCTAGCCCGGTCGCGTATAACTCGATCCGAGTTGTACATCGTTGACCCGGACCTCACACAGTCAGAGTCTGTAGCCGCCTCTGCCATCCACAGTGACGACACGGAGTTCAATGAGTGCAACGTGATACGACGTCAGCGTCCAGCCAGCGACTGCTTGCCAGTGCCAGGTAAGGCACAGTCAGTTCACTAGTCCACTGTCCACTAGTCCGGCCGGTGAAGAATGATTTCCACTTTAGGCCTGTCTACAACGTAGGCTACAAGCACCGTGTACGCCGAGCACGGATCTATAAACTTCTTATGCTAAACAGATATAAACTGGTTGATTGGAAACGTTCGCGAAACTGCTATAGTGCGTCTAATAATGTAGCAAAAAGCCCAGTTGTCGCTAAGCTAACCGGCCGTAGTGGTTGTTAGTGACTTTCAAGGTCATCCAAAGTCGATGATTTTCGTTTTATCTGAAAGGGCCTATACCACTTTTTATTAGCGATTAATAGTAACCTTCGTCGTATCCCTCATCGTTTCCGAAATATGGCCAGTTTTCCGTTGAAAAACGCACATTTCTACCCCCTCTATTCAACTTCGAATTCTAAAATGTTTCCCTTGCAGTAGATTGCTGAAATTTTGCATGCTTATGTTCATGACGCAGGGCTAATTATTCATGTGGAAAAAGTTTTTCCTACCGTCTACCGTTTGGCCACCATACATCCGTGACCGACGACGACGGACGGACAGACAGACGACAACTTGTACCATATAAGCTCGACCGCTACTCAAGTACGGTCGGCTAAAAACTACGAAAGTATGAACATTATACGGCCAGAACTCAGGGATCACAGACCATTTTTATGTCTTATATTCACTTTTTAGTGCGATCGCTAATTCTGGTGAAGTGTGGCAGATTCTAAAGCCAATTCAGCTGGCTTTAGGCGCACTATAAACGTTTACCGGTAGGCCTACTTACTTGCTTAGGGCCTACTTATTGCGGAAAATGTATTAGACGTCAGAACAGAAAAAAGGCAAAGACCTGAACCAGCTTCTGTTTTATTTTCCGCGAAAATTATTCGGGACGCAATATAGCTTGTAGTAATGCTTCGCTTCTGTGTGATGATGTGTCAGGGTGGTCATGGACGGTCAACCACGACGACGACGACGACGACCGGTCAGCCATTGAGCGCACATCATCAGAACCTGTTGTACTATCGGAGTGCGGTGTCGTACGCGTGGACGCTGACACTCTGCCGTCAATAGGTCGAGCTCTCACCGTCACAGTGTATCCTGACAGCGTCAAGACACGCCCGCCGTGCTGTGCAGTCTCCTAACGACTAGACGTTTAACAGTCGCCCCTGTTTCTCCTGCAGTTGCCATCCCTCCCTGAGAAACTTGTGACCCTACAATTTTTATTGACCCTGCTTCTTAAAAATATCGGTGCATATTTGCGCGCGACAGCTATAGCGCGTCTTAGCTGTCGTGGAGGCGTCTGTTTGTCTGTTCATCTGTCCGTCCGTTCGTCCATCGCACCCTTGAACACTATCAAAACGGTGCAAGCTAGAATCATGAAATCTTCACTTAGCCATAAGACTCCAGTTTTTGGTGACAAAATTTTGTGCAGGGCGTCAAATAGGAGTACACTCTTTGCAAAATTGGTTATTTTTACCGCTATTGACTCGTTTAGGGTAAAAAAAACGGTTGCAGGCGCAGACTGGCACTTAGTCATGACAAGCTTCTCTGGGGTACTAACATCGATGACTTTGAACGACCTTAAATCTCCACAGTTGTAGTATTTTGTGAATTTTTCGCGATTTTCGGCTTCGATGCACATTTTAAGACTAAATTGTGCCGAAATGACTGGAGATAGACCAAGACAACCTGCGTTTGCTAGTTTAAGTTTTGACCTCCCGGGTTTAACGAGTTCTCCCCTAAATTTAAGGAGTCCTCTGTACAGGAGCGTCATGTTTGGGTACCCCTTGAAAATGCGTGATTTTGATTACTATCAACTAATTTAACATGATAATTTATATAAAAAAACTGTTCAGTTTATATACAGTGTAAGAGTGACATCGTGGTTGTAGATATAAAACAGCACA
>Ga0209671_1002090_pt1 | contig 17814 bp, 9 predicted proteins | sample WorMetHERISLAND2_2_FD_187401 | JGI IMG/M metagenome (GOLD analysis project Ga0209671, IMG submission 187401) | Marine gutless worms symbiont microbial communities from Max Planck institute for Marine Microbiology, Germany - Olavius geniculatus... | ecosystem: Host-associated > Annelida >...
ATAGAAAATGGAGTCAAAATTAAAAACAAAATAAAAATTCAAAATATAATATAATATAATTGTACCGGATATTTTGGCTAAAACATGGCATATTGGCAAAATCACGGCATTTGACAAAAATCACGGTTTCCGTGATTTTCTATTATCCCTATGCATTATACCCAGGGTGCTGGTAATTTGCAGAAAAGCGGAATGCGGAAAGTAATTTGCAGAATGAAATCGCATCCGCTGATTGCCTATGATCACGACTGTCGTAAGAGCCTGCCTACGGCAGGCGGTATGCCTCACGGCATGCCTGCCGTAGGCAGCCTCTTACGGCAGCCGTGATCACGACAGCTAGCAACTGACAAGATCAACCTTAGCAAGGTACAATGCCAAGGTATCACGCCTTCATACCAGTCGGCCAGTCAAGCCTGGCAGCACTAGGTTCAAATTCATAACCAATGTTGCAACCTTAATTTGGGTGTACATCTATGGCTACATAATTGTACAAAATATCCTTAAATTTGCACGCTAAAAATTTAATAGCTAACAAAACTGAATAAGCTGCAATAATTAACCCTAACCACTAGCGCCACCTATCTAACGCCACCTGTCTAATCTATGCCCATGCCCAACGATGTTCTAAAAATAGCTAGCCAATACTGTGGTTGCCGTGATCATAGGCAATCGGCGGCTGCGATCACGAATTCGTGATCATAGACACTCCCTTTAAAAAATAAATTATTATAAGCTTAAAAACATTATAAAGACAAATTCGGAAATAAAACCACTTTATAATAGGTTTTTAATGATAGTACACTTGAACGAAATAAGAACTAAAGTGCTAACCAACCTACACCACCGATGACTCCGACGACTCGGGCGAGTAGTTTTAACCACCACGCCGCATCAGGATTGCTTGGTAGACCAGCTTCGGCTGCCGCTGTTGACACCGACTGCTGGGCTTGCTGTGCAGCGATGCGAGATATAAAAGCCTGCATTATGGCAGTAACCTCACAGATAAAACTTCACTAAACCTAACCAGCACAAGTCACGCAACAAAAGATATAGACTTCGGTCAAATACTCGAAGGTAAAACGCCAAAATCTGTATTTCAGTTCACAAAAATAAACGAACGTAAACACAACGCTACTATAAACAATCCACTGACTCGCCCAAGTCGCCGATAAATCGCCCAATGACAAACCCACTAATCCAGCCATGGTAATGCTGTGCAACGTCGAAGATCAAATTACATCAAATCGTTTCTGTTTCTTCAATAAACAATTGTCGGACTGCAGATATAAAATGTGACAAAAATGCGACGCATGAAAAACAATGCAGTCAATGACTACAGTGAAGTAGCACTCGTGTAATAAAACTGCGATCAGATTATTAATGTTGATTACTCTGATTTTCTCAAGGTTTTTTGGTTTTAATTTTATTATTCAGTACCGGTTGTTCATATTTGCTGTTTTATTATACCACACTACTTTTTTTGTTATATGGGCAGTTGTAAGTGCCGTCTCGGCCTTTCTGACCCTTGGAACACGTTTTATTGTTCACACACTGTTTTTTTTCTGTATTTTCTGACATTGTCCTGTTTCGTGTTTCCAAAATAAACTGATGAAGATGGGACATGTATGCGTTTCTGAGCTACGTGTGATAGCGCTTGATATTTTTCATAATTTGGAATTGCAAAGCAAGATTGGTCGCAAAATGCCAGCTTTTAACAGCATAAAACAATAGTTAGTCACTACGTGTATTTGACATATGTTGAAACTACAAAAAACCAACAAAATGTAGCATTTTTATCAAAGACCGCATTATTACTTAATCAAAATCATACACACAAACACATTTTATCTACATCTACATTTTCATTGCTTTGGTAGCTTATCCAGCTGTCCATTTTTCAAACATCTACAGAAAATGTTGGTCCATTACCTTTATTCGTTTATACTTATAGCAGTGTCAATAACGTTTTGCTCCAGACCAATACAGACTTTACCAGTCACTTTTTAAATTCATTAACAGCCCAGACACACTGCTTCAAGACAGTCAAACTTTGCAATTGATTGGCTGCTAAGAGCCACAGATCAAAAGAGATGTTTATTAATTAAAGTTTTTTTCTTGATTTCAATGCTTATTTCGCTTGTACTGATTTTTCCAGTTAATGCAGAAGCAGAAGTTGAGTAAGGTTTAGATGGCCAGTTATGTCAGAAATATTTGTGCAAAAAACTATAACAACTGGATCACTCTTCTTCAAGTTATAATCAGAAAATTTGTGTTATACTGCCCAAAACTGCACAGCTAAATCTGAGGTGAAGGGTCCAACTAAATAGCAGCGATTGGCGAACACAGATCTCTTAAGTAATTAAACTACCGGCTAGTAAAAGACTTCACTGCAATGTTGCCTATATCCATGTTTATTTTTCCGCAACTTTCTGGACTGTTTCGGGCATTGGACTCAATCACAAGGCATATTGTTTAAATATTAGAAGATAAAAATAAAGTACTTGCCACATGTCGACAAGTACCTGACCCTCAAGTACAAGTACAAGTACAAAGACTTTAAAATGGTACTCGAGTACTACTCAAGTACAAGTACAAGTACCAAGTACTACATCTCTGCTCAGCAGGCTTGAAGTTGAAGCCTTAAAGTTAGGTCCGACAAAAATGTAACAAAGACTGACTTATTAAAGTCCAAGTCCAAGCCTCATCACCTATACAACGCTGAGACCCTGTTAATTAATTAATGCAACCCCCCACCGCTTCTGTTTCAGAAGTGAATTATTACTGGACATTTTATGGCAACTTACCGCTAGTCTACATAGTTCTGAATACCATGCAATGCTAATTTTAACCAGCATCAAATAGCCAGAACATTCCTGCCACAAAATGTCAAAACAGTATACAGTTCAGTGTTCAGCAGGCCTAACAATCTCAATTCTTTTTCGACACAGTGTACGTTTTCCAAATTCATCTGAAACTCATTCACTGCTGGATAAGCATACACGGTGTAATGCAAAACAATCTGAAATACTCAACAACAACAAAGCATACTCTATCACAGTCAAACATACAGGGTGCACCGTGAAACATCGTACATTACAAACTGTTCAACAAAACTAACTTATTCCACAGCCGCACTCATACCGTCTATCCCTAGCACTATGTCTGCAGTGGTATAACGGGTCGATAACCCTATGGGTGCACTCAAGCGTGACCAAACGAACGGCAGTGTAGGCTAAATTATGGATCGTGGTATAAGCATCACTTTCACCAGTGTCTGGAGTGGGATAAGCTTGTATGATCCAGAAAGTAGTGTGACATACATTTAATTCATCACAGTTAGGAGCTCCAATCACTGCCTTATGTTCTAACCACATAATTCACGGCATATTTTCTGTTACCGCGTCTATACCAGTAATATGCACAAGAACAGTGTGGGACTAAAGTATACATGTATCCAATTATACACACTTATAGTTTATTCATGCAATGTACTGTACAGGGAAAATCATCCCAAGTCAGATAACTGTGAGACTCAAATAAACCAAATCGCATACATTGTATTAACATAATACATTCATTAATATATACAATAAAAGTAGCAACAATGCAACGTATATTAAGCAAAGATGCCGACCCAGTGCCAACATATTATGCACACATCTGCCTAGCTATACAATGCATTGCTCAACCGTAACCCTAACAAATTTGACTTTTGAGCTGAAATCTAGCACATCTGGGAAACGTTCACACCAATTATGGATTTCCTATGCTTTTCGTTTCGATTTGTGGGTCTGTATGGGACAGACAGATTAACAGACAAACAGACAACCGGATGGACAGGGAAGAGCAAAACGAATGCGCCAATAAGAAAAAAGCGTCAACAATGTATGATGATAACAAAGATGCTAATGTTTGGAGTCAGCAATGAGCAGCTACAAGGCACAAGACAGTGAATGATAAACAAGCAAAATGTCAACGCCCAGTCACGACATGCATGCAGCTGTCCACCCAGCTGCCGAGCATCTTAGGCACTGACAGTAAACTAGGCCTAACAACCAGCACAGGACAGTGTGATCAACAACAATCCAGACATAAATCGACGATTATATTATTAATATCTCCAGTGACAATGACCGAAATATCACAAACACACAGACGATATGCCTATCGTGTCATATCATTCTATGATACAAACAGATTATTATAATTAGAATTCATCGCAGTGCATAGCCTCGTAGCAGCACAGTTTCATGAACTACGGGAGCCTAGAGCTGCTATTTACTGTACAAGGTATGCATTGACTTCAGGTGGCTGTTGACATGCAATGATCCAACATGGACCATCTGAACCAACAAACAGCATATCAGAGTGAGTGAGTGAGTAGGGTTTAACGTCCCACTCGACACAGTCTAGGTCATCTCGGGGACGGCCTTTTCAGGCAGAATGCACACAAACACAATAATGGAACGGTAAGTTTAAACTTTACAATAAACAGAAAGTTTCACCTTTACAGACACACAAAACACAAAAATACAAAAATGACTTATTTCAAAGTGCTAATATAAATGTCCTAGTAAAGCCCATTAATAAATAACATATAGATTTCATTTTATAATGAAATTGATATTTAAGTAGCAGTTGAGAAAAACTGTTGCTAACTGTTGTTAAAATAACTGGATGCGATGTTTGCCATTTGGCCCTCGATATCAATTAATCCTGCTATGGGAAACATACACAAAACTTTGTTGACTTTTCACCCCTTGTTGTAAAACTGCAAGCATACAGAAAACAGACGAACAAAACGAAAAGCAACACGCGTAATGCAGCCTATAGGACAACTGCGTAAGATAATATTTACACAGAGATGGCAAACATAATAAATAAAACGCTGCACTATTCACATAATAGCCTGCATAATTCAGTTACACTGTCCTACGTAAACTGTTGGAATATGCACAATATTGGGATTAAGCACATAATTCATTACAAAGTATCACCAATAACTCGTATTTGGATCAACTCATCTAGACTAAAACAATGAGTGACTATAAAAGCTGTATTTAAGTTCATCAAATTACAACCTTAATTTGTTGAGTAGACTTCAGGCTACTAAAACAAAGAAAAACTGTAATGTAATGCATTTATACACCTTTCTAGCCAATGAAATTGTTACACTGCCAATCAGCTGGCAAACATGTTTGGAAGTCTTGCAAAACATTTTAGTGCCTTGGAGATAATCTGTGGATGGAGACAATCTGGATTCTTTTATGGATGAGATGTAGTGTCATCATCAAAATTCCCCACCACAGGCATAAAGTGAAACACCTAACACATGTTTTTGTTTTAAGTATGTATCCAGATCAAATCCGATATTAAACATATTTTCAAACATTTTTCAGATGTATTATTATACATATAACCGACCATGGCCTATAATGCACTGTCATGTAAAAACACTTCCTTAAGGACACTGCTATAAAACGGAAAAAAATCTGACTCATCTGTGTCAGCTTATGCTGTCACGTTTTCATAGTGCACATAAACTGCATGTGCGACCATTTCCCGCCATTCTTGCATAGAACATGCCACAAACACGTGACAGTTAAGTGCTGTGTTAATTACATCACATGCTCAGATCACTGGCTAAGGAGAGAAGGCTGAGTGGCCGAGTGCAGATACTCTACGGTGCTGCCTCAGAGAAACAAAACCACATTACAAAGCTTCACCGAATATTCCGCCAATATCACCCACAAAGTTCACACATTTCGACTTTGTGCCAACATGTCTAAACTTTCTCTTCGGAAATTCATACCAGCAACCAGACATTATCATATGAACCGGCTTATCATTTGTTAGTCTGCTATTAACCTTGAACTGGCTCTGTTACTAAAGCAACTCCGACTGACCAATATGTGCCATTCAGTTACAGAATTAGTACCAGCTGCAGTTGGCTATGGGAAAATATGTACTATGCAGATTCCCCAGCCATCAAGGCAAAAGGTCACCAAAGCAATGCAATAACATTGGGCTTATAACTGTGATAAAATGAAACTGCTTGCACAACTGTGACTGACAGTACCACTAAAAGATAGATGGACAGACAGACAGACAGAGAGACAACACACGGTAGCACAAAGTGCTCACATCTATCGGTGTACATCTATTATTGCGACAGACTTTATTCACCGACAAAGTGTCTGGTGTCTTCACATTATTTACCTCTAACAAAAAATAGTAGTTAAGTTTTTGAGTCTCTCTGTATCCAAGACAAACAGTTGTTAATGGATTCTGAAATTTTTTGACAGGTTAGACATGACCCCAAAAAATGCTTAAATTTTGGCGGTGATTCAAATTCTCTTATGAATTCAAAATCATTTAGGCCTCTTTACAATCGTATGCAGAGGTCCATGATATCATCGGAATTCCGCATTGTAAGTACACAATGTATAACATACACCTATTGATGGAAATTCCAGCACTGTTGCATGCTACCCTTTGCACAAGGCAGTTGTATTCGCCAGGTGGCAGCACCATTCTCGGCGAAGGTTTGAGAGCTCTGGTTGCTTCCAGTAGTATTATTATTTGCCACATCAGCTGTACGCAGACATCACAAGCCCACAGGTGTATTGCACAGGGCCTCTGCTAGTACTATTACTCCTGGCCAAAGCCTTCAGTCTCTTCAATGGCATAGTTCAACTTCTCCACTAGCTGCTCGTAGCTACGGTATGGAGGCAGGTCCAGCCGATTGAAGCATGTGTGACTGCGTGGAAGCCAAGTCTCCTTCCCAACCTTCTCTATGCAGAAATGCTGTGGACCATTACTTCCTGTGATACAAAAACAACAACTACAACAACAACTAGACCTCCGCCAAGGCAATGTTGTTCGCTAGGTGGCAGCACCATCTTCGGTTTTGCAGCGGTTTCCCTTATGCCCCATTGAAAACAATGGTAACGAAAATTTCAAAGTGATCCAGAATCCAGGATTCCTTCCAGATCACCCCCAAAGTTGAATCACTGGTAGTTTGTGCCATTCCTGACATACCCTCAAAATTTCAGAAATATCCATCCATAACTTTTTGAGTTATCTTGCTAACACACAGACAGACAGACAAACAAACAAACAAAGCCTGGCAAAAACTTTACCTCCTTGGCGGAGGTAATAACAACAACTACTACTACTAGTACTACTAGCATTGCTGAAACAAAACAAATTGCAACTGTTGGCAAGAAGGTAAAAGATGAAAAACACCCATCCAAGTAATAACCAATAACCACTTAGCCGACCAAGAGTTAAACCTACAACCTCTCGATCACAAGTCCACAGCCTACTGTTACACCAGCAAACCACCAAGAAGCAGAATAGCTTCAGGTTTAGTACCATAACTGACCTTTGACAATATAAACTAAAATGCACACTGCAGTCACACAAGCACTTGTTTTCAAGTGAGAAGCCCATGCAGCACAAACAGAGACAGACAGACAGACAGGCAAGACCCATAATGTGGCGAATAACAACTGACTCAAGAGTTCTGAAAAACCATAAACTAACTGACTACTACTACAACTACTATTACTAGGTCCATTATTACTACAACAACTACTACCACTATGGCCACTACTAGTACTACAGACCCATCAGTTCTGAGAAGCCGCCAACAGGTAGTCGACATGTGCCAGTCACAAACTGTAGAAGTCGTGTCCTCTTCTCATTGTCAAGCTCACGCACAAACTACAACAACAACGACAACAAATACTATTACTAGTAGTACTACAATGATAATGGCAAATTCATAAAACATATTGAACCATGACGTGTGTCTGAATAAACTTGAAAACTGCAACAGCGACTAATATGACTACTGACAAGAAGAGAAGAGTGCTGCTGCTGTGTTATCACATCAACAACAAAAACAACAACAAAGATAACAAGGACACAACAACAACAACAATGACAACAACAACGACAACACCTGTTTGCTGCTAAAGGCTGCTGTGGCAAACAAACTGTCATCGAGCAAAGAAGACGATGAGACATATCATCTCACTTTAATCACTTGTACTCTAAACTAATGGAAAAACTACCTTCCAGAACCACTGGACTTGTTTGCTAGTACGAGTGTAGTGTCGGTAGATGGCGCTACGTTCCCAGTCATTGACGTCTATCTCTTGCATGCCACACAGCATCAACTACAGACACAGACATAACAGACAAAAAAGTACACTTTATTTTTGGTTTAAAGACGTAATTTTTCACTGAAAACTTTTGTCGATACCAATCAGATACACTGTGGCAATACTGTTCACACATAGGATGCCCGTACAACCTGACCAGATGTATCAAACCAATATACACGGTGTTTCATAAAAACAACCCCTTTTCCTTTCTTTCGTAATTCACTCAAACGATGATCAATTTACATGAAATTTTTACCAGTTGTAGCTGAAGAAATACTAATTCAAAACATTTCAACAAATTATGGCAGTTGATTAAATATTCTTTGCTAGTCATGACGTAATGCTGATGTCATAATGTGTCATGGGTACAAGCTTGCTAGTCTCAATTGGTGCTGTCAGTTGCTACCCTGCTTCAATGGTCAACTTAATCTGCAATGGGTTTCCCATAAAGAACTATACACAATCTTTAATCTTTTAATCTTTTAACCTTTTACTTACTTCAAGCTCACGTTCATCGAAATACTGCAGCCATTGTAGGGGAACAACTTCACTGAAACCATCAAGGAAAGCACGAGTTTGATCGCTGACTCCACGACTAAAGACCCACTGGGTCATCAGACTAAAACAACAACAAAACACGTAACCACTACATTTCAGAATACTACTACACCCACTAGTAGTACTGCTATTACTACTACTACTACTACTACTACTACTACTACTACAGTGAGTGTCATCACTAACTCAACAACTAAACCTGATGCACTGCAATAAACAGCTAGTATGTCAGAGACCTAATGTATTCTGATAAAGAGCTAGTGCGTCAGAGACCTCATGCATTCCTTTTTGTTGTCATTTTTACATTAATGCCATCTCCGCCAGCCTTCAACTTGTGATGTTCAATCAATAAACAGTTAATGTGGCAGTGATCTATAGTATGCTAACAAATAGCTAGTGTATCAGTGACCTAATGTAATCTGATAAACAGCTGGTGCATCAGAGACCTGATGTATTCCTGTTTGTTGTCTTCAGTGACTTTAATGTCATCTCCGCCGGCCTTCAACTCGTGATGTTCAATCTTGCCCAGAATCTCAAAGTCCGTGGAAAATGACAGTTCCAAGCCACACTCCTCCAGGTTATTGTCTCTGTGACCACATTGCACACAATCAGCTGCTACTGCGACACAACTTGAGGTAAGTGTACACGGTACAATACAATCCAGATACAATACACTCAGCCACACTGCTTTTTGACTTGGATGTTTGCTGAGCTTGTGCTGAGCAAAACCTTAAACCGAATGCTAAAGTCAAGACTTAGACCAGTGTTCAACTTGACTCATCATTTTTGTTTACAAATGTTCAATCTTTTGGCTTAGCAAAAATTAAAAAAGTTAAAGGGAGTTCATTTAGTTCAGTCTCAGCAAGGTTGAGGCCCCGCTATCGCTTGTATGCAAATTCAACTGACTTGGGTCAGATTAGTTAGGCTGAATTTCAGTCTAAGCCTGTATATACTTGAATGACTAAGTACATTCTTAGACCATGCTTTTTGTCAAAAACTTCCGAGACCAAAGTTTTGGCTTAGCAAAAGTCTCAACAAAATTACCAAATTACCTCACTTTTTGACTCGCGGACTGAACTTAAGCTCAGCGAAAGACTCAACAAAAGACTAAGCCAAAAAGTGAAGTCAACAGTCAGTACAGGACTAGATCAAAATGTTGCTGTGAATGTCGAAGTAGATCAAACGTCTCAGCACTGCTCTACAGGGTGGCATGCTGCTCCTGTATGTTCTGTAAACTAATCTGCTTGTGTGGTCTTCAGCTAAACACTGTTACCATGTCAGCTCAACAACAAATCATACCAAATTTCCCTGGCAGCTTTTACACTGCTAATATAGTTCACTGACACAGTCAAAACCAAAAACAGACGCGGGCATCAAACGACGACATAAAACGTGACCAATCAACCAACCAAACAACCAACCAATGAAATCAGACCTAAGCCATACGAGTGAGTTGTAGAACTCGGCATCGATACTCTCGATGTCGTTGATCGTCAGCGGCTTGTTCAGCATCTTCTTGTAGAATGGCAATGTGAAGCCCGAGTCGATGAACTTGCCATGGTACAGAGCCTATATACAATCATATCATATATCATATAATGCATGTTTTGCACTGGAGAACTGGCTGGCAAACTGCCAGTGTAATCTAGCATGTAAACTGAAAAAACAAAAAAACAAAAAAAAACTGTTTTTTATAAAAATAAAATAAGAGAAATGGAACAAGTACCCTTGTACCGGTATGTAAAAAATCCAAAAATTAACAAAAACAGACAAGAACCTAAGATAAAAAAAAACTAACAAAAGTGAACAACAAAAACAAATCTACAAACAGTCCAGTTATATGTGAAGTCCATCTGACAATAATATAACATCACCATCTTCATCATCATCATAGCAACTGGGGATGGCAAATGTAGTACTAAAGTTGCCAATTTAGGCTTGGTCCAAAAGTTCCTACCACCTGGCGCTGTGCTACAACAAGAAATTTGAGCTAATGCTCACAAGATGCGCAAAAGCCTATAGCAGTTCCTGTTCGCAAACAGTCAGTCTATCTCCAGCCATTTCATCGCAGTTCATTCTTTGAGTGTGCGCTGCAGTCGAAGATCGCATAAATCAATAAAAACCCCCTATTTTGGAAGTTCAGGGTCTTTCAAAGTCATCGATGTTGATACAACCAAAAAGATCATCAATAGTGCTTGTTGTGATAAGCAGCATGCCAACAACGGTAAAATAACAACTTTTATGGAGGTACCGCTCTTTGATGCCCTCGTGCGCAGGTTTCCTTGAACCTAAAAAATCAAGACCTGAGCCATCGAAATCTACGTTCAATGCTGAAAATTCCATACCTAGCTTCTGCATTGACTTTGATGCAATTCGCTCTTGAAATGTGTCTTGCAGTGCGAAATCGTCAAAAAATTTATAAAAACCATTTTGGCACTCAAGGTTATCCAAGGTCATTGAATTTGATGGCAATCAAGAGCCAGTGTACGATTTCCTATTAGTAATTAGTAGTAACCTAGGCCCTATCTCACACGGTTACTGAAATACAGTGACTTATTGGCTAATAATCACAAATTTTTCCTACCCCCCTCTCATTTAGCACCCCCATTCAGAGTGACCCCGACAAATTTATGGAAAAGCTTTACGTTTCTTGAAACTAGAGTCTGCCAGACAGCCGACGGTGAAAATTTGGTGATCCTAGCTTGCACCATTTTTGACTGATCCACCCATGTGAAGGACAGAAAAACAGACGAACGGACGAACATAATTGTGATGGCTAAGATGTGCTAAAGCAGTAGCTGCTTTTGCGTGTAAAAACTGTTGAAATGGCAGTGCCATGATGACAGCACCACAAGCATTTTCACATGAAGACCACTACCATTACTACTTCTGCTACTGTTTGGACAATAGCTGCAGCATTTGTGATTTGGAATAGATGCCTTTAATTTAGCGAAGTAACTAACTAACTAACAAACTAACTACTGCACACCATAGCGATGAATCTGCCAATAAACTGGAAGTAGACAAGATGATCAGGATTGACTGAAGATGCAGGGTTGATCTGTAGGCCGTAGTTGTTGTTGTTGGCGTACTGGAACAGACAGTACATTGGATTCAGCACATCATGCGACACGTGGAAAAACCACTCCCTGTCAGCGACATAAACACACTTATCAGATTTTCCATGCACAACAGTTTTCTTTTCCTTAGATCTTCCTTCCCTTTATTTCTCACTATTCGTTTTAGCTATTTTTTAGTCTTACAGCCCCATATCACCAAAAAATGATACAGCCATGTTTGTGTACCATTGAAGTAGTAATCAACTTACTTAGAAATAAAAAACTATCTGAGCTCAATGTCGACATACTATGTGGCCAACCACCTCAAATTTGGACTTTTTGAACAAAAAGTGTCACTGTGTTCACTGCAACACTAGGAAACGTTCACACCAATTTTTGTTTTTCAATGCTCTTTAGTTTTTGACTGAAAGACCCATACAGGTCAGACAGATGGAAAAAAAACAGTAATGCATAAGAATAGAAAAAAAAACGCTGAAAAGTAAATAAGTAAGTCTCAGAGAGCAGACCTGGCAATGCCACCATAGTCCAATCCTTCCTCACCCTTGAATACAATGTACAGACGACGCCGAAGGTCAAATGGCTGCAGACGCATTATCTACAATACACAACACATAATGAGTATAACAGCAACAGCTGGAGCTATCTGTAACCAATGACCATATCAGGAGCATTCAAAAAGTTTTGCAAGTTGATATGTTACTCTGGAAAACTTTTCAAAATCTATACACCAATAAAACGCATATTTCTTCTGAATTCATGTAAGCTTAAAGCGGATGTGACATTATTGTAACTTACGATGTCAAAAAGCGTTTTATGTCTCTCCCTCCAGCCAGGCTTCTACCACAGACTTGAGTCATTCATTGTTTAGATAGTGGACACCACAGAAAAAATTTTTGCAAATTCAGAAAAAGACAATAGTTACTGTAAGTCAGGTCCATGCTGTGTACAGGGTGATCTTGTTGTACGAAGCTAGAGTCACGAACATCTCGCTGAGTAATTGTAACTTGAGGACTGGATTGCAGTGTTGGATTTAGGGCGAGATATGCCAGGCTCACCCCTAGACCCCGCACACCAGGGATCCTCAGGTCATACACCGCAAACTTTATTAACCTTTCGCAAAGATGATGGACATCACTAACTGTTAACTTTCAAAAAACTTTTCTGACAACGTCAAATCCTGGCATGGCATCGTGATTGCTAGAAGCGTTCTTATTTACAACCAACACAGATTTTGGTTACAATATATTTATAATCACAAATGAGAAATTCATGGACTTAATTGTCAGGGCTGTCATAAAATCACGTTTGAGGCCATCATAGTAGGCTGGAGAAATGGTGTGCACTAGCACTTCAAATCGTTCCTGTTTAACGCTCTATGATGTCATACATTATAATGACATCACATCCGTTTTAACCTCATACGTGTTTGGAAGAAATATACGTTTTTTGGTGTATAATTTTTTAAAAGTTTTTCAGTCTAACATATCAACTTGCAAAACTTTTTGAATGCCCCTCATACTCTAACTGACTAACACCCTAACCTTAACCAACCCTCAGATACAGTGTATAAACTATAGATGCTGTTGCACATCAAATGGCTGCAGATGTATTATCTACAGCACAGCAAAACATATAAAAAACACTCCAGATAAAAAAAACATCTGGCCAGAAATTAACAAACAACATCACGCACAGGTATACATTTCTTATGCAATGGCAAATTCTTAAAGCCAGCTAGCCATACCTGTTGAAAAGAGTCTTCGAATAAATTTTCCCTTGTGACGTTGATTTTGACGTGACCAGGCAACGAATTTGACTGCAGCATAACACAAAATGCAACATTTATGATATGCCAGCATAACACAGCAAACTAGAAATTTGGGGCAAAGCCCAATGTGAGGCCTCCTGGCGCCATAAGTCCGAGTGTTTTGATCCACAACTGCTGATTTGTCAAGCCATTGATTACAAATGTGGCAAAATGGCTCTCCCTCCAAAATCCCTCAACGGATCTTGCTAAAATTTGGCCAGGTTAAAATTTACAATTTTAACCTGGTGATGCATTCTAATGTTTGTGAATATTTATGGGGCTGCAATTTGTCAGACCATAAAAAAACCATAAAATTTCTAATACCTGTAAGCATGCTGATTGCTGAAAGTAACTACCAAAAAACATGAGCAATTAACAAGAGTCAAGGCCAAGTAATTGGTTTGGTAAAGTGTAGCAGGTTAAGCTAACTTACCAGCTCAGATATAACCAAATACTAATTTAGCCAACAAAATAAATTGAGTTAGCAAGCACTACAGTACACTAAATAGCAATAATAGATTGCAAACTGAAAACAGCCATCACATTTGCACAAAAATTTGTAGTTTTATATTCAGTGATTTAAATCGTGATTTTTATTGTTGATTTAAATCGTGATTTAAATTGATTTAAATCAGTGATATAAATCACTTGATTTAAATCACATCAACCCTGAGTGTTACTGTGCTTTTGATGTCACAACCAAACAACACTACATAAATCACTATCACTACTACTACAGCAAACACTATTATGACTACAACTACCAATGACGTACAGAGCAGAGATAGCGAAACTGTCCAAGCTTCCAGCGGAAACTTCTTTCATACTGGAGTGGAACACCATAAGCACCAACAGGCCTATGCAGCATCAAGCCAGCACAGACTTCAACACACACACATCAGACATCAGATACAACTACAACAAATATGTGTTTAGCTTAATACCATTTATTACTTATCGTGATATGGGATATCATGCTGAAGAATTGCAGACTAAAAACAATTCAATTTACTAATCACCTGACATTCATGCTCCATGGGTCACATCCAGCCTGTGGGCTGTTACCTGGCATGCAACATTCAAGATACAAGAAATGTGAGCTAATGCTCATGAGACGCACAAAAGCATATAGCAGTTCCTGTTCGCAAACTGTCAGTCTATCTCCAGCCATTTTGTTGTAATTCATTCTTGAAGTGTGTGCTGCAGCCAAAGATCGCAACAATCGATAAAATTCCTTAATTTGGAAGCTCAGGGTCTTTCAGTCATCGAAGCTGACACGACTGAAAAGCTTGTCACTAGTGCTTGTTGTGATAGGCAGGATGCCCATAGTGATCTGCAACCGTTTTTATGAAGAACTGGCCAACAATGGTAAAATAACTACCACTCTTTGATGCCATCGTGCGCAGATTTCCTTGAACCTAGAAAATCGAGACTTGGACCATCGAAGTCTATGTTCAATGCTGAAAATTTTGTATGCAGTTTGTCCTAGTCTATCTCAATTGATTTCAACGCAATTCGCTCTTGAAATGTGTCTCGCAGCCCAAAACTCCCTATTTTGGCGTCCAAGGTTATCCAAGATCATTGATTTTGGTGCCAATTGAGAGCCAGTGTATGACTTCCTACTTCCTATTAGTGATTAATAGTAACCTAGGCCCTATGTCACACCGTTTCTGAGTTATGGCGACTTATTGGCTGCAAATCGCAAATTTTCCCTACCCCCTCTCATTTAGAGCCCCTGCTGGTGGTGACCCCTTTCGAATTTATGGAAAAGCTTTATGAATCCTGAAACTAGAGTCTTCCATGCAGCTGAATGTAAATATATGGTAATCCTCGCTTGCACCATTTTTGCCAAATCCACCAGTGTGACAAACAGAGAGATGGATGGACAGACAGAATTGTGATGGCTAAGATGCGCTGAAGCAGTAGCTGCTTTCGCATGTAAAAACACAAAAACAGAATATACGAAACATTGTGAATTGCAAAAGGTTATTCATTCACCATCTGATTTGCTTTATAGACTTGTTTCAAGTTGTGCATCCAGCTAGTTTCCGATGAAAATGCACAACTGAGCTTAGTGAATATAGAATAAATGTCTGCTATGTTTTCATCATTTATGACAATACCGCTTTGCATTGGTCTGGCCTGCAGTGACTTCAAGACTGTGCCATGTGACTTACAGCTCAAAAAGTGTCCACCACCATTTAAGTCAAAAGTAAATTGCCAATAATCAACACTTAACAGTGCTATCTCACAGCTCTGTGACTGACATGAGCGGTGCTCATCTCCATTTCCAAGTCCCTCAGCCAACAGTAAGTGCAAACACAGCTCACATATATGAGAGGAGGGCCAAACCTCCCAGCACTGTTAACTTTGTGGCAGTTAAGCCAAAACCAAACTAAAGTGTATAAAAAAACAGTCAAAGTTGTTTTGGGCATATCTTTGTCAAATTTCCACCAACTTTGATAATTTTATGGCATAAAGATGGCCAAGACGACATTATTATGTACGGTGCACTCATTTACCACCTCACCTAATTTATGTCAATGCACTACCGTGTAAAACACAGATGCTCCAAATTGTTACATTATGCAATGATTATTTGTATCAAATGGCTCACCTTTGCATCATCAATTTGACAGAAAGTGTGATGTGGTTTAATAATTTTGAAATATTAAATATTTTATACTAAAAACAGCAGACAACAAAATAGCTGGCTGATGAGCTTAAAACACGTCTAATCGATAAGTGAATGCATTTGATCAGTCGATCGTTGATTCTGCTATCAGCCATTGGTGTTGCATCTAAGCCATTGCATCTTTGTTTGCAGAGCACACTTTGGTATAAATTCTAATTTGCAAGCTAGTTATTATACAAACTTAAAATTCTGTTAAATAATTCACATTTTAGTGTATTCTGTGATTAATTAACTCGTTACAGTGTTTACTCAGGACAACAACTCAGCATTATGCAACAATTTGGAGCATCTATGTTTCACATGGTAGTGCATTGACATAAATTAGGAAAGGTGAAAGTGAGTGCACCTTACATAATTTCGTTGCCTTAGCCCTCAATGTGCCAAAAATTATTAAAGTCAGTTATAAATTTGACAAAGTTATGACAAAAACAATTTTGACTTTTTTTCTGAGATATGGTGTATACTGCTTGGTGACAAAAGCACACGTGCGTAAACAACTTGCCCAAAAATGTTAATTAGCAGTGTAGCAGCCAGGAGTTGAACCAGTGATCTCAAAATCACTAGTCCGACGTGCCACCATTAGACTACCACACCACAGTGTGAGACTAACCCCTTGGCAGCACCGCTGCGTGGATCCTGGAATGTCGTTGAACGAGTGTTGTGATCAACAAAATAACGCACTCCGTCAGCTGTGTAGCGCATCTCCCAGCCCTCCGGCAATGGGTCCTCTTGCACTATACTACAACATGATCAGAAAGATTGGTTTACTTCGCAGCAAATAACTACATGAAATGTGTAGCACATTTCCCAACAGCTCATTTCTTGTACTGGCCCACAAAAATACTGTAGCATAACAGACTAGATGCAAGCAGTTTAGTTTCAGTAAAACTCTGTAATCAAACATAAAATCTGCACTAACATAACTGATAAGTCCAACAAAGTTTTTTTAGAGACGGATGGCAACTCTAAAAGCACAGAAATTTTTTATGCCTAAGCACAGTTCATTTGCCACTAGATTTGTCAGCTCAGCTTCAGCCAAGGGCAAAAGATAGGCTACGATGACCAACAAAACTCCCTGTATATTCTACCTGTGTGCAGTTGATTTAACATTATACCTATTGCACTTCCGGAGATGGTGCTTAAAAACCTAAAAGGTTACTTAAAATCACAACAGTGTCTATTTTACTTACCCTTGTGTGCGGGGGTCATCCCATTGCGTGGTACGGTTTCTGTGGTTGACAAAATACACTCGACCGGCGTTGTCGATTCGCTTCTCTATTATCACACAACAACAACAACAACTACAATTACTACAACTATAAAAAAACTACTACTATAAATACAAATACAACTTTTGCTACAACAAGAAGAATCCTACAACTTTGTGACATTGGAATACAATTAGCAAAGCATGCCACTGATGCGGTTCAAAGGTCTGCCTGACACTGTGCTGCATTCATCAAATAAACTGAGTGAACTCTCGCAATGACAGTGTCATGA
>Ga0209671_1002094_pt1 | contig 17800 bp, 13 predicted proteins | sample WorMetHERISLAND2_2_FD_187401 | JGI IMG/M metagenome (GOLD analysis project Ga0209671, IMG submission 187401) | Marine gutless worms symbiont microbial communities from Max Planck institute for Marine Microbiology, Germany - Olavius geniculatus... | ecosystem: Host-associated > Annelida >...
GTTTATGTATATAGTGGCTGCATAAATTCTGTAGAGCAAAGTTTGAGTTTCTAAGTTGAAAATTTGTAGTTATTTCATTTTTGAGTATTTTCCATTCTTTAAATACAAAAAAACGTATTTCATGTCACTTAAGGTGTAAAATTATGTTTTAGATAAAAATGAGCATAAACTTGGCTCAGATGTAAAAACGTTCCAAAAATTAAAAAAACGTTTCACAACGTTAAATAAAAAAGGTTAGCTTCAATTTCTCCAATCTTTCACCTAATATTCAATGCTGTAAATACAGAATGGCTAAAACTAAAAAGAAAGAAAACTTATTCAATTTCAATTCAACCGTGTTGTCATAAGACCAAGTATCACCAGACTAATTAAGTAAACTGCCACCGCTATGGCCTATTAATTTATCTTTGTGGTTTTAAAAGTGCCTTTCAAAGTTTTTGATGAATTTTTTCAATGTCTTTAAAACATTTTTAAACATTGAAACAAAATAAAAAATATGCTAAAACGTACAAAAGAACCAAGAAAGAAAGTAAAAACATTTATTACATCTATATATTTGGTACTTACACAAATGAGATTAAAAAGAAAATATTTTAAAGGCAGACGATATCCATCCAGATCCAGCATATATTTTACAGCTACAAAAAATGCTGTCAACATTTGTTTAACTGTATGGCCTTAAGCCTGAGGTCAGTTAAGCTTCAGTATTTTTTGCTTTTAGCTGCAGAGAAAAACTATCGGATATACGTTTTAGTTTTGTATATAAGCTATACCTGTTAAGGTGATTTAAATAGACAGAAAGCATGCAGGCTAATAACTTGACACTAAAACACATTGTTTAGTTTTTAAAGATAGACTACTATCTATTTAAGTAAAAAAAATTCTATTTCTATTTAAGTGGTTTTATTTTGGGATACTTTTACTTCTACTTGAGTAGATTTTTGGGGGAACTACTAATACTTCTACTCAAGTAGAATTTTTGACTAATTTATCCAACACTGGTATTTGGGCAAAGTGGACTATCAGTATACTGTCAGTTGCATGTTGCTTTTTTAACGTTGCCTACAAAAAAATTATGAACATATTTTCAATTTTGTTAAAGTTATTAAGCAAAACAGTGTTAGCTTTTTTCACCTCGGATACAATAAACGGCTTTTTTGATGACGTCATAATTACATCAGCTCTACGTAGTGACATGGCAGTGCAAAGAGAAAATATTTTAACAGTTTAATAACATAAATACTCAGGACGACTTATGCCAAAAATTATGAAAATAGGTTAAGGTTTGACAAAGATATGTTGAAAAAACCATAGGCTTTTTTTCCGGACACAGTGTATATTATGTATAATCATGATGTATATTAATCAGGTGAAAGGAGAAAAACATTTGTCAGAGAGATTGTTATTGGCACTTTATTATCAGTAAAAAATATCAGCAGAAAGCAAGACAGACAAACAAAGGAAGCACTTTTTCAGTTCATTACAGTTACTCGTAGGAAGCTTTAACTTTTGCACTATCAACACTAGTTTCCAGTGTTGTCTTCACTCGACAATAAATGTTTTTACAGTTCAGTGGTTTTGATAGTAGAATATATGTCAGAAAATTTTACTTTGATGTTTTAACAGCGTTTCTACTCGGAGATCAACCAAGGAGTTAATTGATACATTTCGGTCGTATTAGATACAAGAAGAAGGAGGTATACTAATCACAAAAGTGTGCTTGTGCATAGAATTGCATGGATTAGCTGAACATCTTTCACTGAAATCAGTCACATGCATACACTTCTCTGTAACTTATTTTGCTTGCTGTTGCAAAATTTTCACTTAACTATTTAATAAAAATTATTGATGCTGCCATCAGCCCTATCTTATACAGCAACGACTAAGCTTAAAGTTTAACGTTTACCCTGGTAGTTGACACTGCTCCTTGTTGTAGGTTTTTGCTGATTCCCGGGGCTGCGATGACTGCGTTCAAAGTCCATGCTTCGGTATTCATTCTGGCGATAACTTCTGCTCGACATGTTCATGTATGTGATTTCGATATTGGCGCTGCTAATGTCAATAATGTCACCGTACTTTCTGTCATTAACCTTAAGTTTTACGTGATCTACTCTCACACTTGTGAGGCTGACTATTACACGATTCTAACGTAGCTATAAAAATTTCGAAAACAACACAAGACTTTCCAATTGTTTGTGCGTTGATAAGTAAACAAAATCATAGCAACGAGAAAACCGTGCGCGATAAGGAAGTAGTAAATGAATGAACTTAAACCTGAGCCTGAAAGTGTCTGAATGCATCAAAATGAAAGCTTCAGTAGTTTGCCGTTTCAGAAGTAGACTAAAGAACGAAACGTACATCACTGGCTGGAATACCATAAACCATTCATCTACAACGGAAAATGAGCTTTGGAGAAACGCTGGACCAAGACTCCAAGAGCATTTCAGTTGCTGGAGACTACCGGTATGTTGATTGGAAGTGACAAAATATGACGCACATATCTATTCTAATCTATTTCTATAGGTTAACCATCAGGCTGAGGCTACAAATTTTTGGAATGTTCCTCGTGATAATGCTATGTACCGTACGGCAGCCTCCTTGTTATCAGCTTGTTGCTAAGACTACAATAAGTGTTCCCATGAACTGGCACATCTTCCTTCCTGCATTTTACTGCTGAAAGCTTTCACTGTTGAAGGTATTTTCTGAAGTTATAAAGCTAGGCAAATAATAATTAACTGATAAGTCCACACGAACAGCAATTAACTCAACTGTTAAGTTGCAAAAAATGCTGTGACACAATCACCAGCAAGAAAACATCGTACAAATGTAAGAATTTTATTTTTTCACGAGCAGCCTAATGTATAAACATGGACAGTAATAAACAAGCAAAGATGTCGCCACGCCTTGTGGCAACGTACATGCGGCCATCCATTCACCTAGTCATACATACCTGCCCACTGCACTGCACGTGATTCGCAAGCCAAAAGTAAGAACACGTACAAGGTAGGCATGTGTCATTTTCGGGGAGCTTTTTGACATCCAGTGACCTTGACCTTTGAGCTGAAAATCGACACAACGGTACTCCTGGAGTGGTAAAAGCGCACACCAATTTTGATTTCTACTATGCTATTTTTGCTTATGGGCTAGAAGACTGTAGATTATGGTACAGACAGATGGACGAATGGACAAGACTTATTAAAATGGCCAGCCGCATGATAATAGAGGTAGATCTACGCACCAAAAAGTTTCTTAACTTCAAGCAGTAATGTGCAACCACAACCCACTAGGCACTTTACAACGTATAAACTCAGCACAGTAAACGTCTACAAAATACTATGTGCAGCATATTGTAAAAGCTACATGTAATGTGTGAGTGAAAAAATCCCCCCTCCTGATGTGTTCTGAAATACAATTCTCTTGGGTGATTGATATGGCAAAAATTTGTCAAATGTTAGAGATAGCTGAATAGAACTTGATAGTCTGGCATATGTAGAACATGCATGTAAACCTTACCTTACCTTCAGCGTGGATGCCACCCGAAAACGGTATCCAGCGCTCAGTATGCAAGTAAAATATCGCTTAAAAATTTTCAGTCTTTAAAAATAAATTTCAGAACACACCAAAGGGGAGTTAAATTTTTACACGTGCACTGTATGTAATCAATAAATGATGACAACAATGTTAACTAGAAATAACTGAAATCATCCCTAAAAATACATCCTGAACACTTCACCATGAAGCTCGTGCTGCAACAAAAATGTATGACTCAACTAATCTAATTAGTAAAATGTTAACAACAATCAGTTTTACGGTGAGATTAAGACAACATCAACATTAATAACAATACTTAAACACAATTTCACCTGTGCTCTTTGGTAATCAACAATGTCTGTTCACACTGTTGCTGATAATAAGGCTAATCAAAAACTGTACCTAACAATTTTTCTCCACAGTCAGTATCACCGAACCATCAGTCATCAAATACAACATTCTGAGACATTATTTACAATACAGTGCTGCTATTTAAACTGAAAATAAGTTCTGTAGAACGAGGTATCTGTCCCATTGCCACGCTATATAGCCTAGCAGGTGCGTATAGAGGGGGGGGGTAGGTGCAAGCAGGACGCAATTATCTTTCACGGGGCCAAGTTGTAGTCAATTTTGTCCCAAAATTCGTTGCCATGGCAACAGGGGTTGGCAGGCAAGAAATTTAAATGACACTATCGAATAGCCCGGGCCCAAAAATAAAGGTGTAGGTGAAAACAGCGTGCAATTATTTTTCACAGGGGCCAAGTTATATTCAATTTTTGTCCTGAAATTCGTTGCCATGGCAACAAAGGTCGTCAGGGGAAAAATTCAAATGACATCATCGAATAGCACGGGCACGAAAATATGGGGGTAGGTGCAAACAGCGCACAATTATCTGTTACGGGGACCGAGTTATACCGCTTTGAAATCTCCATTGGCTGTAATGCAAAATATTGCAACCTTTGAATGGTTGCTATGGCAACAGAGTTGTTAGCAGGTAAATTTAAATGACACCATTAGATTGCCTGACCCTGAAAATAGGGGGCAGGTAAACACAGCGTGCAACTATCTTTTACAGGGACCAAGTTATACCGCTTTGAAGTCTCCATAGGCTGTAATGCAAATTTTTAAAAATTGGTCTAAAATAGGGGAAAAAGTTATCAGATTTTTTATCCCAAACAAACTCCATCTTACTTTTTGGGCCCCGAATGACTGTGCAAGATTTCATCAAGATCGAATCAAAATTGCGGATGTAGGAGTGTTTACAGACAGACAGACAGAATGACAGTAGTGATTTTATAATCTGTCCCATGCTATGCTATAGCAATGGGACAGATAAAAATGGTAAAAAAGTCAAACTTTGATGTATATATTTCACTTTCCAACACGACTATACTATGTACAGATTTGCTCTTTTACCACGTTAAAACTAAAAGCCGATTTTTTCCAGACAAAACCAAAGGAACACCACAAAGTCTCATTCAGCCAAAGGCCACTAAACATGGTCTTGAAGCCACTAATAACCAGAGATAAAATATGACAGTCAAGCTTTAACAATCAGAATGTTATTTTCTACACCAAGTCTCAAAAAACAGTCAAAAATGTTTTTGTCTTAAGTTCGTCAAATTTCACCAACTTTAATAATTTTTGGCACAAAGATGGCCAAGATGATAGAATTATGTCAGCTGCACTCATTTACCACCTCACCTACTTTATGTCAACGCACTACCGTGTGAAACACAGATGCTCCAAATTGTAACATTACGTGGTGGTTATTTGTATCGGATTGCTTACCTTTGCATCACCAAGTCGACAGAAGGTGCCAATTGGTTTAACAATTTTGCGGTATTGAATATTTTATAGTAAAAACAGCAGACAACAAAATAGCTGACTGATGAGCATAAAACACGTCCAATCGATAAGTGAATGCCGTTTGATCAGTCGTTTGTTGATTCCGATATCAGCCAGTGGGGTTGCATTCCATTTTCTTTGTATGCGAGGCCTACTTTGGACATAAATTCTGATGATTTGCAAGCAAGTTGTTATACGAACTTATAACTCTGCTAAATAATTTACATTCAGATTTATTTTGTGCTTAATTAAGTCGTTACAGCGTTTACTTGGAAAATAACTCAGCGTTATGCAACAATTTGGAACATCTATGTTTCACACGGTGTTGCATTGACATAATGTAGGTGAGGTGAAAAATGAGTACATCTTGCACAATTTTATCGTGTTGGCTATCTCCTGGCCAAAAATTATCAAATTTAGTGAAAATTTGACAAAGTTGTGACACAAACAATTATGACTGTTTTTTTCTGAGTCACGGTGTACAAGCGACAAAAAATGCAGCAGACAAGCATATACACCATGGTAATACACCGTGGGCCATAAAAAACGTGCCACTTTACTTTTGTCCACATCTTCGCCAATTATTGACCGATTTTCAAAATTCTTTTACGGGCACACTGTGATATAAAAATAAATACATAAATGAAATATAAATGTAAGCAAAAATTAACAATAATAAGAAATATTTAGATAAATGGAAAACACTTCAGACCAACATTGCGGTGAATGATCCATATGACACTAGACTGTGTTAGACCCACACAGTCTAGTGTCATACAGAATCATTAACCTCAATATTGGTCTGAAGTGTTTTATTTTTCATTTTCTAAAATGTCTGTTTGTTATTATTGTTAAAGATTCATATTTCAGTTTTATTAAAGTGGCTCATTTTTTGGCCCACAACGTAGAAATTGATGTTGTATTCACACTGCAAGAATGTGAACGTGCAAAAACGTCACACATGGCTTCAGCCTGCTATAAATGCCAGAGAAATACAGCGGACTCAACAAGGCCGTGATTTGCTAATTCGGAATAGTAAGGACTGGGAATGACTGACCCAGAGAATGTGAGATATACACCTTTCACTGCAGACAATGCGACATTAGTACGATACTACACTGTGTCAAAATGAGACATTACAGTACAGAGCAGACAGAGCTCGCGGAACATTACCAGGTTACTAACAACAAGTGGCACGGACTCGCAAAGTTGGAATGCACCACGATACACTGGCTTGGAAATGTCGTACAGCAAATTAGCAAAAACAAAAAGTCCACATCAAACCATGATAAGGACGACATACGGCATTATGTCGAAACTTAATACTGAAACATGAAATATGCAATCAAACAAAATATTCAGCAGCTGGGCTTCAGAACTATGAAAATGTTGACTGGATAACCATCACTTCCTGTTGCAATGATTCCAACCAAAGTTCACTTTTAGATACACTGGAGCGATTCCAGTGGAATGATAACCAGTTTGTAAAAACTACATCAGCAGTGCTCCTCAGCTCAATGAAATACAGCTCAGGCCTCTCTCTAACTCTATATAACTTTTTCAGAACACCAAACACCTTAAAAAAATTTGACATTTCTTACAACATTTCCCAATTCGTCGATCCTGCGAGCATGACAAAAGTGTACAAAAAAGTACTACATTCTTACCAAAAACTGACAAACAAACATTATTTATTTATTTCCACTGGCAAAATAATAACCGTCTTCGGTTTTGCAAGATTTTCGGAATTATCATCACAAACCAGCTTATTCTGAGACATTTAAGAATAAGCTTCAAACTTTGGGAGTTTTAGGATGAGAGCAGAAGCCCGACAAGCATATAAACAACAATATCTCATCTTTAACTAGACATAAAAATAACTTGAAGAAGTAATGGAGTAACAAAACAATAGTGAACACAAGCTAAATGTGATCAGCTTCTTTATGTTGTGCGAGTCTGCAAAAGCAGTGCACAAAAAAAGAGTTGTATCGACAATGAACGTGCGCATCAACTACGTACATGTATAAGCAAAAATATTATGCATTATGTTAACTTGATTCCAGCAATGCACACATGACCAATCTCTAAACTACACCAATCACCTAATGTACAAAACGTGTGAACACATAAGAAGGCACAAAGTTGTAGCTGTATTACTGCAGTACCAAAAAGTCTGCCTACCTACGAATGTCGGCCTACGTATCATCATTTGATACACATATTAGCCAGCTTTCATACATCTGCTGCGAGCGTTTAACCCATATTCCAGCACAGACAAAACTGTGCCAGCAACATCTCAACATGTATGAACAATACTTTTTAATAAAAAAGCATTGTTTTGACTACTTAACAATGCACACAAAAACACACAGACATATCATTAGGGCTGTACCAAATATTATATTCGTATTCTATTCAGTCCGAACAGTAGGCCGAATAACATATTCGTATTCGGCCGAATAGCAATGCGCAAAACAAGCCGAATATAATTAGCACTGTGCTGCCACTGCTGGTTGTTCCTAATTTAGCCTTAAACAGCTGCTGCTGCCTCAGCCCACACATGATGCTTTATAGCATTTCCTGAACACTTGGGTTGCTCACTGTCAAGAATCTGTTGTGAATCGCTGTCATGTTTCATTAGTATCAGTAATCTTTGTTGTATCAAATGTCCTGTTTGAAAAATTTTCAAATGTCAGATTTGGAAACTTTTCAACACACCACGACAAAACCAGGGCATTGTGCAATGTTTGAACTTGCATCAGCTATTCGTATTCTATTTGTATTCGGCCAAATAAATTATTCTCATTCGGCCGAATAGTAAAATCTACTATTCGGTACAGCCCAACATATCATAGCACTGTGTGACAATCATATACTCATAGCCATAAGCAAACAGCCAAAAATTTTGAAATGTAAAAATATTTCATTTCAATTCCACGTGCAAATAAAAATATTGACAGAAATGATACAGCAGTTTATTGCTACAGCTGTATGACTATTTGCAGCAACAGTAGAAATTTAATTGAAAATCAAATGTTCAAATTTACATTCTGAAAAGTAGAATAAACTTGGCAGTTAATTAGCTATCCAACAGACATATGTGCAATATAGTATAGTATAGCTGGCAAGCACTACGTATACACAGACAAATGGACTACAGTAAGACTAAAACATCAGAGGCCGTATGCATAACAACATCGTAACTTTAGTCGCGAACTAAATCCAAGTTATGACAGACCAACTGTTAAACTGGTATGCATAACGGAGACTTATCGCTACTTTAGGCATAAATGAGACACTAAAGTTAGTCTCCCTTGCCACCAATCGTAACTGGTTTAGTCCGGCGTAAATAAAGTTGTTAACAACAAAATTATGAGCATCATGCATCACACAACACTTATGGCTAGTCGGTATACATTACTTACACAATTCTAGTATTAAAACTTGAGAAATGGAACATTTGTTGCCTGATTTTGTTCGCGCATTTTTGTGTCATGCATTTCTACTGCCCGCATTGCTGTAATTAGCTTATCCTATAGGCCACAGGCATCATGAATATTAACGTACGGCCTGTGGCCGCGGAACAGTGAGCAGACAACGACTTTGTCGATGCACACATGTCTCAACGCGAGAATGGTGACCTCGTGCTAGAAAATTCCTGAATGAAATTATCCGACATCAACTATGCCGGGACTTGCTAGTTCGACCTCTATGTCATCTTTTTGCATACCGACTAACTTCGTCGATTATTCTCGGACATGTTAGTCCCGACGTAGCTGCTAGTCTCCGCGTAAACTAAAACGTTGTTATGCATACGGCCCCTGTAGCTGTGACTATGATAATTTGTTTAGTGGCAGAGAGAAATTGTGACAAAAAAGACAACAAAATTTGCTGTAATGTCAACCCATCAACATACGGGGTGCGGCAGAAAAAAAGTGGACCCCTAAATTTTTTCGCCGTTTTCTCAGCAACCGTTTGAGATTTTAATATGAAATTTTACGCCTTTATTTACTGAAACCTTCTACATCTAACTGCTAAGTAAAATGCAATTCTGTTGAAAAACGACAAAGTTATAGACTTTTTAACATGACCGCCTACCGATTTTTCAGCATTCAAAAATGTTCATGCTAGAAATGCTATTTAATTTTCAAAAACTGGTTACACATTACTGCCGATGACGTCACAGTGACATTTTGATAAACAGCAATTTTTATTGCTTATAAATTATCACTAAATTATCGTTCCTTTAAAGCAATCGCCGGTTGCCCACTGGATTCATCTTCCAGCAGGATGGTGCGCCTGCAAACACAGCGCGAATATAAACCCAATGGACTATCACGTATGGGGTGCAATATTGGAGGCTTACTGCAAACTTAAAACAAAGCTAAAAACAAGCACTGAACTCAAGGAAGCGCTTCAGGTTATCGGGACAACCTGCCACAGGCTGTAAAAGATTTCTCAAATAAGGCGACTGGAGGCTGGTGTTGTTGCTTGGAGCTGGTGGTGAACACTTCGAACATTTGCAGTGACAATGGAATTCTGGCATTTGATCACTATTTAACTGTGTTGCTTCAACGATGTTATTAAATTGGTGTTGTAGCCGAAACATGTTTGAATGCTGAAAAATCTGTAGGCAGTCATGTTAAAAAGTCTGTAACTTTGACGTTTATCAACAGAATCCAATTTTTCTTGGCAGTTAAATGTAGAAGGTTTTTAGTAAATAAATCTGTAAAATTTCAAATTGAAATTCCAAACGGTTGCTGAGAAAACAGCGAAAAACTTTAGGGGTCCACTTTTTATGGCCGCACCCTGTACAGCTCTTTTGAGCTGCCTAGCACACTTTCAGCTTACTGCCAATTTAACTGGAATTCAACAAACCAAGCTAGAATTTCCAAAATAATCCAACACACACATCCTAAGTCTACATCATTATCATAAGCAGCATAAAACACACTAAGTGCTGGCAAGTAACAAAACAAAGACATTGGCCCAATGCAGACACAGTATGCAGCTGTCCACATAGCTATATACTGCAATGTAGAACCATGACCACAAACTTCAAACTGTCTAACTGAAAACTGGTAGCTGCAGCTCTGGGAAATGTTCAAACCTATTTTAGTCATGTTAAGTCTTTTCACTTTCAAGTTAGAAGCCTGAACGGGACAGACAGACAGACAGACAGACAATACCTGTAATGTGGCCTATTGAGACAGCTGCATAACAAACTAAACAATAAATTGGAAACTGAAGTCGACAGCTAACAAAACACAACAGGATGATGCAATGCATGATACCAGACGTTTACCTAACACTAAACTAAAAGGCACTATTCTTCATCTGCAGTCGAGTCTCTCTCTTCATCTACAACGCCGACAAAAGGAATCACGAGGTAAAGCGCGTGCAGATGCAAAGTTCACTCAAACAGTACGGGTGTCTCATCAACGGATGGGACTGGATCGCTGATGGATGAAGATGGTGACCGAGGTTTCTGTGATAGGATGGCCAGCTTTTTTGGCCGTGAGCCTTTCTCCGGGACTTTGACAATACGTACAGTGTTGGTGAATCCCGATCCCTGGCGCCAGCCAGTCACCACGACCACCAATGACTTAGCCTTGACGATCTGCAACAACCAGATGCTAACCGCTGCAACAGACGAAACTAGGTTAACACCCAGTTCCACTCTACAGATCCTGAGCATCCGCCGACCTTTGGTTCAAAACGATCGGATGCAGCCAAAGATATGCCTAAACCGGCAACAACAGTGTCTACATTCAGAATCACAATTTATCCTTATCACTCAGTTAGAAAGCTGACAGTCATTTTACTATCCCTCGTGACACAGGGTAGAAGGCTGAGTCAACCTGGGTGGCTGATTGGTCACATATCAAGATCAACCAAACCACTAAAAACAATTTATTAAAAACTACACCAAGTTGCCACACCATTAGCGAGCATAGCCCATAAATAAGAAAAAGATTAAGGGAACTCATCTGAGCTATGAAGCATCAAGTGCCATATGGGATCACACAGTGTTACCTGTCCACCCAACACAATTAAATGTGCCCTGCTTTAACCCCAGCCAGTACTCAATTTACCTACCCTAGATCTCTAGCAGAAAGACTGAGCTGACCTAGGTGTTGTCCGCAGACATTCATCCATCCAAGTAGAAGCCACTTGACAATGAACCGACGGGGAGTGAAAACCCACAATCTTCTGATCGTAAACCCCAACATCCTAATCAGTGTAACAGCCATGCCACCAAGCAAGTAGAATGGCTCACCTGTCGATCCCACGCCACATCGATGGCATGGTAGATGCGTGTGTCCATGTCCTCGGTCCAGTCATCGACGCGAGCCTCGCGGAAGTGAACTGGAATCAGTCCGCGGTAGAGCTGCATCTGACGGGCAACGTTCAGGGCACGAGTCACGGCCAGCACAGGACAACGTGGCCGATACGCTGCCATCAGGTACGCCGACCTATGGCCCAGACACACACAGTCTGTCTTTGAATAAATGCGTAGGTTGAAACAGCAACGAAAAAGTCACATAAATTCACAAAATTACAACTTTCACCGATTCGTCCACGTTTCAGCAACCACAGCTGCCTTCTACAAAAAGACCGTCCTCCAGATGTCATCACAACAACTAATGTGTTCTTAGCAATTTTGGAATTTTAATGCCTTTTTGTTTTACAGTTAAAAGCTTGTATGAAAAAGATGGACAGAGAGACAGGCACAGATAGACAGACAAATGGACGAACAAACCAGCGCCGCACTGAGGACTGTTAGAAAAGCCACAGGACAACAACTGCTTAAACGAACAATCTGCGTACGAAATTCAATCCATTCACCTGCCAGTCGTGGTGACAACAATGATGGCAGAAGCAAGGCAATTAACTGAAGCCTCGACCGCTGCCAGTGCCGTAGTGTGAGTCACGTCTGTAGGACGCGGGGTCAGTAGGCGGAGCTCCTCGACCAACTGCTTGTGATAAACAGCTGACTCCGCCTCCCTGGCTATCTTGTGCATTGTCTTCACAACCTATTGAATACACATCATTCCTCATTAATATGTAAACAGGCTTGCAATAACGACTCCATGTCCTTGATTAGCTATCACCCGAGTACATTATCGGAGAAAACTCGCAACATCGTATCGCATTTATACTGTGTGAACTTTTCTTCCTAAGGTGACTTCACACACTTACACTAACACTCAAAGTAACTGAGTGAGTCAGTAGCTGATGAATGCCACATCAGTTTGCGCCATAACAATGTAAATAGACACTAATTACACTATTAAAACTTAGAATGTTAAATCTCGGATAATTAGTTTCGATAAAACACAGCTATAGCAGAGAAACAACAAGATAATAATTGACAGTCTTGCTACTGTTAAATTCCATCTTTAATCTCACCTGTTCAGTGTTCACTCATGCCTATCACATCTATTCGTCTAGTTGCTCACATGCCAGCACCTCAGATTTGACCTTCGACCATTGATGTAAAACCAATGCCGTGATGCATACTTTGAAATTAAAATCAACTCCAATGAGCAAAAGAGCTAGACAGCGCCCTCTAAATCTGTCTGTTAATGCCTCTGAAGCATTGTAAAAAATTTAAGTCCTTTCCGAGCCATAAGGCATTACAAGCCACAGAGTGGCGCTGATGTCCATTACCGGTTTACACTGCGAGAACCACAGATACACAGCTAGTGCATCACTCAATTTACACCCAGCTTTTGCTGGTACTCTCAGCACCTACCCACAGAGGGATGGCCAGGCTGAGTTGACCTGAGTGGCTGGTTACATATTAAAATGGTTTACCTGCCTGCAGACAGGCGCCCATCCAAGTACTAACCGAGTCCAGTGTTGATTAACTTCACTGATGCGACCAACAATGGTACCAAATAAGCCAAATCACCACCTTCATAATCTATGACATTACGGCATTTTGATAAAATATGTGTACTTATTTATTCAGTACCTCAACGGGGTAGTCTCCCTTAGCAGTTTCACCAGACAACATGATACAGTCAGCTCCATCGAGTACGGCGTTTGCAACGTCAGAAGCTTCGGCACGTGTTGGCCTTGGCTTCTTAATCATACTCTCCAACATCTGAGTTGCACAAATCACCGGCTTGCCAGCCCTGTTGCATCGACCAATCATCATCTTCTGAGCCAGAAAGACCTGCCACAGTAAGTAAGTGAACGAGTGAGTAATGTCATAATGGTACATCAGCAGAAAATAGGCCATTCGGTGTCACCGATGGTTGAAAGCATTCAATTTGTGTTTATAAAAAAACGACAAAAAACACAGGAAGCAAAGCCGTCCTCGTGCTTTGTGCTGACGTGTATGCAGCTGTCCACCCACTCCCCCTAGTTATGCACCCACTGCACACTAAACACAGTGCAATGATCAAGTGTGTGTAACCAACCAGTAAGTGAATGAGTAGTTTCTTAATGGTGCTTCAGCACAAAACAGCCCATTCAATCCCATAACCGACCAGCCATCTCAGAGACAATACCGGTTCCCTGACTCCAGTTATGCTGTCAGTCGTAAGCATACTTACAGACATCATCTTCAGAAGGTTTTTGACGTTCAGCAACCTTGATGTTTGACCTAGATTTTTCCAAACTAGGAGACAATAGGGACAGATGGATAAACAGACAGACAGAAAACGAACTCCGATGTTTGCATTAATTGGACCCATCAGACTCAAGAGGGCTGATCAGTCGTTGCAGTGAGACAGGGCAAACCAAGAAATAAAAAATGTGATGCAAAATTTGCATTTTGTTTTGCACTTTACACTTAAACAGATTTTGCGCTTTCACATTTCACAGTTAGCACAGCTGCTGATGTCAGACTGGATATGATAACAGAGATGATAGATGTCGGTAAACAATATCATGATAGCTGCAGCACCAGTGCATAGGGTGCGTCGTGCGATTGCCAACATTAGCCACACTGCTGCGTCGATCGGTCACTTCGCTCTGTAAACTAACATTTACAGGCAGAATAAATAGCCACAAGACCGCATGATTGGCACATCATAGTGCGTTATGACTCTTCAAGTTCAAGGTCATCCATGGTCAATGATAGCATATCAGGACGCACATGATTGGTGCGCATATTGCTGGCAGCTGCAGCAACGCCTGTCCTATACAAGTTTGCTTTGGCTGCCTTTAACTGTGGGTGAGTTTGTTGCTCAAAGCAAACACTACAACGACAGTATTAACATGGCGATCTATGCCACCAGTCTTTCTCATGCCCGGTACTTGTTTAAATGCCAGAGCAACAAACGTATAATTCAGCTGACTGTCTCGTGATTGCTGTGCCTGTATTAGATATCGCCGGCATCGCAGCACTACAAAACTGCATGTACTCGAACTCATCTCCATAGCTGACACAGTAGTCCATAGGTCTGTCATCACCACTATTAAGCCTATATACAACACAGTGACCACACATGCTGCATTCAGCTTCATGCTGCTTGCAGTAGCCTATCATGTCTCCTTGTAAACCATGGCCAGTGTGTCGTGCGCCGCGGTATAGGCCTATGCATCGTTAAACCATACACTGGTAAGCTTACTGGTGACACACAGAGAAAGCGGCAGACGATGCAACAAGCTGCAGTCTGTACCATCCTGCAGTGTGACGCTGGGATTTTCCACCACCACACAGCAGCAGCAGCACTGACTCAATCCATCGAGTCAGTGTTCCTGTTGCTGCTGCTGCTGTGGCTGTGCCAGTTTTTTGATCGACCCAATACATTGCCGTGTTTGTGGACACACAGACAGACAGACATAATGCTCTATGCTAAGATTTGCTCAGTTTTAAAGAGCTGTATCAGCGACAGCATAACAGATGGGACAGTCAAGCAAGACACGTAAAAATAAATTCCTGCAGATCAACTATCTCTATTATAGACGATTTCAATGACCAGTTTCGATGAAATTCTTGAGGCATCCTGCAATTGATTCATGATTCCCTCTGTTGCAATTAGTTCTGTCTCTATCAAGCTTGCATTTCCAGTTGAACAGTTTTACAGTAACAACATCGATTCTCTGAAAAGAAAAACACAAAAAAAATAACAACTCAAACCAAAATCTGTAAACAAATCTGCACAATAAACAGAAATTGAACCTTAGCCACCATGAACTTAATTCAGCAGTAAAAGCATGTAACATAAACTAATTTTACTATTTCATTTTATTACCTTCTCTGTGGGAATTTCGATACCCAGATCTCCACGAGCGACCATAATGCCATCAGCTGCCTCAAGAATTTCATCGAATCGTTTCACACCTTCGTGATTCTCAATCTTTGCAATGACCTTAATGTTCTGACCCTTCTCGCCAAGAATCTCGCGGATCCTCATGATTCCCTCTGCGCTGCGTATGAACGATGCAAACACAATGTCGACTCCCATATCAACACCGAACTTCAGATCCTCACGATCACGGTCGGACACCACGGGAAGATCCACCGGCGTTCCCGGCAAATTGACACCCTTCTTAGAGCCGAGAATACCACCGATATCTACAACGCACTGACAACAAACCAACATGCAATGAGTTAGTAATCTGCTCCTTAGTGCTCTTGGTTGGGCCACAGAAATGCCACAACACCTGTATAAGTCACGCCACAGTAATTCCCCAAGTTTTCCTTTAGCAATCAGCTTAAACTTGGGTAACTGTAAAAAATGAGCTCCTACTACATAAAACAACTGAAAAAAGTCACAATTTGTAAGTAGATACTGTTTCAAAATAATGTTAAACCAGCTATCTTAAATAACAATATAAACAAGCTTTTACTTCACACTGTTTTGTCTAGATTCAGCCTTTTGCGCTAGCTAATGGCCTGTAATTTGTTGCTATATAATCACAAAAATACTGTAACAACAATATCGGTTCCCTGACTCCGATGCAGTTAGCACAGTAGAGACATTGTATTAAATTGCACTAAGCCAATATTACATTTACAGTTAACAGGATACCAGTTTTTGGCAAAAATACTTATCAGAATTGGTATAATTTGTTGAAATGTGATCTGAAATAAGTGGCACGTATGCAGCATACACATGCATATGCTGCGGTTTATATGTAGGCACAAATTACAAAACAAAATGCAAAAAGAATTACTTAAAAACCTTGAAAATATATAACTGGTATCTCTGATGAACATATAGCAAAATGACCATAAGTTTTTCTTTATATTTTTCATACCTTAAGGCAGTCTTCGAACTTTTCCTGAACAATAAAGGACAGCAGGCCGTCGTCGATGAAAATGCTTTTGCCGACCTCTAGCACCCTGATGATGGACTTGTAGTCGACCCAGATGATAGATGCATCACACGACTCCTTGTACTTGTCATCAATCGTAACAGTCACCGGGTCTCCAGCTATCAGTTCTATCTCAGCATTCACTCCGGCGCTCAACAGACCAGTACGTATCTCTGGGCCCCTCGTGTCCAGTGCGATGGCGATTGGCCTTGGACCTTTGGTTTCGGCTTCCCGGACATTCTCGATGGACTTGCGATGGTAATCATAAGTGCCATGCGAGAAGTTTAGACGTGCAATTGTCATCCCTGCTCAGCAAACAGTATGACAGTAACATTACTCATCATCATAAATGTAAAAAATGCAAATTCCTACCCAAGCTATAAAGCCAGATGGGGCAGTGCTGATTTCTATATTGCTGGCCCAAGCTGGACTCAGTTTTTACTTCCAGACTACAAAAATGGCAGCAGTGCATCGAAAGATGTGCATGTCTATGCCTTAGCTTTTGCTGGTACTCGCTGCATCTATCCAGTAAAGAATGGCCAGACTGAGTTGAGTTGACTTGGGTCACAAACCAAGATGGTTTTGCCCATCTGCAATTCAAGTATTAACTAAACCCAGAGTTCGCTAACTTTGTTGATGTGACCAAGGATGTTATCAACTAAGCCAAATCACCACTAAATCATCATCAGGTTCGCTCATTTGAAAATAAAAAAACTTACAAACAAATACAACTTAATGTTCATCAAGTGTAAACGAATTTAATAATACGTGAATAGAAATTATTACATGGACAAAATATTTCCAAAGTAAACAGTACACCACATTACAAACAGTAAAAACAAGAATTCCAACTTAGCACCATAAAAATCTTAGCAGTAACTGGTTACATAAATAAAACCATCTAACACAATATGTCATTGAATCTTGCCAGTCTATCAGCCTAATGGCATCTAAATACAGCAAACAATTTGAGCAAGGTGCATGAATCTGACAGACGACCGTCGACAGAAGGACAGAGAGACCTCGCTACAGACAAATGTGTAGCAATAGTGAAAGTGCTTATGCTGCAAATGCCACTCTGCTAAACAATGAGTCAGTTAAGAAAAACAATGGCATAATCCTAATATATATATATATATAT
>Ga0209671_1002095_pt1 | contig 17799 bp, 11 predicted proteins | sample WorMetHERISLAND2_2_FD_187401 | JGI IMG/M metagenome (GOLD analysis project Ga0209671, IMG submission 187401) | Marine gutless worms symbiont microbial communities from Max Planck institute for Marine Microbiology, Germany - Olavius geniculatus... | ecosystem: Host-associated > Annelida >...
ACCGTATATAAAATAACGGTATAATATCAATTAGGATGAACGGATTATCGAGTTTGAACGCTTCGCACAGTTTTAATTGTTACATGACGTAGAAACCAGAAATTTAGGCACTACGTGTGAATCAGCCTAGTGTGAATGACGTAAGCCTAATTTCCATAATTGTTGTTCTAGTCGGGGAGCTGACAGGAGTTACCATGCACCCCCTGAGAATGGGATTAAACACCATGCATATTTTATTGTACTCCAGGGGCTAAACTTTAGAAAAAATTATGTTAACAGGAAAAAATTTCGGATACAGGGTGCTTAGGCCTACTAGCCGTTTGTTGCTATGACAACCGAAAACCCTTAGCAACAAACTTAATGTGCCTATAACAAAGATAATAAATGTTACTAACTTGAATGAGCCTAAAACTTCACAAAATGTTTAGCTCAGTACAAAACACCTTGCAAATGATGTCCCAAAAAACGTAATAGCAAAATGACTTAATTTTATTTACATTTTTACTTCCATTTAATGTCGTTATCGGGCTATCGAATAAGGCCAATCTAATTTTATCACCACCGACCCTTGTTGCCATGGTGAGAAATTTCGAGACAAAATAGGAATACCCAAATAATGCGACAATTCTGCGTACAATAACTCAAATTTTTTTTCCTGCTCGCTTCGCTCGCAGATTACTTGTAACATTTAACTTTTAAATTTGTGGCGCCGTGTACCGCCCTTGTTGGCCTTCACTGTTTAAGCTGCACTAAACTTGATAGGTTTATTTTGTAAAAATTATAATTGTCTCCACCAGATCTTATATTTTAAGGCCATAATGCTCTAAATTTGATTTCAGCTAAAACTCTACAGGTGAGCTCATAGTGCTCCCCCATATCACCAAACTAAAAAATGGGGTCTTACTTAAAACGAAAGGTGGGGAAAGACAGGAAAAGGGCCGCAAAGGGAGAGCAAAAGAAATAAGAGGGTGCAAAAATAAAGGGGAAACGGAAAAGAGAGGGGAAAGTAAGAGAGAAAAAAGGCAAAGGAAAGGAAAGGGAAAAAAACTCACTGGATTTGCTCTCTGAAGAAAAAAACTTTTAGTTACGTTGATACGCAAAAAATGACACTTTTATAAGCAAAAAAGCTTCAGTTTCTGGAGGACTTAATTCGTCCCCCAGGCCCCTTACCAGGGCTTTGCCCCGGTACCCTACTGGGGGACTTCCGTCCCCCACACCCTCTCACTTCACACCCCCTAACTTAAAATCCTGAATACGCCCCTGTATGTGGCCTATGCCTATGATCGTAACTCTAATTTGAAGCTGGGCTGATTCATAACATTGCTATCCATTTAAACAGTGCGCTCTGCTTCTACGACACACTTGGCCAATTTTTAGGTATTTTGGTACTCCGAACATTGATTAACTGTTAGGTCCCATTTCAAAGATAGCCTAATCTACCCTACAAACTATTACAACTTTTGAGCCTCTACGGCACTGCACTATTAAAATTCCACCAAAAATTTAAAAACTTAAAACTTTTTAAAGTGCACAAACAGCTAATAAAATTGTCTTGGAGAACCGTTTACAGATATTCGTACTGTGTTGTCTATGTATATACTTTCTAGAAGTGTAGATGGACTCGAACGGTCTAATTTTTAAATAAACAATTATTATTAATTGACTGATTGATAAACGTTTCTGACTGAAGCTTTATGCACTAGGCACCTAACAAAAACGTTTATTTGGCTGCTGGTAAAAAATTAAATGCAGACGCTAAAAGATCAGTTTGTGTTTACACCAAGTTTATCTTAATTTTTTTTATCGGTTTTGAGCTTGCAGGTCTAGCGCCCTTATGCTGTCGCACAATCAGCAGCGTCATTGAATCAATCAAAAGCAACCAAATAGCGAAAGGGTAAGCATACGATATATTAAACGACTGAAAAACAATACTGCGTTCATTGTTGCGACGTAAAAACCGAACATCGAAGACAGATAAAAACAACGCGTTTATGATAATTCGAAGAACAATCAATCAAAAGACGGACGCAAAGTCATAACTCTAGCGGAAGCTTCTGATATAAAAATCACGACGACTGTCACAGCCTACGCACAACCAGCAGGCTTGCCGTGGATATGAAATTCCTCATCTATATCCATATCCATGTCCACAGATTTTCCGTGGATATCTACGGATATATCCATATCCACAGACGCCTATCCCGCATAAACCTACATATAACTCCTATTTTTGGCAAAATAAAACAGTGCAAAGACGTCTATTTTCTGCCCCCACAAAAAAACATGACGCAGATATATTCCTCTCGAAATTGTTGAAAAAATTAATAAAAGTAAAATAAACACTCATTTGCATTAAAATACGATCTTAGTTAAGTATGTCCCAACTTTTGTGAATATCTACGTAGTTTTATTGAAGCTGTTTTTGGCCGTTTGTCTGTCATCCATCTGTCCGTAACGCATGTGTTGTGGTTAAACGGTACGTCGTAGGAAGTCGGCGACGGTGCAGTTGGATAGAGCGATGGCAAATTCCTATAGACTGTCAAAAGTAACCGTGTCTTTATCTGCAGCGGTTTGGCCGCAGTTTTGAATGCAATTCGGCCTGCAGCCGTCACGCACGTGCGCCGAATTACCGCATCGTATCTTAGTATTTATTCTAGAATTCGATATAGCAGTGTCACTATAGCGTGTATGGGACTGCAGCCACTTTGAAAAATTGCTTTCTTTTCGCGACCCGAAGTTGGACGGTGGCCTTGGGTTATGGGCGGTACGGTTGCCACACCCCAGCAACAGCTGGGATTCTTGTTTTCTTAGACGCAGATTGCATTTATGTACGCCTACAAGTGCAGGGTGGAGTGGATGCTTTTAAAGAACACTGGTTTGCACTTCCTGTTAGCATTAAATAAGTTGGTAAGCAAAAAAGTTTGTAATTTTGTTACCATTAATTTGGTTAAAAAAAATACAAATAATCTCACAAATGGATAGACCTTTTGTTGCCCAACCAACAGTATTAAAGCACTGAAAATTAAGATTCGTTGCTGCTATGGTGCAATAAATTAATTTCGGCTAACTAAATAATGACTTGCTGATGTCAGTGATTCACTGATTATTCATTAGACTGGGTAGCATAAATGAACGAGAAAATGAAGAGTAAGAACAACAGACAGAGAAATTTTATAGAAAGACAAAGCATATAAGTAGTCAATTTAATTAGCAGAGGCGCCAGCATAATATTCATGGATATATCCATGGATATATCCATGGATATCCATATCCACGGCAAGCCTGACAACCAGTCGTTGACGCCATTATGTATGTATGCAAATGCTGTACAAGTCTGTCGCAAACGGAGAATAAACAGACTAATAACGAATCTGTCAAGAAAATAAATCAAAACTGGAATAAGCTTACGCAGTAGTTACTACACAGTTTGTGCAGAAATGCTTAAAACGCAACGCATGCAACGCAAGAATGAGCCTCTGTTCTTATAGTTCATGGCTGTTGCGTTGCTTGCGTTTGTTTTGCACTTTCTTGCGTTCACTGTGTTTGTTGCATAACGCGCTTGCGTACTTTTCTTGCGTCACCTGCGCTGCGTCGTTTGCGTCAAAAATACCGCAAAAGGGGTTTGCGCTACGTGCGTTGTGTTGATGGAAACCCGACTTACTGAGCTTCAGAAAGCTGGCGCATAACGTCTAAAGAGTATGTCTGCATATTTTATTTGCATGATGTCGGTAATTTGTTTTCTGGACGACCTACATCGCGCATCATGCTTAGAGCGCGGCGTGCTGACTTCTTGTCGACAACGACGACATTCGTTGTTGTACTGGTTATAGCCATGCACTCCTGTCTGACACCATCCTCAGCTGCCGTCTTTCGTTCTTAGTTACCTCCGCCAAGGAGGTAATGTTTTTGCCAGACTTTGTTTGTTTGTCTGTCTGTCTGTGTGTTAGCAAGATAACTGAAAAAGTTATGGACCGATCTTTCTGAAATTTTAAGGGTATGTCGGGAATGGCACAAACTACCAGTGATTCAATTTTGGGGGTGATCCGGAAGGAATCCTGGATTCTGGATCATTTTGAAATTTTCGTTACCATTGCTTTCAATGGGGCATAAGGGAAACCGCCGCACAAACGAAGATGGTGCTGCCACCTAGCGAACAACATTGCCTTGGCGGAGGTGTGCAGGCTCTGACTGCTTTCTAGTTCTTAATTCTTTTAACCTCTTAACTCAACAGCGCCGATCTCAACCGCCTCGTATAGCTTCAGAGGCTCTAAAGGACGTTCAAATTTCTGCAGACACAATAGCCTGGATCTCAGCTTTACGTCGTCGTTACTTACTTACTTACTTGCTTATTTACAACAGCTCAAGCTTAGCTAAAACTTTCGCGCTCATCTACCGGCTCCAGCGCGTTGGTCCGTATAATTTTCGTATAATTTTAACATTCTTTTTGCTTCTTCTTCTTCTTTTCCAATAATGCACATATCCTCTTGCGAGTAATGTCGTGCTTGGACAGAAGTGTCGTCGGATTTGAGAAATATATCGCGCTCGTTGATTTTCTTCAGATCACGATGTCCAGCACCATACCGGAGCTGAATTATGTCAAGTGACGTCACCGAATAGGTCGGGTCGTCATTGTTTGGAGGAGCGGGCGGTGTCGGCGGAAGACGGTTCCTCCGCTAGAGTCGCAGGCGGCGCCACCGTCACCTCGGCACTGTTGGTCGACTCCTCCGGGGAGCGTGAGACGGGCTCGAGCTCGTGCACGTCGCTGATGGAGTGTTCGGCGGTGATGGACTGCTGCAGTCGGTTCTTGTGGTGGAACGCCTGCAGGGAGAAGCGCCGATGTCCGCCGGACTTGCGGGCGCCGCCGCGTCGCTTGGAGATGTGCGGATTGTCACGTCGCATCGTCTTCGACTTGTAGACTTGTAGCTGCGTGTACAGACGCTTCAACTCCGCCTGCATCCCATATACAAGTTAAAACTGATAAATATAATTATCTGTCCCATTGCTACAGCATAGCATGGGAGAGATTATAAAATCACTTCTGTCACACTATCATTCTGTCATTCCGTCTTTAAACACTCCTACGGCCGCAATTTTGATTGGATTTTGATGAAATTTTGCGCAGTGATTTGGGGCCCAAAAAGTAAGATCGAGTTTGTTTGGGATAAAAATTTGATAACTCCTTCCCCTATTTTACCCCAATTTACAAAAAATGCATTACGGCCTATGGGGACTTTAAAGCGGTATAACTCGGTCCCAGCAAAAGATAATTGCGCACTGTGTTTACCTATCCCCCTATTTTCAGGGTCAGATAATCTAACGGTGTTATTTAAATTTACCCCCTATCGACCACTGTTGCCATAGCAACCATTCAAAATTGGCAAAATTTTGCATTACAGCCAACGGAGATTTCAAAGCGGTATAACTCGGTCACCGTAAAGGTAATTGCGCGCTGTTTGCACCTACCTCCTATTTTCAGGTTTGGGCTATCCGATGGTGTCATTTATATTTCTCATCTGCCGACCCCTGTTGCCATGGCAACAAATTTTGGGACAAAATTAACTATAACTCGGCCCCCGTGAAAGATAATTGCGCCCTGTTTGCACCTACCCCCTTATACAGTACGCAGCTGCTAGGCATAGTTAAAGTGCTAGGCACTTTAACTATGTCGCTACACTACCATGTAAAACATACATTCTCAAAAATCGCTAAAATCACTATAGCACATATGCAAAAAAATTATCTTCTACAACAATTTTTACTAATTTTTATACAAAATTTAACGTATGTTTAGTTTTACATACATTTTTGATGTTTGTAAACAAAAACTGATGATATTATCGTAGATAATAATTTTTCATGCAGTGACGATATTCCGGTGATGTAATGCGCCATTAATGGAGACGAGGCTCTGATTAAGAACTTGTACCCATTCAAAAAATACAGTTTTCAAAGAATACTGACAGAATTTTCAAAGATAAACTACAACAGGGAAAAGTGGGAATGCTATTGACAGAGATTTGGAACACCGACCAAAGGCATGAGACTAGCAGACTGAAGCATACACGTGCTGAAGAGAACGTGACCTCTGTGGATGAAATAATAAGCTTGCTAAACCATAACGGCCAGAAACAAACATATCGTTCAGTATGCCAGATATCCAAAGAAACGGATCTAACAAAGTGTATCGTACATATTATTCACTGCATTTTTGGATGAAAGTGTATCTTGCTTACCAACACGCTTGCTGTCTATTACTGCTAGTTTTTCTTGCATTTATATTTCACAAGGTAGTGTAGCGACACAGTTAATGTGCGGTGGGATGTTCAATAATCACTTTATTGCTACTTGTCCGCAGAATGCATAAATGAAAAAAAAATTTGAAAATCGGGTAATACTTAGCAAAGATATGAACAAAAGTGAAGTGGCACGTTTTTTATGGCCCACAGTGTATAGTTGATATAAGTGAAAAAAATTATAATAACCAACATAATTAGCATTTAAATAATAATATGCATAATTATTAACAATAATTATAAATAATGAATTAATTAATGAATAAATTAATACAAATCAATGAGTCACATCAATCGACCAATCGACCAACTAAACGAATCAATTAGTGGAGGAGTGAACAAATGATGAAACAAACAATAAACTCTTCTGCTCAGCGTCGGTTAAACTAACTTCTCAGAAACGGCTTCTATATAAGCTTACACTAGACCATCACAGCCGATGTCTGACGTCACAGTTGGCTATAGAGCTTAAGAGGCTTAACGTCCAGCTAAACGGCTTAAGTTGGCTTACGTCTATTCAAAAATATCTTTGTCTATTCAAGGTTAAATTTACCCACAAACCAACCACTCATATGTCGGACATCAGGTTCAAGATCCGAGTCCATAAATCCCAAATCCAAAGCCAGACTTTTTAAAACAAATTTTTAGATAAAAATGTATACAACTGTGATTCCTACAAACGTAGAGTAATACAAGATATTTGAGCTAATGCTCACGACACGCGCGAAAGCCTATAGCAGCTCTGGTTCAGTAGTTTAGCTAAAAATTGGGGTGTTCATGCTAAGTTAATATACAAATACCAAATTCTCTATCTGAATTGCATAACGATAGTTCCATGGCGCCACCTTGTAATGATATAGACTTGTGTTGCAGCCCGAAATCACCAAAAAAATCCATAAAAACCCCTATTTTGGCGTTCAAGGTAATTCAAGGTCACTGAATTCGGCGCCAATCGAGAGCCAGTGTACAACTTCCTATTAGTGATTAATAGTAACCTAGGCCCTATCTCGCACCTTTATTGAGATACAACGACTTATTGGCCAAAAATCGCAAATTTTCCCACCCCTCTTATTTAGCGCCCTCGTTCTGGGTGACCGCCTTCGAATTTATGGAAAAGCTTTACGGTTCCTGAAACTAGAGTCTTCCAGGCAGCCGACGGTGAAGATTTGGTGACCCTAGCTTGCACCGTTTTTGAGTGATCCACCCGTGTGACAGACAGACAGACAGACAGAATTGCGATGGCTAAGACGCGCTGAAAGCAGTAGCTGCTTTCGCGCGTAAAAACACAGTACTCGGCCTCGTGTAGGTTTAAGATCTGTGAACTTAAGAAAAAATCTGCATGTCAGATAAACTGAGAAACCGAGTAGTCAATCTGTCGGTCACTTAGTCCGTCTGAGCTAGGCTACAACTGACCCGGATGTCGTCGGGGTTCATGTCAACCAGGTTGATCTCGGTCACATCGACGCCGCTGTCGGCACTCAGCTTCACCGGTTCACCGGCGTCACCGACCGACGGCTCTGACGTCGAGTAGGTTCGTCGTCGTCGTCCTCTGTCACTCGGGGGTCGTCGCACGTACCAGATCTGTCCGTTACACCAACAGAACGAAAGCTCGATAAAGAAATATCAACGACCGAGCTGATCCCGGTCTCTAGGCAGCCCGCTGCAAGTATAACTGGTCAAAATATTATACGCAGGCTGCTGTTACTTCACACCAGGCCCGCGGTTAGCTTCCCAACCAAATTTTAAGCTTACTGCGCGCGTGATGGATAAAACAGAAATGTGTGTGTGAGAACAACTTGCAAAGATTCGTTACACATAACCTTGGCCGAAAATCGAACCAGCGACCTTTTGATTGCGGGCCCAACACCCGAACTATTGTGCCACTGAACCACACAAACTATATAACCCGCGATTGCAGTAGAGTACAAATCAAGGGGCCAGTTGTTCTACAAGAGCAGCTTAAATATCGGCAAAGTACGAAAAAGTCTAACTTTATGCATAGCGACGTCGTCGGTTAAAAAAAGTAAGCGGGTATGAAAGTTGCAATTTTTTGACAGACTATAATTTGGCGGATTGCCCTCTCTGTTCCCCCAGCCATGATGCCACTGCTTATCCGCATATCCTATATATAAGAGGCATCCCCGAATTTCGCGCGGAAAACAAGTGGCCCGCAGCACAGTCGGTTGCTGATCACTGACGTAACATGTGACGTCACGCACGGTCGTAAACACAAACGCATCACGCAGTATTCCTGCACCAGCAGGGCGCTGTCGTAAGCAGAGCTAAGCCTATTTATCATCCAACGCAACGCAACACATGTAACGCACGCAACGCAACGTACGCAACAAATGCGACGTAACGGAAGAACAGACACCACTTCTGTTGCCCGTTGCGTCGCTTGCATCAGCTGCGTCATATACAGTGCCAGCGTTAGAGAGTTGGGGGTCCCCAAAATACAAATATGAGACCCCTATAATAGGGGGTCTAAAGGCGCAGCCCCCAGCGGGGTCCAGGGGCAAAGCCCCTAGTCAGGGAGACAGCTGAAACACTTTTGGCTTTTAAACGTTCACTGAAAGTCGCAAAATTGCCCACTTTTAAAAAAATTTGACACGCAAAAGATCTGATACAATTTGTGTTGTCGTTTCAAAAAATAACCTCTATAGGCCGCAATACGTCACAGATTAGTGTACGGTAACGAAAAGTAATAGACTTGTCCACTTTGGGTTAACTTTCCACATGTTTATTCATTTTATATTTTGAATATATTACAAAACTATATGTAAACATTTTTACACCTAGCATAAGGCCCCTGAGCATACTTGACACCCCCTCCGGTCGGGAGGTACGGGGGAGGCCCTTCCGCCGACTCTGGTCATATAAATACGTAAAGGCGGGCAGAGCGACACGTGTAACTGTACTGAACTGACACAGTTCAGTTTTTGACGAACTGACCAATGAGCAAGTAGGCAAGCCATGTTGTAATTAGCTGACGCGTACGTGACTATAATCACATAAGTAGTATAAAGGACCTTAAAGGTAGTTACTCACGTAGTCACCGACGCGTTAAGCAGTGCAAGGCATCAATGGCTGCCCATAATTTTGGTCATTTCGTCAAAAATTAAATAATGTCAGTTCAGTTCAGTTACGTCCCTCTGTACGTGCCTTAAGGGCTTTGCGTTACGTTGCGTTCCGTGCGTTGCGTTGGGTGGAGACTAGTGTTTAGTTGGACCTTGGTGGCGACGACGGTAAAGAGCGTGACACCGACTGTCAGTTGACATCGGACGAAGCTCAGCAGTAGCACGTAGGTCGGCGCTATGGACGACCACATGCTGTGACTACGCAGACCACACATGCAAAAAAAGCTCACATTTGCGACAATTAAAGATTAATTTTCACACGATTTTAACAACTGATAAACTTTTAACCGTTAAAATTTCGATTAAAGTCACTTCAGTACTTCTTACTCTCCTAGCAGCAAACGCGACTAAGCGGACTCAGGTTTCGCGTTGGAAATCCGCTTTACCGACGTCAGACTGAATTTTACGTGTAATAGGGTGTTTACACGATCGAGCAAACATCGAGTAAACGTCGAGCAAACGTCGAGCTGGCTCAAGCAGACCTACTGCAATGGAACCCCGCCCCCTGGCTCGAATGTAACCAGGCTTAAGCTCTTAGCCCACAGCTGATCACGTGTTATATAGGCCTTCCAATTACAACCCACCCGCCCTCCTAATTAGCATGCTAATTACCATAAAACGTCGAGCTAGCTGCTCGATGTTTGATCGATCGTATAAACAGCCTGTAAGTCCCACTTTTCCGCATCTGCAAAATTCTACCCAGGGCACAGTGCTTTCTCACCCCACTCGTTCTCCAGACCCCAATCCTCTGTAGAAATCATATTATCCTCCACAGCTTGCCGTGAGTACGATGGGTTTGGCGTGCATGCCCGATATTTAGCTAACATACGCCCACACAGATGCCGCTATCTCGCCTGACTATGCCTCGTCTGGGACCGCACTCCCGGGACCCGTGAAATAGGCCCGATCTCTGTTCTGACTGAATACCATAACAAGCGCCATACCAGGTTTTAGTTTTGTACTGATAATTAGGTAATGTGCGTGTGTGTTTTTTTGCTATCGCGAGTCTATACTGCTATTTCGGTTTTTGTGTTAATTTCTTTAATTAATTACTCTGCTGTGTTTGGCGTCAGTATTCAAGTACAAGTGCACTTGATTGCCCGAAAAGACTAGGCCCCCTAATCTTATTTTCGAAACTAGAAATACGTTCTGTGGAACGAGGTATTTGTCCCACTGTCACGCTATACAGCCTAGCAGCTGCGTTTCAGCATTTGACGCTCTTGTGAGCCTGCAGCCAATCTTGTCTTTGAATAAAAATGGTTGGTTGCCATGACAACAGAGCTCTTTAGGGGAGAAATTTACATGACACCACTGCATAGGCCGCGGGCCCGAAAATAAAAGGTAAGTGAAAACAGTGTGCAATTAGCTTTTGCTTGAGCTGAATTATAGTCAATTTTGTCCCGAAATTCGTTGCCATGGCAACAGGAGTCGTCAGGGGAGAATGCAAATCACGCCATCGAACGGCACGGGCCCGAAAATAGAGGGTATGTAAAACAGTTAGCAATTATCTTTCACGGGGACCGAGTTATAGTTAATTTTGTCCCAAAATTCGTTGCCATGACAATAGGGGTCGACAGCGGGAAAATTTAAATGACACCATCGAATAGCCCAAACCTGAAAATAGGAGGTAGGTGCAAACAGCGCGCAATTACCTTTTACGGTGACCGAGTTATACCGCTTTGAAATCTCCATTGGCTGTAATGCAAAATTTTGCCAATTTTGAATGGTTGCTATGGCAACAGTGGTCGATAGGGGGTAAATTTAAATAACACCGTTAGATTGTCCGACCCCGAAAATAGGGGGATAGGTAAACACAGTGCGCAATTATCTTTTGCTGGGACCGCGTTATACCGCTCTGAAGTGCCCATAGGCCGTAATGCAAATTTTTAAAAAATTAGGGTAAAATAGGAGAAGGAGTTATCAGACTTTTATCACAAACAAACTCGATCTTACTTTTCGGGCCCCGAATCACTGTGCAAAATTTCATCAGAATCGAATCAAAGTTGCGGCCGTAGCAGTGTTTACAGACAGACTGACAGACAGACGCAAGTGATTTTATGATCTGTGCCATGCTATGCTATAGCAATGGGACAGATAATAAACTGCAATATGTCGAACGGACGTAAAACTCAACTCCCTCGCTAACTCCAACTATTACGCTATCGGCCAGTGCCATCATCTGCAACAGAACTAAGCAGTATTGTTAGGAATAGCATTCACTGCCCAGAGAATCAGAAAGAAAACATTTTCCCCTATAAATATGCATAAGAGGCAAGGTTGTTACGAAGGACAGAAATATTGAGTAGTGACAGAGAAGAGGATTAATAATGAACTTTAAAAAGTCACGTGTCGACCCGCGTAATGTTATCCTTTTATAAAGCAAAACTCAAAAATCCGTCGCAATACGCATCCCTCTTGCACGCACTAAACGATTTAAGATGTCTTTTCTTCCAGGTGCTCCGCGCACGTCTCTGATAGATACTTCTGACGATTGTTGTGACGATTTTAGAGACTTTTAGTCCTATTTGAATACTGTGCATTGTGTTTTATCGTAAACTTTTTATGTTTCAGTGTTCATATAAATCTAGCATCTGCTGTCAAACATTACTAAATGAATCAATCAGCTGCACAACCCTTAACCCTAATCGTAACCCTGTGCGTTGACTTTTCAAACTGAACATTGGTACGCCAGTTATTCCTGCCGTGGGGTACGTTCACACAAATTTTCGGTTTTTGTAAGCCTTTTTGTATATAAGTCAGAAACCTCTACAAAACAGACCGACGGACAAGATCCGTAGTGCGGACCTATTGAGACACACGGCGGCATAGAAATAGCCAGGGAGACCTGCTCCTTGTACAAAGCTCGCCCAGGGAGGCAGATTTTTACTGGGTTAAATAGTAGCTGGGAAAAGCGGGGGGGGGTGGGGGATAACGCACCGGACGACGTAGTAGACGGCGGAGATGAGCAGTTCGTTGAAAGTGGCGAATGAGATGAACTTCGTCTCGAAGTAGAACGACGGCGCCGAGCGGATGCAGTAGCATAGGTAGATAGACGCACACAGGAAAAGACACTCGCCTGCGCCGTGCAAACGCACATGGAGGTAACGAACGTTAGGAAAATTTTTTTAAACGTTAATAAACGCTTTTTTGTAAAAAAAAATTACGAAAAAAAATTGTAAACGTTGGACAAAAAATGTGACCTTATTTACTTGCCAGAGTTTCCCAAAGTTGCCATACAAACTAGATCTAAATGGAATGTTTTTTTTTCTGACATTTGTAACGTTTAAGTTTGGCCTATCATGCGTAATTAAGCAAATACGAATACAAAATCTGCTATCATTTCATCAGTGGCACTTGGATTTTTAGACAGTTGGGTCGTTATAAAAAGGTGGCATAATGTGGCGTATATTAGTGAACGAACAAACCGCTTTCTATGACGTAATGCCACCATCCCAGCGTGCAGTACGTCAGCGACGTATTACTTCCGGTCACGTGACGCGTCTCGACGATGTTCGATTGGCCGTCTGTCGTAGTCACGTGGTCTAGGCTGACAACAGTCCACGTGACCATGTAGCCGATGATGACGATCACAAAACTGAGCAGATATTTGAGGATGTCTCGGTCTCGCAGCAGAATACGCTGAGCTTTCCGCGACTGGAACTCCGCCAACACCCTGCGCCCACCCATCAATAGTAGCAAAGATTACCACGCTTAAAATTTTTACTGGACCACTCACAAATATTAGCGCAGTTGTTTTTGTTTGCTTTTAGAGTTTTACTGATACAAAATATTGTTTGCATCTGGTCTGCTATTCTGCGGACTGTCAATGGCATTATCCGCAAGATGTTAACTGGACTAACAAAAAGTCGTAAAAAAATTTACCTGTATGTGCATTTATTACAGGCCACAAGACCAAACAAAACAGTAAAAGCAAAACACAAAAAAGACGTGAGAATATTGAACAATAAAACACGCTTTACTTACTACATGTACACATAAGTTTGAAAACTGTATTTTTGACTAAAACAAGTAATTTGAGCAAAGCATATGAGACGCGCGACAGCCTATATTCCTGTTCGCAGGTTGTCCTGGTCTATCTCCATATCCATTTTGTTGCAATTCACTACTGAAGTGCGTGCTGCAGCCGAAAATTGCAGAAAAATCACTAAAACCCCTATTTTGGGGTTCAAGGTCGTTCAAGATCATTAATGATGCATCAATAAAAACTTGTCAGCAGTTATTGTTACGGCAAACAACACCGTTTTTGAGATACGGCGACTTATTGGCTCGAAATGGCCAATTTTTTGTACCCCCTCTCATTTAACGCTCTCGATCGGGTGACTCTTTTCGAATTTCGGGAAAAACTTTACGCATCCTAAAACAGTTTCCGTGGCAGTCCACGGCAGCGGCGGATTCAGAACTTGGGAATAGGGGGGCGAAAGGGTAGGGGTGGCGTCTGGGAAAAGGGCTTTAGAAAAATTTTTAAAATTTTAAGCAAAAATGATGCATTTTGTGCAAAATTTTCACCATTTTTAAGATGCATCCAGTCAATAAAAGGGGGGGGGGAACGGCCGCCCCCTTCCGGTCTCCCCCCTTGAATCTGCCACTGTCCATGATGAAGATTTCGTGATCCTAGCTAGCGTTTTGTTGACACAATACCAGAGTGTGACAGACGGAGAGACGGACGGACGGACACCTCGACGATGGCTAAAACGCGTGAAGCATTACATGCTGTCGCGCGTAATGACACAGTGTAAATGACTGACACAAATGGACATGCATGATGAAAAATGGAAGGCTTCATTGTCGGATCGTTGTTAGTTTAACCCAGCACATAAACTAAAACAAATGAAACTGTTATTAACGGAACTAAAATGAGAGAAATTCAAACAAAAAAACTACAGTTCTGTAAAACACAAAAAATTGAGATAAACAAGCAAGTGGAGTCTGGACGTAATCGCTGAACGATGAAGTGGAGTAGTAGCATGAGTTTAACCCATGGGTACTGACCGGTAGATTTTGAGAGTGAGTGATCCGTAGACGACGACGAATCCGACTTCACGCAACCAGGCAGCAAGTAAACAGCGCCACTCGTTAGCCGCAAAATACTCCACTATCACCTACACAGAAAAACATCGCATGCTTCCGGGCTTTCAGACAAGAAACGGCACAGAAATTTATTTACTAAACCTAACGTCTATGTTTATAGGCAGCAAATGAAACAGGCTACTATTAAACGGAATCACTCTTGCAGCGCAAGCGATTCCGCCGTCTATTCCTACGCATGTCTCCGTAGCACAGTTTGTCGGGCTATATGTCTTGTCTGTCGTCTGGTCTGCACCCTATTTAAGCCGTTCGATAGATTCGGATGCCATTTGACTTGTGGGGTCCAACGACACACTGTGTTAGATGATGCAAACGAGGAGTTGCGTGGACTTGCGACAGCGATTTCACTTTTTACCAAATCACTTGGGTTCTTTGGTTCTATTGTTACGTCTCACTCTAGCACCCCGAGCAATGTCCGTTGCGCTTGTTGCCGTGTTGTTGTTACCTCCGACGAAAAAAACTGTGTTTTCATCCTGTTGTTCCTGAGATAAATAAAAAACTTATGAACGGATTTTAATGAAATTTTATGGAGAGATGGAAAGTGGTCCAGAAACCAACCAGTCCAGTTCCGGTGCTGATCCAATTCGGATTCGGATCCAGGGTTTCTGAATCCTGATACGAATTTTATAGACTACAGCAGCTGTATTGAGTTCGTTATGTCCGCCAGATGGCAGCACTTTTCTCGGCGGAGGTTCGAGATCTTTGGTCGCTTCTAGAAAAATTGCTATTGTTGTTGCTGCTGCTGTCATTCAATTGCAAAAACAGACGGACGAAAGCACTGTAATTATTCGTCAACTTACAGCGGGCAAAGTAAACAAAGCACTTTCTGCTTGATGCTACCGCTGTGGGGTGTGGACGAAACCGTGCGCTCGCCCGGTAAATTTACTTACTTATTGTACTGTGGCTGGAATAACGAATCATCAGTGAAGACGTATAAGTTGAAAGTGGCTGACTAATGGCGAAACCTAACGCGACGAAAACAGCTAGACCCGGTAAACAACACGCGCTTAACGGCAATAAGTAACTATCTGGTTGTTTTTCCGTGGCCTGTCGTGCAGGTATATAGGCTAATAGCGCACACGCGGTCCGATATACTGGCCGTCTCTGCTGTTTACGCCTTACCTGCCTTGATAGTTACCTCCACTGAAGAAGGAGATTGTTTTTGTCTGTCCGTCTACGGGTGCCGAGGTTAACACGAAAAGAAACAAAAGTGACTGATTAGATTTTTGCGGTGATCCGGATTCGTTTTGTGGATTCTGCATCATTCAGGATTCGTTACCATTTAGGAGCACACGCAAACTAACATTTTGCAGTGTATCTCAGCCATGGAAGTAGAAATAAATATTATCTATAGCTCCGTGTATCTCAGCAAGTTATGTACGGATTCGTATGAAATTTTGCTGAGAAGGTAACAGTAGCCAAAGAGTGGCCAACCACTCGCATCTTGCTAAACAGATCAGGATACTTCCATGATTCCTAAATCAGAACAACGTTGCTGTTTTATTAGCAAATTTAATTGTGAATTTGAGAGCTGAATGCAATAATGTGACCCAAACCAATCACGTGACCATTTGACTTGCGGTGGGTGACTTCCTATAGGTGGTCCATTGTAACCATGAATCTATCTTGCACCGTTACGGAGATATAGCACCTCAAACATAATGGGGTCACAACTTTGACCTTTTGGGGTCACGTGACGTCAGGTCACGTGACCATTCGACTCGGCATATGTGGTTTTCTACTGGTAGTCCATTGGAACCATGCACCTAAGTTGCAGCGTCAGGGAGATATAAAACCTCAAACTTGCATTTGCCCATGTTAAAGGCCAAAAGTTCACTGCGAATGCGCCGTGTCACGTGACCTGTAGACAGGGGGTCCAAAATAACCGCATATTTGGAATTCCCGAGGCCACATTGCCTATTCATGGGAATGCCTATTTCGAGACCGATGACCACGACCCAAGTGACCACGTGGTCACTGAATACCTGTGGTCACTGTAAAATATATGACAGGTATCATAACTAACACTAACCCTAACCCTAAAACCTAACCCTAACTCCAACCTAACCGAAATTTTAGTCACCATGTGGTCAGGTGGTCAGGTGGTCAGTGGTCACCGTTCAGCCTTCCCCCCTATTCACTATGCCACTTTGGTGGGGCTACGATGACGATTAAGGATAGTTTGTATATGAGCATCTCCACTGTTAAGCATTTTCAGTGTAATTTTTCAAAGTCCGAAAATAGGCCTAAAATTTGCAATTTTTGAAGGATTAAAGGGGGAAATATGAAAAATGAATGTTGAGACCCCCCTAGGAAATCAATCCCCACCAAAACACGTCATCCAGTGCAAAGAATGTGGCAATACTCCCAAAAATGTGTTCTACAGAGCTTGGCAAAAAAAGTATAAAAAAGAAAGAAAGAAAAAACCCATTTTTAAACATTATATTTCACCCCTTTGCCCCGCCGACCCTGCTGGGTCGATTTGTACCATTTTTGGCACGTTGGATCAGATCGCCGACGTAATTATCCAAGTCAAATTTTAAAGCGATTGATTCAGGGGTTTGGGGGCTACGGGTGCCCAAAATCTGGGGTTTCCCATTGACTTTGATGGTCGCCCTTACAACAGTGTTACGCACTACCGTGCTACACTGTGATTACATTCAGTGGTGTCGTGGGTTAAAACCCAGGAAAGGCAAAAAGTTGCCATTTTCCGACACATAGCTGAAAATTTCCAATAAAGGAGATTATGGATGATCAAAATCTCAACTTTGCTTTTATACTCCAAAATTTCGCATTTTTAGAAAAAAATTTTCCGACATAAAAAATTTAGAAAAGTGGCATCACTACACCACTGTGACTTTACTTAACTTGACTTAATGCCATGACGTAATTACAATTAAACAATAGTTTGGAGTTTTATCGTTTAGAAGTTTTTTTTCAATACAGTTGTTATGTTTTTTTGTCGAACTGTACAAAGACGTGGTTGCACGATAACTATTTGCATTAACGTGGAACGGTCAACCAGCTGCGCTACGTAAACGGCCGGCCGACCATAAATGTTGCACGCGACTACTTCGCGGCACTTAGTGACTTTTTGTCATGCTTTATGGCCTCGGTGGAAGAAAGAAGGCAATGCTTTAGATGCATCTGTCTGTTTCTGGAAGTCGCTTGCTCAAGCTTTCCAGCCGTAGGGCCTAAATGTTTAAACTTCAGCCGCAAAATACAGCCCAGGCTTCAAAACTTACATCCGCATAGCAGTAAAG
>Ga0209671_1002098_pt1 | contig 17797 bp, 13 predicted proteins | sample WorMetHERISLAND2_2_FD_187401 | JGI IMG/M metagenome (GOLD analysis project Ga0209671, IMG submission 187401) | Marine gutless worms symbiont microbial communities from Max Planck institute for Marine Microbiology, Germany - Olavius geniculatus... | ecosystem: Host-associated > Annelida >...
GACATTTGGCCGCCAGGAGCGCTGGCGTCAAGAATGGCGGCGACCATGGCTCAAAAATTTGACTAATTAAATTACTTTTTCTAACAAATAAAGCACTTTAGCATGCAGCCGGCCATACCAACGTATTCAGCTAGCACTGCGGCATTATATATTTGAATATTGTTTTTGGCACTATTCCTCCTTTAATATTGTTGCTACACTACCTTGTGAAATGCAGAAGTCGTAGTTTGGCTGTTTACAACAATGAATTCATACTGGGTAACGCATGCGTCGGCTCATAAATGATTAATTACATAGCAACACACACGAGTAACAACTGTTTTCTTTCACAAAGTATTACATGTTACATCTCATCATTTTTGTTACTGCATGTGCTCAAAATGGCATCCTCCGGCACCAACGCAATCGGCGGATGTTAACGCGACTCACCAACAGCATGTTCAATAGCGTGCAACCTAGAGCGGCTCACTCACTGGTGATGTGCCATTTCAGTTTGTCACGTATGATCTTAAAATGAATAAGATTAATGCTAAATAAATATGTAACATATTTTCAATGACTTTATGGTCTCAATAATTTTCTGAGCTAACGCATGCATTCACCAGTATGAATTCACTGTTGCTAATGGCCAAACTACGACATTTTTTTCATTTCACAAGGTAGTGTAGCAACAGTATTAAAATGAGATGGGCTAAACTATCATCATTCACGTCAAGTTTCTTCATAATGTTGCCTGCCAGAAATTACCAAAATTGGGCTGTCTTATGGAGTTATTCAAAAAATAAAAGTAGCACGTTTTTTTATTGAGACACGGTGTATAAAGCTCCTGTGAGAGAAAAAGAGAGCGCGTCATACCAAGCATGTGAGCAGGTCCACACTGAAGTGGTAAACTGAGAGACATGCCGGGAGCCGTGGGAAGCGCCAGAGACCGTCGAGATACCATCGACACCCTGCCACTGTCACACGACACCATCATTATCCACAGTGTACATGGCACAGTGTACAGCAGACGTAATAAACGTACATGAAAACCGTTATAAACGTTCTTTCATGAAAATACAAAAGTAAACATCTTATTAATCGTGATAGACATAGGTGTGATAGACATAGTGACTAAATACATCCACTGGTTCAGGATATGAACAGTTTTTTTTCACATTCATCACATTATGTCATCCTAGCTACATTCACGAAGCAAGTAAAACTAAATACAAGATCGATTAAAATTTATTTTATCGGCAACACTTTAACAGCTCCATATAAATATCCTGAATCATCGGAATTGAACAAGAGGGGTCATCAACAGAAAAGAACTAGAAGAACGAAGATGGTCGAGAGAGTGCATATCTCCGCCAAGTGAAGTGATTTAAACATTACTACTGTAAAATGTAGAAGTATTCACATGACGGTGCCACCGTTCCTGAGTCATCGTGTACACACACGGAACGACGGACACACAGAACGACCAATCTCACGATCTCCTCCAATTTTCACTACGTTCACACTTGGCGGAGATAACTAATGCAAAGTGATGAAGCAGAACACTGCTACGGACACCAGATGCCCTCTCTTCCGGACACTGCCCAATCAACTGACCCCAAACGTGCCCAAGAACACTACTAACAACACCCGTAATTAACAGTGACACTTAAGCACTCAACAGTTCTGAGCATGTATAGTAAGTGGTGTTTCATAAAAAGGACAACTTTTTGTTTTTTACCTCCGCCAAAAAGGTTATGTTTTTGCCAGACTGTGTCTGTTTGTTTATTTGTCTGTCTGTCTGTCTGTGTGTTAGCAAGATAAATCAAAAAGTTATGGACGGATCTTTCTGAAATTTTGAGGGTATGTCGGGAATGGCACAAACTACCAGTGATTCAATTTTGGGGGTGATCCGGAAGGAATCCAGGATTCTGGATCACTTTAAAATTTTCGTTACCATTGCTTTCAATGGGGCATAAGGGAAACCGCTGCAAAACCGAAGACGGTGCTGCCACCTAGCGAACAACATTGCCTTGGCGGAGGTGTGCGGGCTCTGACTGCTTTCGAGTTTCATAATTCACTCAAATGATGATCAATTTACACAAAATTTTTACCAAACAAAACAAAATATGGCAGTTGATTAAATATTCTTTGCTAGTCGTCATGTAATTCTGACTTCATAATGCGTCGTGAGTATAAGCTTGCTAGTCTCAACTGGTGCTGTCAGTTGCTACCCTGCTTCGATGGTGAACTTAATCTGGTTCGCTAATGAAAAATGCTTATCGTGTCAGCACTGAGCAACATGGAAACATGAAATCGGGCGTCTTGTGATTCAAAAACTCGACATCTTGCAAGCTCGGTGTGATAGTGCACTGTCTTGCTCGAACATGTGAAAGACCAACTATTCCCAGAGACACGTAAATGCGATCGCTTTACACGTTTTTTTGTGGCTGCAACTGTAAAACTTCAAATATATATTTGTCACTAAAAAACCAGATTTTTCACTGTCGGAGCCGGGTAGTAACTGACAGCACCAGTTGAGACTAGCAAGTTTATACCCATGACACATTACGTCAGCGTTACATCACCACTAGCAAAGAATATTTAATCAACTGCCATATTTTGTTAAAATATTTTGAATGAATAATTCTTCAGCTAGAGCTGGTAAAATTTCATGTAAACTGCTCATAATTTGAGTGAATTCTGAAAAAAACGAGTCCTTTTTATGGAACACCGTGCAGTATGATATAGCAGCAGTAATGTGACGTACTCAGCAAAGATGCGAGTTTAAAAAGTACGCAGTGTAGAAAATTGCAATTTTCTGATAAACAAGTTTCCAATGGAATTCCGACAAACCGAGCTCTGCAAAAAATTTCTGACAAAATAGATTATGGGCGGTCAAAATTTCAATCGTGCTCCTAAGTCTAATACTAAGTCTGGTTTTGGTCTATCGAAAAATTGTCCAAAAAATCTTCTCCATGTTGTAAAATCTGCATCCAAAAATGTAATTTATGGACTGAAACCCCCATTTTGAGAAATTTTGCACTAAGTTTTCCCAAAATGGGGCTTTCAGTCCACAAGTTGCATTTTAAACAAAAATCTTCCAACAAGAAGAAAGTATTCTGACAATTTACGGACAGCCCAAAATTTAAGGGGATGAGGAGTTGAGGACATCTGCCACAAAGCAACAACGCCACGGGATCTATAGTGATAGTTCTATTACAAATTGTCTCCAGATTCTGAGAGTAAATTTTTTTTTGAAAATCGGTTAATATTTGGTGAAATTATAAGATGTACAAAAAATGGTGCCATTTTTTGGCCCACCCTGTAGTGTAGTCTGTACCTGGGACGGCGACTGGTAGGAGTAGAGCTGCACCCACTGACGCTACTGACGGCCGTCAAGTCCCTCTGTGCAAATAAAAACAGTCACACCATGCTAGATTAATACAAAAATAGTGTATGGCTCTCAACAGGAAATCCATCACAGAGCTACAGAGCATCACCTGCCATATAGGATCACACAGTGTTAGCTGCCACGCGACGCAGGTGAATGCACCCTGCCTTGACCCCAGCCAGATCGGCTGGTACTCGATTTACCTACCCCAGAGGGATGTAAGGCTGAGTTCACCTCGGTGGTTGGTTATATACCGAGACAGTTTACAGTCCATCCAACTTCAAGCAGTAACCACTTGATAGCGATCAGACCAGAACTCGAACCCATGACCTCTCCATCATAAGTCCGACACCCTATCGTTACGCCAGCAAGCGGGACTCAATGCGACGTTGGTTGATGCCAGTGATGCCGTACCGCAACCATCCCCCCTCCCATGTGTCCGCTCAGCTGTCATGCTGGCCGCCGTCGTCAGGGGCTCAGGATCAGTGGCTTCTATCACTATACCTGGTGGGCGCAGTTTGCGCCCAGTAGAAAATAAGGCCCGGGGGGGGGAAGTTTTGATAAGGTTGCATTGCAGATCAAAACTCCCCATATTTTCACTGGGCAAACTACACCCTTGGCAAAACTCCTTCCCCCTAATTTTTTACTTCCCCCTATTTTATATCTGCACCTTCAACAAAACTTCCCTCTGTTTTTTACTTCCCCCCTATTTTTCCATTTTCCTCCCTAACAAAATTCCCCTATTTTTAACTCCCCCTGTTTTTCAATCTACACCCTTAACCAAACCCTCTCCCTATAGAAGAAAGAAGCCCAAAATAGATTGGAAAACTTGAGTCAAAAATTGGGGAGAAAACCTGAGCACAAAATTAGGGTGATAATTTGGGGGGATAGAAGCTACTGGTAAGGGTAGAGGTGCCCGGGTAGAGGCGTAAAGACCTCATCCTTCCATCGCTTCCTGGGTGCGTTGGGCGGCCAGCGCCAGCCGTCAGGGCGTTCTGTCCATTCAAATCTAGGCGTTTTCATGAACCAGAGAAAAGCCCAGGGGGCAAATGTACTTCCGTCTGGATACTATCAAACGTTTCACGCGCTTTCCGACACGTCTACTAGAATTTTTAGACACGAAAAAAATGTCAACTTGAGAAGCGCGTGTCAAAATTACGGTTACAGATTCTCACAGATAAATTTCAATATGCATCAACCGTCTTAATTGGACGCATCAAAATTCACGGCGGCCTCTTTAATGATGGTGATAATTTGAGAGGACATCAATACAGGAAACACGATCAGATCGCGTTAATTTACGCCAGCGTCCGTCGGCAAATGTTAAAGCAACGTCAGATATCAGGTTATTGGCTCTACACTCTACAGCAAAATAACTACTATACCCGCGGTCCATAAAAACATGCCACTTTTATTTTTTGAACAGCTTCGCGAAACACTGGCCAATTTTAATAATTTTTGGCGCGCGTCATCAGGAAAGAACTTGACGCAAAGAACTGTAGTTTTGGCCAACTCACTTTAATACTGTCACTACACTACCTTGTGAAATGCAGAAGTCGTGGTTTGGCCATTTACAACAATGAATTCATACTGGATAGCGCACGCGTCGGCTCAGAAATGATTAACTGAAAAGCGACAAACACGATTGGCAACTATTGTATCTCAAAAAGTCACACGTGCCACATCACATCCTCTTTATTACAGCATGTGCTCAAAATGTCTTCCTTCAGCGCGAATGCAAGCGGTAAACATTGACACCACTCGCAAACAGCAGGCTTAACAACCTGCATTTCACAAGGTAGTGTAGCGACAGTATTTAAGTGAGGTGGCCAAAATTACAGTCATTTGCGTCAAGTTTCTTCCTGATGTCGCAAGCCAAAAGTTATTAAAATCGGCCAATGCTGCACGGAGCTATTCAAAAAATAAAAGTGGCACGTTTTTATGGACCACGGTGTATATTTACGAAATGCACCATACTGATCAACAGTATCACGCAATTTGGTAAAAAAATACTGTGACACATGATAAAATGCCACCTGTCGTATGACAGCTTGAAGATTAAGTCACAAAATGTCTTTTAAAAAACAACCGTCTATATCTTATATACCTGAGTGAGAAGTGAGAATTCAAGACTACTGGTAAAAGATTTTAAGAATAATTCACACCATTTTTTGCATTTTTTTCACAATTTTGTAAAAATCTGTAGCTAAGCCATAATCCAAAGACTTCTTAGATCTAATTTTGAACGTCGCAGACGCCGTCTGTGTCTGCTAGTCCAAGTACTATTTTTTTCTCAATTTATGAAAAAGTGAGGGTACAGAACTGAATTCTGCTTCAAAATGCCAGTACATGCAAGTGCACAATGTACTGCGGTAAAACAGATTTGTTGCTTTCCATATGTCTATCTGCACGTTTGTTGTAAAAATACCAGTTTACACTGCGAGACCACGGATACGGGGCTAATGCATCGCGCGGTGTGCCCGTTTAAGTCCCAGCTTTAACTGGTACTCACAGCGCCTACCACGAAGGGATGGCCAGGCTGAGTTGACCTGCGTGGCAGGTTACATACCGAGATGGTGTTATTTCCCGCCTGCCGACGGTCACCCATCCACGTGCTAACCGGGCCCGGCGTTGATTAACTTCGTTGACGCGACCAACGACGTCACCAACTGAGCCAAACCGCCGCGCCTGTTATTTCATCATCTGAACTGCATTTTCGTTCGTGAACGCGTCGTCATAGTGACAATTCCAAAGGTGTTTGCGCATCGTGCGTTCAGCGGCTTGGCCTTTTAACTGCATTAACCAGACGTCGCTGAAAAAAAGAGTATTTTCACGCACTGGATCGATATACAGCAGTGCTGTGATAACAAGAAAGTTGAGCTAATGCTCACGAGACGCGCGAAAGCCTATAGCAGTTCCTGTTTGCAAACTGCCAGTCTATCTCTAGCCATTTTGTCGCGGTTCATTCTTGGAGTGGGCGCTGCAGCCGAAGATCGCAAAAATCAATAAAAACCCTTTATTTTGGAAGTTCAGGGTCTTTCAAAGTCATCGATGCTGATATGACTGAAAAGTTTGTCACTAGTGCTAGTTGTGATAAGCAGCATGCCCATGGTGATCTGCAACCGTTTTCACGAAAGACCGGCCATCAACGCTAAAATAACGACTTTTACAGGGGTACCGTTCTTTGATGCCCTCGTGCGCAGGTTTCCTTGAACCTAGAAAATCGAGACTTGGACCGTCGAAATCTACGTTCAATGCTGAAAATTTCATACGCAGCTTTTCCATGTCTATCCCAATTGACTTCGGTGCAATTCGCTTTTGAAACGTGTTCTGCTGCCCGAAATCGCCAAAAAATCCATAAAACCCCTATTTTAGCGTTCAAGGTCATCCAAGATCATTGAATTCAGCGCCAATCGAGAGCCAGTGTACGACTTCCTATTAGAGATTAATAGTAGCCTAGGTTCTATCTCGCATCGTTATTGAGATACAGCGACTTATTGGCTGAAAACGCAAATTTTTCCCACCTCCTTTCATTTAGCGCCATCGTTCGAGGTGACCCCCTTCGAATTTATGGAAAAGCTTTACGGTTCCTGAAACTACAGTCTTCCAAGCACCTAACGGTGAAGATTTGGTGATCCTAGATTGCACCGTTTTTGACTGATCCACCCGTGTGACTGACGGACAGACAGACAGAATTGCGACGTCTAAGACGCGCTGATGTTTCGCTCGTAAAAACAATGCAGACGGACCGCATAAATAACGCATTTTGCAATCCCATCGATTCAGCGTGCGTGCGCAAATCCGCATTTCTCCAACGACCCGGTGGACCGAAACCGTATTATCTCAGCCTAAGTAAATATACGCCAAGAAGAAAACCCAAGTCTGATAAGAAATAAGAAATGATTATACGCTTGGGGTCACAGACTATGGGGAACGCCGTGCATGCGGCTTCATTTCTACTGGCAATGACCGTAATGGACATACGCTAAATACACACAAAAAGATGACGACAATATTGGTTGTATTGTCACTGTCGCTTTTTGTCTAAACGACGACCAATGTTTCGTACGGGTAACTAGTATCATAATCATAAGTTCATCATAATTAGACTCAGAGGTGCTGTAACAAAAAGCCCAGCTGTCGCTAGGGAAGACGCGCTACAGCCTGTACAGTTCCCATTGCAGTTCTGACCTTCAAAGTCATCCAAGGTCAAAGATTTTCATGTCATCTGAAAGCCAGAATGCCACTGCCTATTAGTGATCAACAGCAACCTAGGCCCTATCTCGCACCTTTTAGCCCCAATAGCGCGCACCGGCCTTCAAGGTCATCCAAGATCAATGATTACGCCACTTCCTATTAATGATTAACAGTAACCTCAGCAGTATCTCTCACCATTCCCGAGATAATGGCCAGTTTTCCGTTGAGAAACACAGATTTTGTCCTATCCTTCCTCCATTCAACACTGAATTTGAAAATATTCCCCTGGCACTAGATCCCTGAAATTTTGCATGCATCAGTTTAAGACATAAGGCTAACGATTAATGTTCAAAATCTTCCCGTATGACCTACCGTTTAGCCACAATACATACGTTACAAACGACAGACAGGCAGACGACAGACGTATCGTGCCACAGACGCCGGCCTATAGCATAGACGTAGCGCGTCAAATAGCAGCTTATATTGCCAAACGTACGGTAGACTACCCAGTGTCAAACGTTAAGTGAGATTGGTGCGTAAAGCCGGAAAAGTGTAAGTAAGCAAAAGCTTGAGCGACGGAATAGCTTTCGCGTTATGACGCCAGGTTGGATCGCTCACTATAAAGTGAACTTTTTCGAACTATTGAAACGAAATTTTTGCAGGCCGGTTGATAACCTATAGGGAAGTGAAGTGTGAACCGACCATGAACACTGCATAATGCGTGACGAAGTGCTAAACTCCTACGTACTATCACATCAAGGTACAAATCTAAGCCGACGAATTAGTGAGTAACCCTCAATCCCCCCACGCTGGATGAAATTTAGCCTTGCAGCCATTAAAGCAGTGGCATCGTCGTGGCTGAGGAAAAGGGGCAGCTGCCCTCCCCCCGAAATTTTAAGCTGTCAGAAAATTGTCGCAAATCTTCTCATTGTTGAAAAATGTACGTCCAAAAATGCACAATTTGGGGCCGAAAACCCCCATGTTGAAAACGTTTAGCGGTATAATTGAAATTGTGAGCACCTGTAATTTCTTCTGTCGGAAATTCTCAGTTGTCTGTCAAAATTATGTCGAAAATTTGTACTGTCCGTCGGTAAACTGCAACTTCCTGCTCCGCCTACTTTTTTTAACCCACGACGGCATTAAAAAAAGTCTACCAATTACGAGATAATCATGCTATCCCTCCAGAGCTGTGAAAGTGAAACGTTCAACCAAGTCTGATCAATAAAGCCGCTATATACTTTGTTTCTGAAATATCTACCCAATAACGTAATCAACCACTTCGAGCTGCGCCGCTTATACAGTCGTTAAAGGGGTTAAGCCGGCGCTAAGAGAGATTTATTATTTTCCGAAGACGACAGGGAGATTGTAAGCGGTTAAGCAGATGTCGCCACACTGACCAACTCTGCTTCTATTCGCCAGAGGGACGACACGACGGACGGCGACGCAAAACAGTCTCCATCCAGCAAGCGAGCAGGGACTTCTATCCCCCAGATCCAAATCGAAATTGGGCTCAAGCCCTCCCCCCTCCCTCCGTTCCTTTTCCTTTCCTTTTTTTCTCCCCAATCTCCTTCCTTATCCACTATCCCCTTTCCTTCACTATCTCCCCCAGGTTTATCTCACTCCCTTTTTTCTCCTCCCTTCCCGTTCCGTCCTCCTCTTCCCTTCCCGTCTTCCTTCCCCATTCCCGGGGGGCACACACCCTTAGTCCAGCTAGAGGGTATGGAGCTGCGCTGTAAGCTCCCCCAGCAACCAAACGGTTTGTGGTGCATTTGGAGCTAAAACAAAACTTCTGGTGATAGCAATTTATATTGCACACACCCGTAACAAAAGTTCACCATCCTTCCACCTATTTTTCTGCGCCCTCCAGGTATAGGGAGAGAAGCCCCCGCCAGCTGTAGCCTCTATATGACGGCGAACCCCGTCAACCGCAGAATAATCAATCCGCTCAAATACGATTAAGCTCTGTGGACGCTCCGCCCATAGACTACACGTTCCCGCCCCCTCACGCCCCTCAACTGTGCGAACTATTGACTCAGTTGCAATCAACAACGGAATTATTGAACCACCAGCGCCATACAGCTACAAATCACCAGTCTCAACCGCCGACGGTGTCTAACCTTATAGGAGACCACCTACACAAAATTACTCCTCTATCTCATACGGACTAAAAATATTAAAAAAGACTGCGCAAACAGGCAGAAGCACAGATCAATCGAGACCACAATCTGGACAACATCCAAAGACCGAGATACACAATCGCAGCAGGCCCGTGGCCAACGGCCAGACTTCTGCAAAAAGGGGTTCACCTCCATCCCCTGGGCCACGAAAAAGTGTTCTCCAGTGGATTGTGGGACAAAGTTCCAGCGGCACGTGCAATGTGCATTTTTATTTCACACTTCCGCTCGAAAAATAGATTTGTTTATGGTTATTTTTATGGAACGGTTCTGGCTGAGAGGGGAATTCAACTGAAGTCAACAAACCCTCCTCCTCATTGGCTAGAGCTTGCTCAGCTATTCCAGTGGCGTAGACAAGGAAATCCCAACCCCCAATCTCATTTTTAAAAATAAATATTAGAGACTCAGAAAAATAATTCAAATTGTTGCCACCAGATCTCATATTTGGAGGCTATAATGCACCAAATACGACTTCAGCTAGAGGGTTCTGCCTAGCCCAGACGGGAGAGCTCACTGTGCTCTCCCAGACCCCTAGCTGGAACTTATGGATCCTACTTCTAAGGGAAGGATAGGGAGAAGAAAGGGAAAGAAAAAGGGAAGAAAGAGAAAGACAGAAGAAGGGAAAGAGAGATGAGCCCCTCCCCCCCCTCCGAATTCACATTTGATGTCTACGCCACTGAGCTATTCAAACTGATCTCCAGCGCTTGAAACAGAATTAAACCACACTTAGCTTGCATTGCTACCGTTTTCACAGTTTTCGGCTGCAGTCTAAGCGTGGTTTAACTACGATACCGCACTGTCTGGAGTGGTATAAGCTCGAACTGCGTCCTCGCATACCCACTCCAGCAGTGCGGCATCTAGTAATTACACCTCTGCCACGCCTACTCCTCTCTGTCTGAAGCATGCTGTTTTTTTTCGCGATTGCATCGTCTCCGAGCTGGTCATCTGTTTGTGTAGCCTTAGCAAGAAAGTCACGCTTGACTGACAGTGCCTTCCTCAAAGCTGACAGTGCCTTCCATGAAAGCAAAAACTTGCACCGTCGTTTCAAGAAAGCACGGTCAGTCAAGCATGACTGCTGCTGAGCTACACAAACCACACCCAGCTCGGACACGATGCCAGCGTGAGAAAAACAGCCAAAAACGGCAAAAAGCAACAAATAACAAAAATCTAAAAAAAGAACAGCTTATCAGTCGTGTCCGTGGTGTAAGTTTTATACTGAACTGTAGAGCTTAATTTCCACGCTTTTTCCTTTACTGTCTTTGTCGGCCCGTTCATCTCATCTGACCGCTTTCAATGCCCAGCTGCGACTGTGAGAACAGCTGTGGTTGTATTGGTTTGACGCCGGTACTGGTTTACAACGTCTGTCGCACAGCTGTGGCATGCATGCAGTCCAAAGCACTAGTGACATTATTTAAAATGTAGCATTATGTGCAAGGAGAGGATTTTTTAGAGACGAGAAAGCAGCTGCTCGCACCTGCCCGCATCCCCACATGTTAAATGAAAAAAAAATTAAATAAAAACAGAAAATTTATCATAACCAATTAGCTGTGACTGTGATGCAAACCAATAATACACTGATAGGAATTTGAATATTTTTCGTCTAAATCATGTGCGACACAACAGTAATTTTTTAATATGCAATTTTGTTAACACAACTGTCACAGAGATTTAGTGCACAAATGCGAAACAGATAATTGGCGGGTGCTCATATTTGAACCAAAAAGCATACCAACGTGTTCTACACGGTGTTTCATAAAAAGCACCCTTTTTTGTTTTTTTCATAATTTACTCAAATTATGAGCAATTTACATGAAATTTTTACCAGTTGTAGCTAAAGAAATATTAATTCAAAATATTTTAACAAAATATGGCAGTTGATTAAATATTTTTTGCTAGTCGTGATGTAACGCTGATGTCATAATGTGTCACAGGTACAAACTTGCTAGTCTCAACTGGCGCTGTCAGTTGCTACCCTGCTTCGATGGTGACCTTAATCTGGTTCACTAATAAAAAATGCTTATCGCGTCAGCACTGAGCAACATGGAAACAAGAAATTTGGCGTCTCGTGATCCAGAAACTCAACATCTTGCAAGCTCGGTGTGCTAGTGCACTGTCTTGCTCGAACATGTGAAAGACCAACTATCCCCACAGACCTATATTTGATCGCTTTGCACGTTTTTGTGGCTGCAACTCTAAAACTTCAAATATATGACACCAATGAACCAGATTTTTCACCATTGAAAATTCACAACTAACATCACCCATGCAAGACACAAATTCCCAGACTGACGAAAACAAATCTTCTACAAAGTACAACATCGACACTGTCGATCACTGAGAAATTTCAAGCCGCAACAAAAAATGCTCATAGACAAAATAAAAAAGACAGCAAATAGCAGAGAGCATGCAAAATAAACTGCTAGACATCGATATTGACACAAATTCTCACCAACAGCAAGGACTGTGGAGCTAGTGTACAAGAGTGCAGTGGTTGCTGTGCACAGGAAATACATTATCTCTCTACAATGCTCATTTATGCATATTCCATCGTCTTTTAACCTTAACGATTAAAATATGCAAGGATTTGTAAAAAAATCATTTGTTATATGAAGTGACTGCTGACTGATATCTGTGGCTAGGTTACAACTGCAGTTAGAAGACTTAACCAATATTGTACCCACCCCATTACATATTAGAACTGTGCATTGTATTTCAAAATCTTGCAAAAGCTGCAGACCTCAATACTGCGTAAGAGAATACAAAAATGCATAGTGTCAATGTCAACAAGAAATTTGAGCTAATCGTGAAAGCCTATAGCAGTTCCTGTTCGCAAACTGTCAGTCTATCTCAAGCCATTTTGTCGTGACTTAAACAGGGGTACCGCTCTTCGATGCCCTCGTGCGCAGTTTCCTTGAACCTATAAAATCGAGACTTGGACCATCAAAATCTACGTTCAATGCTGAAAATTTCATATGCAGCTTGTCCATGTCTATCTCGACTGGTTTCGGCGCAATTCGCTCTTGAAATGTGTCTCACAGCCCAAAATCGCCAAAAAATCCATAAAACCCTTTATTCTAGCATTTAAGGTCATCCATGGTCATTGAATTCAGTAGTAATCAAAAGCCAGTATAGGACTTCCTATTAGAGATTAATAGTAACCTAGGCCCTATCTTGCACCGTTATTGAGATACAGCGACTTACTGGCTAAAAATCGCAAATTTTTCCCACGCCCTCTCATTTAGTGCCCTCGTTCGAGGTGACCCCCTACAAATTTATGGAAAAGCTTTACAGTTCCTGAAACTAGAGTCTTCCAGGCTGCCGACGGTGAAGATTTGATGATCCTAGCTTGCACCAATTTTGACTGATCCACCTGTGTGACAGACGGACAGACGAACAAAATTGCGATGGCTAAGATGCGCTGAAAGCAGTAGCTGCTTTCGCACGTAAAAACATAGACCAAATCTCTAAAAATCAGACGCAGCACAGAATGACTGATCTTAGCCAATATTCAACAACAAGAAATGGATTAAAGCGCACGTCCTCGTCATAGACACCAATCGCCAGTCATCCACAATACAGTGTGACAGATGAGCTACAACTATATCACTACCATGGCTGTCTGCTGCCATTCATACACTAGGATGTGTTAGGTTAAACAGACTCTGAGGAAATTGCTACAATTAGACACTAGTTAGTAGTTACGCAACTGGGTCAACCAAAGCCAGGATTCATCAAATGGAGTCTAACATTGATCAAAAAACGCAGCTTACAGATCTATTTTTGTTGCCGACTATTTGTGTTGTTTTCACTGCCAGGCTGGCTGTTGTGACATCACAGGAAAGAAGCAACCTACCTTACCCTGGTTGTGAATGAAATAATAATCCTCAACAAATTTATCAGCGTGCAAATGTGAAAAATACGCTAGAGTTTAGGCACAAAATAAAACCGACGTTAATAACACTCACCGTGCTGGATGAAAGCAGGGGAGCTGACTTGCCAAGACCCAAGTTTCTCATCCGTAGAAGGTTCGAACTTTCTGGTTGAGAACCACTTGTCCAGCTTAGGTTCAAACCTAAACATATGCACACATACACAGGTATATTACAGAGTTGGCCAAAAAATAGAATATTCTTAAGTTGATAACTTCAGCAACTGTTAGTGGTATAAAGGAGAGTTATATGTCAAGCCACCACATGCGCTGTAATAAATGTTTCTAGAAAACACTATTTATCACGTAACTTGCAAATGGATGCATCAGAAATCTCTGACAATAGAAATCAGTAACTTCTTTACGTAATGTTACAAATAAAGGGGTGAAAAGGTAGAACAGTTCCAAAGTAATTTGGGAAAGGACGGAATCACTTCTTGTTTCTATTTGCCAGGTGACAGCAACAATTTGCAATTTGCAAATTTCGACAGAACTTTCGATTTGAATCTCCCCTTCCCGAAGGGTCAGGCATCCCGCATCTAACACAATGCGTCATTGGATGGCACAAGTGCATGTGCCAAATGGCACCTAAATCTGTAGAAGTGTTTAAGCAAGAAGCACAAACGCGACCGATGACAGGCAGTGCGGCTAAAGACTGAATTGCTTGCACTACACCAATTCAGCCAAAAAAGACGATCAACTAATGTCAGCATAACATCAGTGTGCAGCAGCAGGAATGCGTAAGATGACATTTATCAGTAAAGACTCAACATACCAAACTGTGAGGAGCTGAGGTGCTTTCCAAGCAATCCGGCACAGCCCGGCAAGTGTTTTTCTCCTTTCCTCTGATGATGCCGCACAGTTTCCGACAACGTCCGCTGCAGCAAGTGGGGCCGAGCTTTCACTAACGATGGTCGACGTGCAACGTCGTCCAGACTTGGCAAGGCCACAGTCGAAGAACTGCACGTGCTCTGCTTCGGAGATGAACTGTAGTCCGACTAACAACACATCACCACACACTGTCTCTTGGAAAACTATGAGAAAAAATCAACAGTCAAAAAACTTTTTATACAGAAAAATAAAAATTACTTTTAGACATTTGCTGCATGCCAGAAGTTACAAACTAATGCAACTGACATTCACTTATCATCAAAAAACCAAACACTGAAACAAACACAGTGTTCTTGTAGTGAACTATATTACTAATACATCAGAAAGTAAAATCTACAATTCAATTACCAGTACAAAAATAAACCTAATAGTTCCTATCATTAACAGCCACAATCCCACAATAACAAATGCAACATAGGAAAAGCAAACTCAACATTTTGATCACACAAAAAAATTATGTCAAAAACCTTTAAAAAGTAAGTATCCATATATGCACACTGTCAGCAAGAACTAATAATGCTGCTAGTAAAACCAACCAAAATGTAGCCTCAGATTCGGCCACTGGCTGACATGTGCACTTTAAATATTCACCTACTTACTCACTTACTTACTTAGTTTTACATAGCTTGCTACATGAACCCAAAATTTAAAAATGGACCACTTGAAATAAAATCTAGACAAATCAACAACAAGCCAAGTTAAATGAATAAGCTACAAGATTCAATTCTCACTTCAACATCACTTTGATCTTCACGGTGAGACTCATCAATGATGCGCATGATACGTTCTCGATCAGTGGCGTCTTGGACTTCGTACTTTGTTATCAGATCGTACTCCGTCGCTGGCCTCAAATTACCCAGCGTCATGTTGTCGGGAAAATATCGAACACAGTCACCGAGACCTTTACGTTCCATGAAGCGAATAAACAGCGCATGACCACGAAGGACATTTCTCTCATCGCTGCTTCGCCGAACGTGCTCTGAACGGACGAGCTTCTGGCGCATCGAAGCCATAGCCATGAAATCTCAACACTACACTACTTCAACTGCTAACAGAGCTTTGTCACTGCCATCACGACGTACTGATGTTAGTCGATATCTGTTGCCAATTATTGTGAGGAAATGACTGCAATCTGAATATCACCATGTTTCGCTTTACTGCTGACTATTCAGCCTACTTATGACATCATTTGCTACTTCACTTTGAACTGAGATAACAGAAACCAACATTGTAAAGTGGCAAAAGGAATTCAGTAGCACAAAAATTGCTTTCAAATCATCTAAAAATACACATACACAATTAATATAAAAAACACATGCATCTCCAAATTATTTCACCAGTAATGAACTATGTTACATACACCAGTAGTCGGGCCTAATGGTTATTTTTCTGGAATGACAATAAAATGTTTGCTGAACTGCAAGATGAAAATGTCCGGCAATGCAAAAGGTAACATTACTTATTTAAAGTTATTAATGTAGAAGAAACAAGAAATCTGAGCTAATGCTCATGAGACGTGCGAGAGCTTATGGCAGTTCCTGTTCGCAGGTAACTTAGTCTATCTTAATCCAATTAATTCACTCTTTTGCAGCCAAAAATCGCCCAAAAATCACACAAAATCAATATTTTTAGGGTTCAAGGTCATTCAAGGTCATCGATGTTGACATTTCTAAGAAGCTCGTCGTCAGTGCTTGTTATAATAAGGAGCATGTCTGTGCCTATCTACAACCATTTACAGGCTAGACAAGACAACAGCGGATAAATAACCACTTATAAGAGGGGTAACCCTCTTTGACACCCGCGTGCTCAAGCCTCTTTGAATACAGAGGGTCCAGACTTGGACTGCTAAAATCTACATTCCACGCTGAAAATTTCATATGCAGGTTGTCTTGGTCTATCTAAAGCCATTTCGGTGCAATTCGCCCTTGAAATGCATGTCGCAGCCCAAAATCACGAAAAATTCACTAAAACCCTCTATTTTGGGGGTTCAAAATCATTCAAGGTCATCGATGTTGACATTTCTAAGAAGCTCATCACCATTGCTTGTTATGATAAGCAGCATGTCTGTGCCTATCTGCAACCATTTTCACGTTGGACAAGCCAATAGCGGAAAAATAACGCCTTTTTAAAAAGGTGCCCCTCTTTCGCCCCTCGTTCGTGGGGACCCCTTTCACCCAGCAAGATGAATTTTGTCACAAAATACTAAAGACTCTACGCTATCATATGGTGAAAACCTGAAATCTCTATCTCACCTGGTCTTGGATTGGTACCGGGTCGTGACAGACAGACAGATGGACAAACAGAATTACCGTAGCTAATACGCGCTATAGCTATGCTGTAGTCAGTCCATGGACTTAGATAAACAAGACTTTGTGCGGATGCAGCCTGACGCAGATCTTGTTCCATGACAAAATTTGTGGACGTGGCCTGTTTCGTGATGAGTGTATTTTTCATAATACAAGTTAAAACAGAAAGAAGTGATGTGTGTTGCGATTTGCGTAGCACGGTAGCACTGCAACCGGTAAATTGTAATCTTCTACAAACTTAGGCGTCATGGCCTACTTTACGTACTAATGACTAGAGGTTTAGGCTTATTCAGTGCGGACGCGGACTGACACCAGATCTAATATTTCTCTGCTGTTGCGATGCAGACTGACGCAGATCCTTGGTCAAAATCTGCAGACTGACGAGGACTCGAAACTTTAAGAATCCACACATTTCGGGTCCAGCGGTCTTTAAGTCTTGCGGTGTCCTGCGGTTTTCAGGCATACCAGGTAGATGGACACCGCAGAAGTAAACAAGGATAAAAAGTTCACCATCGCCTGCCATAATCTGTGGGCACCTGTTGGCAATGAAATGAAACACAAATAGAGAAAAAAACATACAACATCGTAGCTTAAATTTACAAAACCACAATTATGAAGTATACACACAAAACACATCTTACAGCAGTGTCCTCTTACGATAGAATTCGGTAAAATTCAATGTTTACAAACATTAGTTTCTGCGGTGCTGCGTTTTTGACAAAATATCACTAAAACGGTTCTTGATCTATGTCACAAAATATAAATTGGCCTTAAAAATCAAACATAGCTCCTAGAAACATTTTACTGTAGCTGAGTTAGTACGTATACAACTACAACAGTGTTCTGAGTTTCCAGAAAAAAATCAGGGCTGCGTTTTTGATGCCTAACATGTTAGTGTTAGTTCATAGTTAAGTATATTATATTTATA